>CAJDWN010000001.1_pt1 | contig 33460 bp, 25 predicted proteins | sample 7391581 | NCBI WGS metagenome assembly CAJDWN01 (sample SAMEA7055736, study PRJEB34461) | soil metagenome | biome: terrestrial ecosystem; feature: Peninsula; material: soil | place: Antarctica | collected 2016 | reverse complement strand
ACCCTACAGGGATCGAAACCTTGACAGCGGCATGCGAAGATCCGAGAATATGCGGCTCGCTCAATGGCACAATGCCCTCCGGATAGCGCAGCCAGTCAAATGACTGGCCCGACCAAGCTTCGGGTGAGGCAGCACCCCGATCGGCGTAGTCGACACGGATGCTTGACGCGATATACTACAACACGAGTTCAGCCCGAATAGCTCAGCTGGTTAGAGCACTTGACTGTTAATCAGGGGGTCGTAGGTTCGAGTCCTACTTCGGGCGCCATTCATGAAGGCCTGCACTTGTTGCAGGCCTTTTTGTTTGTTCGCTTACGACTGGCTACAAGACTGAGCCTGCGCCGGAGTGGCGGTCCCTTGGCGTGGGCGGCCGGAATTGGATACTACGACGCTACGAGCGGTCTCCGGCTGGCCAGCCTGACACACGATCAGACTGATATTACTGCCGGGTGCGCTGCCATCGGCGAGAAATCGGACGTGCAGGCGGCCCTTGCTGCTGTGAACCCGGATGCCATCGGAAAGCGCGCCGAAAACGTGCACCGGGGCGTCATCCGGCTGGTAGTCATGGTTCTGGTCGATACCGACCAGCCATCCGCCTTCCCAATTCTGCCTTGGAGAACACTGCAGCCCATCGCTGCTGGGACACAGGATGGCCGCGGAATTACGGTTGACGGCTTCGCTACGGCTGAGGTTGAGTGCCCGGATCAGCTGATTATCAGCCTGAGTGATGCGAGTGCGCATCAGCGTGTGCTGTAACGCGGGTGTCGCGATGATCATCAGGATGGCCGCGATGGCCAAGGTAAACAGCAACTCAATCAGGGTGAATGCGTACTGCGGGCGGGTATTCAAAGTGACATCCTTGTCCTTATGCTCCGTGGACACAGCTTGGCGCAAGTCAGGATTGGCCACCAGAGGCGCAGGCCACCAATACGTGTCGGGCTGCGCCTACAAGGGCTCTGATCCACTGCAGGATCGGGTCATGCCCACGAAACCACTTGTCGAAACCTCCATCGCTGGCATGGGCCGCTCATACAATTGCCGTGTGGGCGACACGTACGGTCACCTATACTGTGCCCATGAGCGAACGTTTTGAACTGGTGGCGCCTTACCAGCCGGCTGGCGATCAGCCGCAGGCCATCAAAAGGCTGGTGGAAGGCTTCGAATCCGGGTTGGCGCACCAAACGCTGCTGGGCGTCACCGGTTCGGGCAAGACCTATACCATCGCCAGCGTCATCGCGCAGGTGCAGAAGCCGACTCTGGTGATGGCACCCAACAAGACTCTGGCAGCGCAGCTTTACGGCGAGTTTCGCGAGTTTTTTCCGAACAACGCGGTTGAATATTTCGTCAGCTACTACGATTACTACCAGCCCGAGGCGTACGTGCCGGCCTCTGACACCTATATCGAAAAAGACGCCAGCATCAACGACCACATCGAGCAGATGCGGCTGGCTGCTACCAAGGCACTGCTGTCCCGCCCTGACTCGCTGATTGTCGCCACCGTATCGGCTATCTACGGTCTGGGTGATCCGGAAGAGTACCTGAGCCTGCGGCTGATTCTTTCTATTGGCGAGCACATCGACCAGCGCAAATTGCTGCGGCAGCTGACCGAGCTGCAGTACACCCGCAATGAAATGGAATTGCGGCGTGGTAGCTACCGTGTGCATGGTGAGGTGATCGACGTGTTCCCGGCCGAATCGGAAACCGAGGCGCTGCGGATCGAACTGTTCGATGGCGAGATCGAGAACATGGCCTTGTTTGACCCCTTGACCGGTGAGATACGCCGACGGGTACCGCGTTACACGGTCTACCCCAAAACCCATTACGCCAGCACCCGGCAAAGCGTTCTCAACGCCATCGAGACGATCAAGATCGAGCTCAAGGAGCACCTTGAATTCTTGCGTCGTGAGGACCGTCTGGTCGAAGCGCAGCGGCTGGAACAGCGCACCTTGTTTGATCTCGAGATGATGGCCGAAGTCGGTTACTGCCAGGGTATCGAGAACTACTCCAGACATCTCACCCGGCGTGAACCCGGTCAGCCGCCGCCGACCCTGTTCGACTATCTGCCGGCCGATGCCCTGCTGGTGATGGACGAGTCGCATGTCACCATTCCCCAGCTCGGCGCGATGTACAAGGGTGATCGCTCGCGCAAGGAAACTCTGGTCCAATTCGGCTTCCGGCTGCCCTCGGCACTGGACAATCGGCCATTGAAATTCGAGGAGTGGGAAAGTCGCGAACCACGCAGCATCTACGTGTCGGCTACGCCTCGCGCGTATGAACTGGAAAAATCCAACGGCAGCGTGGTGGAACTGGTAGTGCGGCCTACCGGCCTTATTGACCCCGAGATCGAGGTGCGCCCGGTAGCCACCCAGGTTGACGATCTGATGAGTGAGGCCAACAAGCGCATCGCCATGGGTGACCGGGTGCTGGTCACTACCTTGACCAAACGCATGGCCGAGAACCTGACCGACTATCTTGCCGAGCACGGTATCCGGGTGCGCTATCTGCATTCGGATATCGAAACCGTGGAGCGGGTCGAGATCATCCGCGACCTGCGCCTGGGTGTGTTCGACGTGCTGGTCGGCATCAACCTGCTGCGCGAAGGTCTGGACATGCCTGAAGTATCGCTGGTCGCCATCCTCGATGCCGACAAGGAAGGCTTCCTGCGTTCCACAGGCTCACTGATCCAGACCATCGGTCGTGCCGCCCGCAACGTGCGCGGCAAAGCCATCCTGTACGGCGACTCGATAACCCGTTCCATGCGCGCCGCCATTGACGAAACCGATCGTCGTCGGGAAAAGCAGGTGGAGTGGAATACCGAACACGGCATCACACCCACCACCATCGTGCGGCGCGTCGCCGACATCATGCAAGACGCGCGGGAAGACACCCGCGTGCGCCGCGGTCGCGGCAAGTCCGGCAAAAGTAGTCAGGTCGCCGAGGACGGTCCCGACTACGCACGCATGGGCCCGGACGAGGCGGCGGCCATGTTGCGCAAGCTGGAAGCGCGCATGTATCAGCACGCCCGGGATCTGGAATTCGAGCAGGCGGCCAGTGTTCGCGATGAAATTCACCGCCTCAAAGAGGTGGCATTGCGCTAATTGAAGCACCCATGGCTTGTCGTCCCTGAAGTCTCCTGCTAAGCTGCCCGCCCTTCGGGACGCAATGTTCCAAGCGGGCGGTTAGCTCAGCGGTAGAGCACTACCTTGACATGGTAGGGGTCACAAGTTCGATCCTTGTACCGCCCACCAATTAGAACAACGACTGGGCCCACTTTTACGGTGGGCCTTTTCGTTGGATGGCCTGAAAGTGGCCTAAGGAGGGGTCAGGAAACACCTTTTCACCTAGCGAGATATCAACGCAGGATTCCGCCTGGAGCTCATTACGGTCGGGTATCCATTGACCTGATTCCTGATACAGCAACACATCCTGCGGGCTGGCGGATCAGCCTATTCCACCGTGACAGACTTGGCCAGGTTGCGGGGCTGGTCGACGTCGGTGCCGCGCAGGACGGCGACGTGGTAGGCGAGCAGTTGCAGGGGTACGGTGAACACGGCTGGGGCGATGAAGTTGCCACCTGATTTGACTTTGATCAGATAGCTTTGATCGGCCCGGATGTCGGCGTCGGCATCGGCAAAAACGTAAAGTTCGCCGCCGCGTGCGCTGACTTCCTGCAAGTTGGATTTGAGCTTTTCCAGCAATTGGTTGTTGGGCGCGACGGCAATCACCGGCATGTCCTGGTCGACTAGCGCCAGCGGTCCGTGTTTGAGTTCGCCGGCTGGGTAGGCTTCAGCATGGATGTAAGAGATTTCCTTGAGTTTGAGGGCACCTTCCATGGCTATTGGATAATGCACGCCCCGGCCGAGGAACAGTGCATGCTGACGCAATACGAAGCGCTCGGCCATGCGCGCAATCTGGCCGTCAAGTTCCAGTACCTGCTCGATCATGCGTGGCAGGCTGAGAAGTTCATCGCTCAGATGCCGGATTTTGGCTTGATCAAGTTTGTTGCGTTGACCAAGCTCCAGGGTGAGCAGGGCCAGTGCAGTCAATTGGCTGAGAAAGGCCTTGGTTGACGCGACGCCGATTTCTGGTCCGGCGCGCGTCATCAAGGTCAGGTCGGTTTCGCGTACCAGCGAGGACTCGGGCACATTGCACAGTGCCAGACTGCCCAGATAGCCACGCTGTTTGGATTCCCGCAGTGCTGCAAGGGTATCGGCGGTTTCCCCTGATTGGGAAATGGTTACCAGCAGTGTGCCCTCGGGGACCACAACATGGCGGTAACGGAACTCGCTGGCAACCTCAACGCTGACCGGGATGCCTGCCAGCCCTTCGAGCCAATAACGGGCGACCAGGCCGGCGTGGAAACTGGTACCGCAGGCAACGATATGCACAGCTTTGGTCTTTGCCAGAAGCGCATCTGAATTGATGCCAAAAATGTTGGGTAAAACGCCATGCTCGCCCAGGCGCGCCTCGAGCGTGTCGGCGACAACCTTGGGTTGCTCGAAGATTTCCTTGAGCATGAAGTGGCGAAACGGCCCACGGTCGATCGTGTCGCTGGACAAGGTACTCTCACGGCTGGCGCGTTCAACCGGGGTGCCGTTTTGATCGAAAATACGGACCGTCTCGCGGCTGATCTCGACCAGATCACCTTCTTCCAGGTAGATCACCTTGCGGGTGACCTGGATCAGCGCCTGCACGTCCGAGCCCAGGAAGTGCTCACCGATACCAACGCCCACGACCAGCGGGCTGCCACGTCGTGCGCCCACGATCGTGTCTGGATCGGTGATACTCAGCACGGCAATCGCATAAGCCCCGTGCAGCCGCGGGATGGCTTCCTGCACGGCCTGACGCAGGCTGATGCCGGTCTCAAGCAGCTGATTGACCAGATGAGCGATGACTTCGGTATCTGTGTCTGAAGTGAACTTGCAGCCGTTTGCGGTGAGCTCGGCGCGTAGTGCCTCGTAGTTTTCAATGATCCCATTGTGTACAACCGCAACCGAGCCCGCGACATGCGGATGGGCGTTGTCTTCACTGGGTGCCCCGTGTGTCGCCCAACGGGTGTGGGCAATGCCTGTGCCGCTACTGAATGGCTCGGACTGCAAGCGGGCTTCCAGTTCGCGCACTTTGCCCTTGGCGCGGATGCGATGGATACCGTGGTCGGTTAGCGCAGCAATACCGGCCGAGTCATAGCCGCGGTATTCAAGCGCTTTGAGCCCTGCGATCAGGATCGGCAGGACATCGCGTTGGGCTACGGCGGCAACAATTCCGCACATGGACAAACCTCTTGAAACGAAAAGCGCATTCTGGCACGTTGCCCGGCTGTCTGTCATGCCTGCGCTGGCATGAATTATGGCAGTACACTACGGCAAAGCTCGCTTTTCGAGTGTCATGGAGATGGCTGTTGGCTGGTTTTATGCGGCAATACGCTGCGCGCTGGCGAAACCTGCTGGTGGCAGCAGAGGCGCTGACCCTGCTTGGGTCCGTCTATGCTGCGGTGTTCTTGCGTTACATTGTCAGCGATAACCCCTTGCATACTTATGCGGGGCATTGGTCGATCGTGGTACGCGGCTCGGCATTCACGCTTGCCATCATGCTCGGCTTGACCGCCATGGGCTTGCATCATGCGCATCTGCGCGAAAGTTGGTTCGGTATCCTGGCCAGACAAATCGTCGGCTTTGCCCTGGGTTGGGTGGGCTTGGTGATTTTGTACTATCTGGTGCCTTCGCTGCATATTGGCCGTGGTCTGTTGCTGATTGCCTTCATCGTCGGCTTTGTGCTGCTTGGCTTGGTGCGCTGGCTTTTCGATGGCGTAAAAGATCTGTCAATGCTTAAACAGCGCGTTGTGGTGCTGGGGGCCGGCAAGCGTGCGGCTATCATTCCGCAGCGCATGCGGCGTCAAGCGGATCGAATGGGCTTCAGGCTGATCGGCTTTCTGGCGCAGCCCGGTGAGGATGTAATGGTGCCGCCGGAGCAAGTCTTGACCCTGTCTTGTGACCTCGACCAGTGGGCCATCCAGCAAGGCGTGGACGAAATTGTGGTAGCCCTTGATGACCGCCGCGGTATTTTACCCATGGAGGCCTTGTTGTCGTGTAGGCAGCGAGGCATTGATGTGACAGATCTCAGCACCTTCATCGAGCGTGAGTCCGGACGCTTGCAGCTGAGCCTGACTGACCCATCCTGGCTGATCTTTTCCGATGGGTTCAATGCTTCACCCTGGCGGCAGCTGAGCAAGCGCGGCTTTGATATCCTGATCGCGGTGTTGCTACTCGTGCCAAGCCTGCCGCTGATGGTATTGACTGCCATGGCCATCATGCTGGAATCGGGGCCCCGACAACCCTTGTTGTACCGCCAGCAGCGTGTGGGTGAGCGTGGCCGTTTGTTCAATGTGATCAAATTCCGCAGTATGCGTATCGATGCCGAGGCTGATGGTGTGGCCCGTTGGGCCAGCAAGGATGACGAACGGGTCACCCGGGTGGGGCGCTTCATCCGCAAGGCCCGCCTGGACGAACTGCCGCAATTGTGGAATGTACTGCACGGCGGAATGAGTTTTATCGGGCCACGCCCTGAGCGTCCCGAGTTTGTCGAAAAGCTTTCCAGTGAGATCCGCTATTACCAGCTTCGCCACGCGGTCAAACCGGGCCTGACAGGTTGGGCGCAGCTTCGCTACCCCTACGGTGCTTCGGTCGAGGACGCCGAGGAGAAGCTCAAATACGACCTTTTCTACGTCAAGAATCACGACCTGCTGTTTGACCTGGCCATTTTGATCCAAACGGTCGAGGTCATCTTGTTCGGGCGCGGCGCCCGGTAGCGCGCTCCTCGCCCCGGTCCTTCGGCAAGCTCAGGATAGACCGGGCTTCGCTGGCGTCGGGATCGAGTCTGGTGCGGGTGCGCGACACACAAGAACAGGTGTTGTGTGCTGTGCACAGGTTTGATACTGGATTCCGGCATCGTCAGGATTTTATCAGCGCGCTACTACAGCCACGGCCGAGACTGGTTGGATGCTGCCCAGAGTACGGCAGCCACCAGCAGCACCAACATCAGCAGGGCCAGGGTGCGCAATCGCGTAGGTGGTTCGTCCGGTTGTTCGGGTGCGGATTTGGGACCGGCGGTAGTTTGCGAGGTGACAGCTACCGCCGCGCGATGGTCGTTGTTTGCGGGCTTGTGTGCCAGGGCGCCCGGGAGTCGGCCCATGTGGCGTTGGAAATCCAGCGCGGCAGCATAGAGGATATTAAGTTGCTGCAGGGCGGAGCCATCGCCATGCTCGCGGTCGGGATGCAGATGAGCGACTCGGCGGCGGTAGGCCATGCGCAAGTCGTGCACACTACACCCGGGCCGAAGGTCCAGTTGCCGATACAGGCGTGAAAAATCATGAATCTCGGCCAACGCTGCCCCCAGCCGAAGCGCGGTTGCGACCTCCTTATCCTAGCACCAGCTGGGTCGTGGTAGTGCCGTATACAGTCACGCATCGGTTACCATCGCGATCCATGTGCATTTGTGTGCTTACTGCGACGACATCCTTCGTGCCAACTTTACGGTCCGGCCGCGAGACGCATGCGTGTGCATGTTGGTACGGCGTGACCCGATGGGCTATGCAGCACGGGAGCAAGTAGAGCATGTTCATCGTGATATGCCTGTATCTGCTGATGATGATTATCCGGCCGCAGGACTTCTTGCCGTTTCTGGTAGACGTACCCATCATGCCGGTCCTGATAATGCTTGCTTTGGCAAGCTGGGTACTGTCGTCGCGCAAGAATCTGGATGCGCCGCAGTACCTCCTGTTGACGCTTTTCGGACTGGTGACCTCTGTTTCTATTCTGGCTGCAGGATGGCTTGGTGGTGCGTGGCAGCAACTACTTGATTTCGCGCCGATTGTGGTTGCTTTTGTTGTGCTTGCCAATGCCTTGGATAGTGAGCTTCGTATCCGGATTATCATGATGCTGTTGGTCTTGTGTGGCTCAGTGCTAGCGTGGCATGGCGTATATCAATTGTCCCATGGTGGTATTGGATGGACCGGTGCTGGCTTATCCGACGATCAGCGTATCCAGTATGTGGGCATTTTTCATGACCCAAATGATCTTGGCTTGCTGTTCGTGATGGTGCTGCCGATGGCGGTCTATCTGCTGCGCCGTCATGGGGCAAACTTCATTGGCCGGGTTCTGTGGCTGGCTTGCGCCTCTTTGTTGGTCTACGGCATCTACTTGACCAAATCACGCGGGGCGATGTTAGCGCTGGCGGCGATACTTGGTATCTACGTGTGGCGGAAGCGGGGCGCCTTTCTTGCCCTGATTCTGGGTGGGGGAGCACTGGGCTTGCTTAAGATGATCTCGCCGCGCATGAACGAGCTGAATCCGGATGAAGCCTCGGCTTTCGGACGTGTTGATGCGTGGTACGAAGGCTTGCACTTGTTCATGTCGCACCCCTTACTGGGTATTGGCACCAACAATTTCACCGAGTACAACGATCTCACTGCGCACAATTCGTTCGTATTGGTATTGGCCGAAACCGGCTTCATCGGCTATGTGCTGTGGCTGGCTTTTGTCTGTTACGGTTTGTGGATGGCCTTGAGCGTAGTGCGTTTTCAGCCGGCTGCCGACTGGCTGGCCAGTGATGAGCAGGCACCGGTGCGTTGGCAAAAAGCTCACGCCCTGGGCATGACCATGCTGTTGGCGCAAGTGGGCTTTGTGGCTGCAGCATTCTTTCTATCGCGGAGCTATGTGCCAATTTTGTACTTGCTGGAGGCCATCGTGCTGGCGTCCTACGTCTTTTTGCGCACACAGATCCCGGGCTTGCCGCATTTCGAACTGCGGCGTGATCTGATTCGATGGCCCTCGCTGGCTTTGGTCAGCATCGTGGCTTTGTTCATCCTCGTAAAACTTTTGTTTGCCATCGCGTGAGTGAGCAAGGCCAGTTCACGTGCGAGATTGTGTTAATTTCCGGTCGCAAGCAACCACGAGTATCGTTGTGGCTTTCGGGGCGGGCTTCTGGCAGGTCCAAGCACGGAGATTGAAGTGGCTTCAATATATGAACAACTTTTCCGGAATGCGCTTTACCCGGCGTATGAGTCAGGGCTGAGGCGGCGCGGGACGCTACGCTGGCTGCGCGAGTACGAGGCCAGCCAGTGGTTGCCACGTGAACAAATCGAGGCCCTGCAGTGGCGCAAACTGAAGGTGTTGCTCGATTACTGCTATGCGAACGTACCTTACTATCGCCGACAGTGGATGCAACTGGATATCCATCCCGATGACATCCGAACACTGGATGATTTTCGCAAGCTGCCACGATTGACCAAGGCTGACATCAAGCACAATTTCGAGCAGCTACAGGCGCCCGAGCACCGAAAGCAGATGCTGTACAAGACCACCGGTGGCTCCACCGGCGACCCCTTGCGCTTCGGTTACACTCACGAAAGCAATGAGCGCCGTACTGCGATCATGTGGCGTGGCTACGGCTGGGCCGGCGCGACCATGGGCCGGCGGTCTGCCTATTTGTGGGGCGGTGCGGTGGGTAGCCCTGACCGGATGCGCATGCTCAAGGAGCACATGTTTCATGCCCTGTTCAACCGCCACATCATCAATAGTTTTCGCATGAGCGAACACAATATGGCCGAGTACGCGGATGCCCTTGATCGCGCACGACCGGCCATCATCGTGGCCTATGTCAGTCCACTGGTACGGCTGGCACGCTGGTTGCTGGATACCGGTCGCAAGCCCTGGAGGCCGCAGGCCATTCTCTCCGCGGCCGAGCCCCTGCATGATTTCCAGCGAGACATCATCGAACAGGCTTTTTCCGCCCCGATGTTCAACACCTACGGCTGCCGGGAATTCATGCTGATGGCCAGCGAGTGCGATCAGCGCCATGGTCTGCATGTCAATGCCGATCACCTGGTGCTTGAGACGGTTACCGATGAAAATCTGGCGGTGGCCAACGAATCCGGTGAAGTGATCATTACCGATTTGCATAACTACGGCATGCCGTTCATCCGCTACGTCAACGGTGATTTGGCCACGCCGATGCACGAGGATTGCCCCTGTGGGCGCGGTCTGCCGTTACTCGGCCGGATTGGTGGTCGTCGCCTGGATGTCCTGCGCAGTCCGGACGGACATTTTCTGCCGGGAGAATTTTTCCCGCACATGCTCAAGGACGTGGCTGGCATCGCGCGGTTTCAGGTGGTGCAGAAACAGATCGATCGCCTTGAGATCCGTCTGGTTCAGCAACCGGGGTTTGATGAATCGGCACTGGATTACATTCGTAAGGAAACAGCCAAAGTTGTCGGCAGCAGCCTGCATCTGCATTTTGAGTTCGTGCAGGACATTGCCGTTGAGGCTAATGGAAAATTCCGCGTCACACGTTGTGAATTGCCTTGAGAGGGACCGATAAACTGAACATTACTCATTGTGTGGAAACCCTGCATCGTGGTGGCCTGGAACATGTGGTGCTGGACCTGGTCGAACGCCAACAGGCACAGGGCCATCGCTGTCAGGTCGTGTGTCTGTTCGAAGGCGGCTTGTTGGTCGAACGGTTTCAGTCGCTGGGTGTGCCCGTGCGGGTGTGTCACAAGAAGGCCGGGCCGGACCTGGCTGCGGTGCGCCGCTTGCGCAGTTATGTGCGTTCCCACGCGACTGATGTACTGCATACCCACAACCGGACGGTTCACTACTATGCCGTGCTGGCAACCTTGGGCAGCAGGCCCCGTGCGGTAGTCAATACCAGTCATGGCATGGGTGCGGACAGTGCCAAGGATCGGCGCGAGAGACTTTTTGCCTTCTGTGCATCGCGCACGGATCGCATTGTGGCTGTCAGTGAGATGGTGCGAGAGCGAATGCAAAGGCGCGGCTTGCCGACTGACAAGCTGGTCGTAGCCTACAACGGGATCGAGGCTGACAGTTATCCGGGACCAAGCGCACAAGCGCGTAGTCGATTGCGTGCCGAGCTCGGCTTGCCTGCCGATGCCCGATTGTTGGGGACGGTCGGGCGGCTCGATCGGCTCAAAGACCCGGCAACGCTTATTCGCGCCTTCTCCCGATTGCAGGCGGAGCGATCCGACACGGCCCTGCTGATTATTGGTGACGGCGCGCTACGGTCTGATTTGGAAGAGCTGGTTGCCGAACTGCGGCTTGGCGGGAATGTACGGTTTCTGGGTGACCGGGACGATGTGCCAGAGCTGCTGGCCGGACTTGATCTTTTTGCCATGTCATCACTGTCGGAAGGCTTTTCGATTGCCCTGCTCGAGGCGTGTGCCAGCAGTCTGCCGATTGTTGCTACGCGGGTTGGGGGCAACCCTGAGATCATCATCGATGGCACCAACGGCCTGCTGGTTCCGTCCGCTGACCCGGCTGCCCTGGCGCGTGCCATACAGGCCTTGCTGGACGACCCGGTGCGCGCGCGCCGGCTGGGTGCGGCCGGACGCAAATGGGTTCTTGAGCACGCGACACTGGATGCGATGACAGCGCGCTACGCCGAGATTTATGCGCAATGTCGTTGAAGGTTCTGGCGCTGGGCAATCTGTTTCCCAGCCCCTGGGAGCCTGGGCGTGCCAGCTACAACCGGCAGCAATTCGAGCATCTGGGGCGCCTGTGCGAGGTGCAGGTCATCGGGGCCGTGGATTTTCGTGATCGGCTGCACCGCGCTGGTGCAGCGCCACGATTTTCTGATCTTCAAGCCCGCTGGTTCACTTTCTGGCATGTGCCACGCGTCGGGCGGCGTTGGCAACCGGATTGTTGGCTGACAGCCCTGCAGGTACGCCATGGGCGTTGGATTCGTCAGCAGCAGTTTGACTGCCTGCTGGCCAGTTGGGCCTATCCTGATACGGTGGCTGTTGCACGTTTGGCGCACAGTCTTGATCTGCCACTGGTTGCCAAAGTACACGGCAGTGACATCAATAGTCTGCCTACTGCGGGCGCGCGTCGCGAACGCGTGGTCGCCGCGCTTTCTGCGGCCGAGGCCGTGCTTGTCGTCAGTCAGGCATTGGCCGAGCGGGTCGAGCATCTCGGTATTCCCGGTTCGCGCATCCACGTGCTGTATAACGGGGTTGACCGGCAGCGTTTCAGTCCTGGTGACCGGGCCCTTGCCTGTGCCGCACTAGGATTGGGTACTGCAACAAAGCGGATCCTGTTCGTTGGCAACCTCAAGGCCAGCAAAGGCTGCCTCGATCTGCTTGAGGCGCTGCCTCAGCTGGTAGCGCACCAGCCGACAGCCGGTCTCGTTATGATCGGCGATGGCCCCGATCGTGCGGCCATCATGCAGCGTATTCGGAGTCTGGGTCTGGCTGATATCGTGAGTCTGCCTGGTGCCGTTGCACACCATGAGTTACCCGACTGGTTCCGTGCTGCCGATCTGCTGTGCTTACCCAGCCATGCCGAGGGTGTTCCCAACGTGGTGCTGGAAGCGATGGCGACTGGTCTGCCAGTTGTGGCGACCTGTGTGGGTGGCATCCCCGAAGTATTGCCGGCGCACGCTGGACTGCTGGTCCCGGTGGCGGACACGCCAGCTTTGACCGCTGCATTGGAGCAAGGGCTGAGCCGAACGTGGGATACTGCACGGATTGTCAGTCATGCGAGTCGCTTCGACTGGCCAGAAAATGCCGCGCATTTGTTCGGCATTCTGCAAGATGCAGTCGCCAACCGAATCCGCTGAGATTCCTTGATGTCCTGGAAGCCTTCCAAACAGTACGTGCTGCGCTGGCTACCCACCTCCATGGTTTGGGTGAACGGTCCGCGTGCAGAGGGGCTGCACTACCTCAGTTTTGATGATGGTCCGCATCCCGAGCATACGCCGCGTCTGCTGGATCTGCTTTCCGAATTTGGGGTCAAAGCCAGCTTTTTCGTGATCGGCCGCGAAGTCGAACGCTGGCCTGACATAGCGCGGCGAATTGCAGCCGAGGGCCACAGTCTGGGCAATCATAGTTGGAGCCATCCGCAGTTCGCACGCTTGTCGCTGGATGGGCAAATGGCCGAGATTGATCGTTGCGACACAACGCTGCGAGACATTGATGATCAACCAAGGCATGCGTTTAGGCCACCACGGGGCGAATTGTCACCGCGTCTTTTGTGGCGCTTGTGGCGGCGCAAGCAACGTGTGGTCTATTGGACACGCGATAGCCTGGACTATCAATCGCGGCCCGAGGCCAGCCTGGCCACCGGATTACGCGATAACCCCATTAGCCCCGGGGACATTGTCCTGATGCACGATGATGCCGATCGTGCTCGGGTCCTCTTGGCGCAACTGCTGCCGCACTGGCTTGATCAGGGGCTGCGTTTTGCGCCATTGCCACCACTTGTGTCAACGGATGCCACATGCTGATTGCTGCGCTGACTATTGTGCTATTGCTGGTTGCGATCCCGATACTGTTAATGACCGCTATCCGTGCCCGCAACATGCAGATCTGGCTGGGCAGTCTGATCCGACAGCGGCGTCATCCAGCCGTGCCGGGTCCGGTACACGTGATGTTCTGCTTTGTCGATCATTTTGAGCCGCAATGGGGCCGTCCGGATCTGGCCACCGAACGGATCCGGGTTGATCGCTGGTGCCGTGATTACCGCGTGCTTGCCTCGCGCCATCGCGACGCCGATGGACGCATGCCGCAACACACGTTCTTTTATCCGGAAGAGGAATACCGCGAGGAGCATCTGGACAAGCTTGCGGCCATGTGTCGTGAGGGTTATGGCGAAATTGAGGTGCACCTGCATCATGACAACGATACCGAAGCCAACTTCCGTGAGTGCATCAGCCGCTTCAACAAGACGCTGAGTGAAAAACACGGTGCCTTGCCGCGTGACCCCGAGACCGGCCAGCTTCGGTTTGCCTTTATCCACGGCAACTGGAGCCTTGACAACTCGAGGCCCGATGGCCGTTGGTGCGGACTTAATAACGAATTGATCTTGTTGCGCGAACTGGGTTGTTACGCTGACCTTACGCTGCCTTCGGCCCCCAGCGACACGCAGACATCCACCATCAACAGCATCTACTACGCGACCGATGATCCGGACCGGCCCAAGTCGCACGACAAGGGCGAGCCGGTGCGTGTGGGCGGGCGGCCGGTGGGCGACCTGATGATCATCCAGGGCCCTTTGAGCCTGAATTGGCGCAGCCGACGCTTCGGCATTATTCCGCGTATCGAGAATGCCGACATTCGCCAGTCTTCTCCGCCCACACCGGAGCGTGTTGATGCCTGGGTGCGCACCGGTATCCATGTCGAGGGTCGCCCGGAGTGGATCTTCATCAAGATTCATACCCACGGCACCCAGGACCATGACATGGACACCTTGTTGGGGGAGCCTGCCGAGACCATGCACGCGCACCTGGAATCACGCTACAACGATGGTCATAATTATGTTTTGCACTATGTGACCGCGCGCGAGATGTACAACATCATCAAGGCCGCCGAATCGGGCAAGATGGGTGATCCGGGCGCATATCGTGATTTCGAGCTCGCGCCGCCTACGGCATCGTACGGTGGCACTGACCACTCACATCAATGACGTTTCCACAGCTGACGTGGATCACGGACAAGCCACGCCGGTAGCGAGAGCAATGCAGCGGTATTGAGTAGTACAAAGGTGCCCGCGCTGGATGCCAACGGCAATCGTGCAACAAGCTTCGGTCGCAGCAGTGCCAGAGTGGCAATCAGGTAGGCGGCAAGCTGGGTGAGAAAGGCAAGACGGTAAAACGGACCGCTCAGGAAGGCCGACGCAAACAAAGTCACCAGTAGTGCCCAAGGTACGATCAGGCGCATGAGTTTGTGTGACAGCCAGGCAAAAAAGGCCGGGTTACGACGTGGGTTCAATAGATCCGGGTACAGCGAGATAAGTTGCCAGTTGCCTGCCAGGGTTCGTAGCTTGCGTCGAAATTCCTCAGCCACGTTGTCGCTGGGTTTGTCCATAGCGCGTGCTTCGCGCGTCAGCTCGACGCGCATGCCGGCACGCAAAACGTTGAACGGAATGGCTACGTCATCGAGGATTGTGCCTTCGGGAAGGGGTTTGAAAAGCTCGCGCCGAATGGCGTGAATGGCACCACTGACTCCGTGTAGCCAACCAAGCTTCGCTTCCGCCTCACGCAGCGCCAATTCGAGACGCCAGTACAGACCGATGTTCCCGGAATGTGCGCCATCGTGTTCGGAGTCAGCCACAAAAACCAGTTCGCCACTGGCGCCGCCCACTCCCGGATCATCAAATGCGGTCGCGAGTGCGCGCAGTGCTCCGGGGGCGAATGTCTGGCGCACGTCCGTAAAAGCTACCAAGGGCGTGTTGACCGATTCCATGGCCATATTGAGTGCCGAGGCTTTGCCGCGGTTGACGCTGCTTTCCAGCACTCTTACACGGTGGTCGCCGATGCCAGCCGTGCGCGCAATGTCTGCAGTACCGTCACTACTGCCATCGCTGACCACCAGGACCTGGAGAAGGTGGGCAGGATAATCCTGTGCCAACACATCAAAAATTCGCTTGCCAATCCGTTCGGCTTCATTGTGCGCCGCGATGACCACGGTCATGGCAACTGGCTGCTTCTCGGCAACAATTGTTTTTGCCTTGGGAGCTCGGTGGCGGGCCAGCCAAATCGCCATCGACGGGTACAGCAGGTAGGCCCAGGCAATCAATGCCAGTGGGACCCAAAAAAATAGTACACTCATACGCGCCAATGCTTATCGCAGAAGGTATTTTGGCCGCAGCGTCGCCTGATGGCCAAACGAACCGCGCCTCGCAATTCCCACATTGATCTATCCACGCGGAACCTGCAGCAAGTATAGTGGCAAGAGTGTTGTATCAGAGGAGGCTGGAGGGTTCCCGTATGAGTGAAAAGCCTGCCACTACCATCATCATCAGTCCGCGTGATCGCTATACCGGCCTGCTTGACTGTGTCACCGGGCTCTACCGCGACACACCGCAAGCCTTCAAGCTCTGGCTGCTGAACCTGGATTATCCCGAGCGAGTGATGGCTCCGGTACGACACTTCCTGTCCGATAAACCCGATGTCCGCATTATCGATCTTGGCCTGTGCGTGCCAATGGCAGCTATGGCTGCGGTCCGCGATGAAATTGATACAGCCACGGTGGTGTTGCTGGACAACGACACACGTGTCGGCGAAGGCTGGTTGCCGCCTCTGCTTGCGGCACTGAGTGGTGATGTTGCGGTCGTCACCCCACTGGTTCTCGAGCGCCTGGGCGTGGATGCTGGTGCCGCTCTGCGTAATCACCTGTATAACGGCGATTTGCGTCGGGTCGAGGCGGAAGGCACATCCTGGCTCATTGAACAGAAGTATCATCGCCGTGCGCCGGTGGCTGACATCCCTCGCCTGTCCGCCGACACCGGTACGTTCGAGTTGCACTGTGTCATGTTTGACACCGAGACCTTCAAAGCCATCGAGCTGCCCGAAGCGGTCGTACGTGAGCACCTGGATGTTTCCCTGCAGATCCGTGCGCGCGGTCAGCGCATGCGGGTCGAACCTGCCTCGACCGTGATTTTCGACAATCTTGGGACCCGCATGCATCGGGCCGACATGCGCTACTTCTGGTTCCGCTGGAGTCCGCGTCTGAGCAAGCATTCGGCGGAATTGTTTGAGAAACGATGGGGCTACCGTTTCTATACCGAACAGGCCATGACCAACTGGGTCATCCGCCGCAAGAGCTTCTTGCTGGCGCGTTGGCTGGGTTTGCCTATTGGTGCATCCAACAAGGTTGCCGGTTTGGCGCGCCGCTTATTCTGTCACGACTGGGATCCGCTGGTCGATGCCGAAGCCGAGTCGCAGCCACTCGCTATTGGTCAGCCGGTACAACTAAGCCACGACATCCGCTGATGTCCAGGGCGGCGATAAGGCGCTGAGCGGATATCGTGGACGGGGAAAGGGTGGCCCTCCAATCCGATATTCAGCGCTGGAATAATAGCGATACACTGTTGGGGCACCACTCGTCGTGCGCAGGACTTGACCAAGTGCTCTTTGAGCAAAGGGCCATTTGCACGGGCGTCGCAAGCAAATCGGAAGTTCCCGGAATCAGGAGCCGAACATGCGAGTCGATGAAATTCAGTTCCGAACGGTGGATGAGGGTCAGGAGTTGTCCGCAAACATAGACGGCTTTCGCTTGTGGTACCGGTTTCCAGGCGGCTGTCAGGTGTCGACTAATGCGGATGTGTTTCTGGCTGCCGCATTGTTGCCAGCGATGCGCGCAGGGGAGTCGCTGACGATCAAAGGTGCGCCAGTGTCGCCGGAGCTGCTGGCTGGCGTGAACCGTATTCAGGATATCTATGCGCACTGGGTTCCAGACTGCCAGCGGGTTGAGATTCATGCAGAACGTGCTGTAGCCGAGCCGGTGCAGTCGGGAGTGGGATCGTTCTTCTCCGGGGGAGTCGACGGTAGCTATACGTTGTCGCGTCACCTAAAGGAGATTACTCACCTCGTCTTCATCAAAGGTGTGGACATTCAGGTTGACAACGATGCTCTTTTTGCAAAGGCGCTGGCGAGCAACCAGCGTTTTGCAGATAAGTTTGGCAAGACCCTGTTGCCGGTAGCGACCAATATTCGTCGCTTCTGCCATCCGCGCGGCCTGGCGTGGGGGAACGTCTACAATGGTTCGGGCCTTGCTAGTGTCGCACTTGCATTGGGCTTCGAGAAGACATACGTCGCCTCGTCCTACAGCTATGAGGAACTGCACCCATACGGCAGTCACCCACTGCTCGATCCGCTGTGGTCCAATGAGGCAACCACGATCATCCATGATGGCTGTGAAGCGGCGCGCAGTGACAAGCTGTGTGCTATCGCGCAATTGCCGGGGGCGCTCGATATCTTGCGTGTGTGCTGGCAGGACGAGGGTTACAACTGCGGGCGTTGCGAGAAGTGTTTGCGCACGATGGTGGCCCTGAGGTTGCTGGGCCTGCACGCACAAGGGTTTCCACAACTGGACGATCTGGAACAAATACGCCAGCTACGTGTTGTGTCGTCAGATGACGAGATGTTCTTCAAGGATAATCACCAACTAGCCCTGAAGGTTGGTGATCGCGAGGTTGCAGATGTTCTTGGACGTATTCTGCATCGCCATCAGGCCAAGCAGGCCCTGCTGGACCTGGACAAGGCGTTCACCGGTGGCCGCGGCAAACGCGTCTATGGGGCTCTGGCTGGACGGAGCCACTGATCATATGTGCAGAACGTTGATTTGGCTGTGACGTTCAGTCCATTGGGCAGTCGAGAGACGGCGCCAGGGAGCAGGTCGCATATGCCGCTTCGTGGCAGGGGACGAAGTACCGGATCCAGGCAATTGCCAGTATTCTCAGCAACCGCCTTCTTGTCTTGGAAGCGCCTTGTCCATGCCCAAAATGTGCCGGTACAGGGCAATATGACGACGCACGTATAGCGTTTCCGTATATTCGACCATGGCGCGCTGTCTGGCAGCCCGGCCCATGTCTGCCAGACCACGCGGGGCAGCAAGCATTCCTTCCAGGGCTTTGGACATCGCTTCGGTGTCGCCAGGTGGGGTAAGTCGACCGGTTGTACCATCGATGACGATGTCGAGCATGCCACCGTCGGCCGAAGCCAGTACGGGCAGGCCGCACGCCATGGCTTCGATCAGGACCAGTCCGAAAGCTTCGCATCGTGCGGCATGCAAGAACAGGTCGCAGCCGGTGAACCAGCGCGCTGGATAGCGCTGAAATCCAAGCAGATGGATACGCTTCGACAGGGCCGGCTCGATGCCGTTGCGGACTAGCTGCACGCATTCATCAGTGCCGGTACCCAATACCACCAAGGTGGCGTCAAGTTGCGGGCACCTGTGCAGCATGCGCTGAAAAGCATCGATCGCAATATCGACGCCCTTCTCTTTTCCGAAGTGGCCGGCGACACCCACCAGCAGGCCGTTCTCGCCGATGTTCAGGCGTTGGCGGGTCTCGGCACGGTACTCCGCATTGGGAGCAAAGCGCCGGACGTCTATGCCCAGGGGAATGCACTCGACCTTGTTGCGTAATAGCGGGTTGCGTTCCTGGTAGTGCTGCTGGCGTGCCCGCGAGGCAGTCACAATGGTGCGCGTTCTCAAGCCGACCAGTGCATTGCGCAGCTGATCCTTCATGAGGGCCGACTCGAAATCCCGGCTGCGATGAAAAGTCATCAGCAAGGGCGGCCCGGCAAATGGCATGGCGGTGGCGCACGCGAACTGACTGGCCGCATCGTGGCTGTGTAGGACGTCGATGGTCTGTTCACGGCAGTAGCTGCGAAGTCTGTGCATGGCGCTGCGGTCAAGCAGACTTTGGCGGTGGAGGCAGAGACTGCCCTTCATGCTCTCGGAGTTCTCAGCTTCCCCCATCTCTGCAGTACAGCAAAGATGGCTTTCCACGCCTTCTGCAGCGAGTCCTCGAGCGAGAGTCACGATGGCCTCGCGGCGACCGCCCGGATGAAGCGACAATGTCACGTGGAGGACTTTCATTGTCGGTTGATAGCTTCTCCGGTTTGCATCACGGACGGGGTACCGAGTGGAGTATTGCGAGCCTATTGATACCCGATCGGCACAGTATCAACGAAAACGGCACTAACCGTTCTGCTCGCCCCAAGATCAACTCCCAGACGGGCGGTGAGCGCAGGCCATCCAGTTCCGTGCGCAGGAGGAACAGTTGTTACGATTCGGCGCTGATATCACTTCCATTGTCGAGTTGTACATTCCACACTAAAGCCGCCGTTGATTGCCGCGGCAAGCTTGCCATTCTGGAAGCTTGATCAAGCCCGCCGCCAGAGCGGATCAACGCAGGATAACACGGAGATGTCGGGTGTCTTTATGCTGTGAGAAAGCGCTCCGGTGCTTGCACTGAGGTATCCATGCGAAAGATCGAAGGAGTATTGCGCCTGAAGTATGGCCAGAAGCTGAGTAACCGGCAGATTGGGCGTGCTTGCGCGGATGGTGGAAGAAGCGTCAGCCTGGGGACCGCTGGCACATTCAAGTGACGACGCGGCTTCCGTCATCCCGGCCCTTCGGCAAGCTCCAGATAGGCTGGGCTTTGCTCGCGCCGGGATGACGAACTTGCTGGTTTGTGCTCGTTGCAGCGGTCAGAGAGTCCGTCGAACCAGTTCAGTCGAAGCTGTTATCGAAAATGGAGTCGTGGTGATCGCGCCAGTAGACCAGCAACTCCTTGAGTGCGAGCGGCATGTTCTCTACCGGGGGCTGCCCCGCCTGATCGGTTTCGTTGATGCCATGACAACCACTGCATGCACGCACTTCGCCCGGTTTGGCGGATACCCAATAGCGTTCGCGCACAACCGGTGTGCCGTCAGCACTTGTGGATTGCCACACCATTGCGCGATCAGCCGGCACAATCGCGGCAATTGATCCGTCGGCCGCGATGACTACTGAGCCAGGCGGTGCCGATGGTGGTGCTGGTGGCATGAATGCAAGAGACGACTCATCGTGTAATGGTTGCGCCAGAACGCGGCGACCGGATTTCTTGTTTGCGGGGCCACCCATCCCGCGTACCTGATCAGCTTGAAGAAATTGCATGTAGGTAATACCGTACTTCTTCCCGGAACTCGCGGTCGTTTGTGCGCCACCCGGGACCTGCACTTCCAGATTATACGGTTGCTGCTGATCGGCGGCATCGCGCGTGGTGACGTTGCGTGTCACTATTACCGCGAGATTGCGCGCGGCGAGAAATGCCTGGAAAAGACCGATATTGACGTTGGCTGCCGCGAAGGCCGCTGCTTCAGGTGCTGCGGGCGCGGACTCGACCGTTAATGGAGGCACCGGGCGCACGCTTACCTCAACCGGGGACAGTTCCCACAGCGGCCCACTGTAGCTGACCTTCACGTCTGGATCGTACCAGGAAACGGATTTACTGAGTCCGCTGGTCAGCGCCCTGTTCGAATCGGTGCGCAGATAACTACCGTCTGCCTCAAGCGCATAGATGCGGAAGTTGTAACGCGGTAGTGGGTTGGCGCGGGTACCCTTGTTTCCCGCATAACCCGGTTCGCCGGCCCATGCTGCCAGCATCTGCCCGTTCGAAAGCGGAAGCGGATTGCGATAATGGCCCGTGAAATCGGCGGGTGGCGTATCAGAATAGAATCCGCGGGTGCTGAGCGGGGTTACAAACGTGACTTTCATGTCAGTCGGATTTGCATTTGGTGGCCCGGAAATAGAGACGATCTGACCCGAGGCGTGGGTGCTGAATTCAGGTGCATCGATGGCAAAATAACGCCCGGGAGTGTTGGGGTCCTCAGCAATTTGCAGCCAATTGAGCGTGTTGTTCTTGTTTGCTCGTATCGGGTTGATTCCGGTGAAAGTAAAATCGCGCAGTGCCGGATCATTCTTGAAACTACGATTGAAATAGCCGAACAACTCGTGCCGGCCAATATGGTTGAGTGTTTGTTCGAAACTACCGTCCTGATTAACCTGCCACGGGAAAAAGTGGTTGATACGGTATCCGAACGTGGTTGCGGTGTCCGCACGACGCTCGGGGAACACGTCCTTTGAAGGCAAAGTCGCTGCAGTAGCCGACTCGGATGCCCAGTTGAATGTGCCGTAGACCGCCGCGTCAGCTTGTTGGTCCTGCTGTAGATGGTCCCAACGCGTAAAGATTACTCGTCCGAAGCTGTCGACAAATGGGCCGAACGATCCGGAGGGTGAATGCTGCAACAGCGTGAGCAACTTGGTGTCTGGATCGAGTTTCCAGATCCCGGTGTTTGTGGGCGTGGACTCGTACTCATCCAATTGTGGATACAGATGAGCTTGTCCATTGCGTGGACGGTCACTGGTGAAAAGAATGCTGCCATCGGAGCCATAGGCCGGTTCAATGTTGTTGTAGTTACTCGGCTGATTGGCGACACGAGTGATGGATACTGTCTGCCCGGCGCCGAAGCCGGTAATCTCATACAATTGCCAGAAATAATCGTTGTACTGGTACTGACGTGTTGGAGCACCGATAACCATACTGAATATGGCCTTGGTGCCACTGAAGTTGATGGCCGGATCGCGAACTGCGATGGCATTCGCACCTTGGAAGCCGCTGTTGCCATACCCCGCTTCGGCGGTAAGGTTGCGCAGGGTCCCGCTCGGGTAGCGTATCCACAGGTCCCCACCGCGCGAGACGCTCTGCATGGTGGCCCTGTGATTGGCAAACACCGAACCGATCATGGCGAAATCCCCCGGAACCGGGACTTGGGTCACGAACATGATCGGGTTGGGCAAGTCGGTGGCTGCGGCCATATCGGGCGCGCCCAATCCGCAAGCCAAAACGATGGCACAGGCAGAGCGCCAAAAATATTTTTTCAGCTGCCGTGATTTTGCGACATAATCAAGTTCGCTCAGGGCATTCGAGCGACGCGGGTATGGAAAACAGAGATTACCTGGAAAGTCCGTAATCATTGCGAGCTACTCCCAGAAACGGTATGCGTGAGATCCTGAAAACGTCGGTAAGATTAGCAGTGCCTGATGGTGCTGCGACGTGTAAGGCTTTGATGTACTTGCAGAGTATCTCGCTGGGTATTCTCAAACCGCGACGCGCACCTCAGATTGCAGGGTATTCGGCTGGGATAGCGTGGATCGCCTCACAGAACGGGCAAGTGCTCTGTTTTGGCCGTGTTATTGGCGATATTTCCGCAGTCGCGCTGTCGCTGGTGGTCGGCGTGGTAACCACGTAGACATCGTGCCATGATGCTAACACCGCGCAGCGTTTCTTCATTTGGTGGCTGTAGCCGCGGCGAAACCGGGGACTGCAAGGGATGATTAACAAGAGGGCCATCTTGGCGACAGCATTGCGTGGCACCGGCATGCTGCCTTTTGTCAGCCGTGTGTTTTCCTGGTCGGGGTTGCTGGTGCTCAACTATCACCGCATCGGCGTCGCAGGGGATTCGATGCATGATCATGGCCTGTGGAGCGCAAGTGCTGCGGCGTTTGCCGAACAAATACGTATTTTCAAGTCGCAGGTGCAAGTGATCGATCCGCAAGAGTTGCCCGAGGCCCTTTCAAGCGCGCGCGGCCGTTTTGGCATTATCACCTTTGATGATGGTTACCGTGACAATTACGAAGTCGCGTTGCCGATCCTGGAGGCACAAGGCGTCAAGGCCGCCTTTTTTATCGCGACGGGCTTTATCGATCAGCCATCATTGCCGTGGTGGGATGAGATTGCCTGGATGGTACGCAGTGGCCGTCGTCCCGTCATCCAATTGCCAGAGTGGCTATCCGTACCGGTTTGTCTGGATGAGCCCGTTCGTGAACAGGCTGTCCGGCTGTTGCTGCGTAAATTCAAGACCCTGCCGAATGAGCAAACACATGACTTTCTGGATGCGATTGCCAAGGCGACGGGCTGCGACCGGAGCTCTGTCGCTGCGGCTGACGACGCGTGGATGACTTGGGATATGGTGCGTGGCTTGCGCGATGCGGGAATGACGGTCGGCGGCCATACGGTTGGACACTCAGTGCTTGCCAATATGGAGCCGGAGGTTCAATGCAGCGAAATCAGGGAGTGTTGCCAGCGCCTGAAAGCAGAGTTGGGTGAATCACCTCAATGGTTCAGTTATCCGGTGGGACGACTGGGTACGTTCAATGAGGTTACCAAGCAATGTCTGCGCCGGGCAGGCATCCGTTACGCCGCAAGCTATTACGGTGGTTACCGTGCATTCTCCGACTGGGATGATCTGGACATCCGCAGGGTAGCCGTGGAGCCGGAGCTGGGCCCCGACTGGTTTCGTGCAATTGTCAGTTTGCCAAAATGGTTCAGTCCGCTACGGAGTAGACAAACCCCGGCGATCAGCGTCGAACAAGCTGTTCCTTGAACAGTTTGGTAGCCCGGAAAACTCTATTCCGTTCGCCTAGAACACAGACCTGAAATGCTGAAGTCAGGCGTATGTCCTTCGACTTCGCTGCGCTAGCCCGGATTATTCATGAAGGCGCACGATGATCGCGTAAAGCCTTGGATTTACGGCGCTTTCCGCGATTGAGGCCATAGCATAGCTATGGCTGAGTGAGTGAAAAGTGCTGTGGATTCAAGGATCAAGGGAGGGCGCATGCATTTCATGAATAGTCCGGGCCAGGCTCAGAAGGAGCGGGTGTTGAGACGCAGCGCTATCAAGGCCATTCAAAGCCATCCTTGAAGATTTCGTCCGGAGACACTTTGCGGATACGGTTGTTATTTCTATCGGCGATATAGATATCGCCCGCCGTGTCGACGGCTACCTGATGGGGGGAATTGAGCTGTGCGTCCGTGGCGAGGCTGCCGTCCCCTGCGTACCCGGCTTTGCCGTTGCCCGCTACGGTCATGATGATTCCGTCGAGCCCGACCAGACGAATGCGCTGGTTCTCGGCATCGGCGATATAGAGTTTGCCCAAAGTGTCCACAGCAACGCCCCGTGGCCGCGCCAATTCCGCGTTTGTGGCCGGGTCGCCATCACCCGAGGATCCATACGACCCGTTGCCCGCCACGGTGGTGATGGTGCCGCTGGAGTCCAGCTTGCGTACCCGGTTGTTCAATGTATCGGCGATATAGATACTACCTGTGATGTCGACGCTAACGTCGCGAGGATAGTTCAACTGTGCGCTGGTTGCCGCGCCGTCGTCGCCGGAGTATCCGGCCGTACCATTTCCCGCCACGGTGGTGATGGTTCCGCTGGCATCAACCATGCGGATACGGTTGTTTACTGTATCGGCAATGTAGATGTGGCCTGCCATGTCAACGCTTACGCCCCCGGGGGAAGCCAGTTTGGCGCTCGTTGCCGGACCGCCGTCACCGGAATATCCTTTTTCTGACCCGCTACCTGCGAACGTACTGATGCTGCCATCGGGCGCTACCTTGCGGACACTGCTGCCAGCGGCGATGTACAGATTGCCCGCTTGGTCGATAGCCACGCTTTCAGGATAGGACAGTGCAGCGCTCGTTGCCGGGCCGCCATCACCGGCGTAGCCATGCGCTCCGTTGCCCGCAATGGTGGTGATGGTACCGTTGGGCGCCAGCTTGCGAATACGGTTGTTGGACGTATCGGCAATGTAGGTATTTCCGATGCCATCGACCGTCACTCCGGATGGCGAATAGAGTGCGGCGTCAGTTGCCGGGCCAGCGTCCCCGGAATAGTTGGAGCCTGCCACGGTCGTGATGCCCCCGTCGCTGGCTACCTTGCGGACAACGCTGACAGCAACATCGATGACATAGAGATTGCCTGCAGGATCGACGGCCACCCCGGTGGGAGATGCCAATGACGCATCCGTTGCCAGACCTCCGTCGCCGGTATAGCCATACGACCCGTCACCTGCCACGGTTGTGATGGTGCCGTCGGGGGCTACTCTGCGCACTCGGCTGGCGTACATATCGGCGATAAACAGGTTATCGGTGGCATCGATAGTCAGCCCGGTGGGATGGGTCAGTTTCGCGCTCGTTGCCGGGCCGCCATCGCCCAAGCCGCCGGCACCACCGCCAGCCACCGTCGTGATTATGCCATCGGTAGCTATTCTGCGAATGCGGCCCACGGAGTTGAAGTTGTCAGAGATGTACAGATTCCCCGCCGCGTCGATTGCCAGCCCCTCGAGATCGGCCAGTTGTGCGTTGGTTGCGGGTCCGCCATCGCCGGAATAGCCGTACGTTCCGTTACCTGCGATGGTGGTAATGGTGCCGTTTGTGCTGACCTTGCGGATGACGGCATTGCTGCCATCAATGATGTACATAGCGCCGGAAGCATCATCAACAATGACTTTGCGTGGGAGCGCGATAGCTGCACTCGTGGCCGGGCCGCCGTCACCGGAGTATCCGACCGTACCATTGCCGGCGACGGTAGTAATAGTGCCGTCCGTTGCAAGCTTGCGAATACGGTGATTGCCTGAGTCTGCAATGTACAGATTGCCTGAGGCATCGGCGTACATCCCCTCAGGGAACACGAGTGCCGCACTCGTCGCAGCGCCGCCGTCACCAGAAAATCCCGAGCTACCATTACCCGCTACGGTCGTGATGGTGCCGTTCGTCGCCAGCTTGCGGATGCGGTTGTTGGAGGTATCGGCGATGTACACATTGCCCGCGCTGTCGGCAGCTACATCATGCGGGAAATTGAGTTGCGCACCGATGGCCGGCCCACCGTCACCTGTTGCGCCGCCAGCAATCGTATGGATCACCTGAGCGTGAATCAACGCACAGGCACAAGCAAGCACCAAGCCAAGAAGCCAGCGCGTATGGATGTATCCCCGGGGTTGCTCTTGCTGCGAATGGCTCGTTTGCAAGCCTTTGTCCTTAATGCGAAATCGAATGTACATGATTGAAGGGCATCACAAATTGAACGCTTTGGTGCCAGAACGGTACTGCAGGGTGGGAGCGAGATCAATAAGACAATTTGTACTTCCACGTGGCTCCGTGGCTTGTTCAGTCTGGTAGAGAGATCCCTCGTCGCGATCGTCTTAACGGTGCCCCGCGTCGTCGCAAGGACATCACCTCCGCGCCCTGTCGGGTGCACCCGGTTCCGCCAGCGGGTTCAGTGTCACCGCCTGGCCCGGATAGCCTGCACCCGATCTTGGGGGTATCGCACACTACGATATACCGCGCGCAGAGGCGCGATCATACCAAAGCAGATGCGTGGGATCATGCCGCGAACCAGGTACAGCGAGCCGCATGGCATAGGGTTTGTCGCCAACACGCGTTTGTACTGATTGTCGCCGTAGCCAAAGTCGATGGTTTCTCCTGGGTGCCGGTCGAGCAAATCCTGCACGGTCTGGAAAACCAGCGTGGAGCCCACGCCTAGCGTGGCAAACTCCTGATCGTATCCTGTGTCGTCTAGCATGTAACGTCCACCAAGGCGGAAGCCATGCACATACGCGATCGGTCGTTCGCCCAGCATCAGCACGTGAGCAATTATTTGTCGGTGCTGCGCCAAGCGCTCAAACAGTGCGCGTCGCGATGCAAGTTCCCAGTCGATGGGCTTCACGGCCGCGTGCCAGCTTTTGGGATACAGAGAGTTCATCAATCGACAGTACTCATCCATGTCCGCTGGTGTTTCGAAGACTCGTAGATGTGCCTGTCCTCCAAGTTTTTTGTACACCTTGCGTAAACGTCGGGTGAGGTCATTGCGCTGTTTGGAGCCCATGGCGGCCAGCCAGGCTTGTGCCGATGCCTGGGCTTGAATCGTCCAGTTGACCTGATCGAGGAGGTTCCAGCGCAGAGTGCGGAAGTGCCGTGCGCCGCACGACAAGGCTATCGCCAAAGCGTTGGGTAGTGCCGATTCCTGGGTGTGGATAACGCGAACCAATGTGTCGGCCTTGAGTGCCGCGGCGATTGCGCTCTCAGCCGTGAGCCGATCATCCGGGGTGGACACCACGCGATCGCCGAGCATGCGCAGCATAAAACCGTGGTACAGCGTGATGCCATGGTTTCCCAGTGGAATACGGGCTCGACGGGATTCGTACAAAAACGGCGCGTAGCCGATGATCCGGCCTTCCCGGTTGCGTGCCACTACTACATGCGGCGAAGCGTCCTGTCCGCGAGTTTCAAGCTCGAACAACAGCCAGTCCGGGTGCTGGATGATGGTCGATGCCGCTTGCGGCGTTTCGGCAAGACGCGCAAGTTCGTCCCGCAAGCGTGTGACCGCGTCTTTGTCCGTACATGTTTCGCAGTTTGCGGACGAGTTATCGGAATTGGTCATGGTGTTGGTCGCGTGCGTAGGTTTTGCAGGGCGTTCAAGCCGCGCATCAGGGCTCGGCCCGGAGGGCCAAGCTTGTTGCCGATGGTGGTCATCAAGCGCAAATCCTCATGGCTCCAATAGTCTGCCAGCACGCTGGCAGGCACATACACGACAACAAAAACCACACTTCCGACGATGAAGGCGTACAAACTGGGTATCAGCTCCGTCACCAGCCAAGCCAAAGCAGTGGCAAGGATTGCCACGGCAAACAAGCGCAGCATGGGGGTGAACGGGAGCGCACCACTGCTGGCGCGACGCAGATAGAGAACGGATAGCACCAACTGCGTCAGGCCTCCACCCGCGTAGCTGATCACGGCTCCAGTCAGGCCGTAGGACGGGATCAGTGCTATACCAAGCGCAGCATTGGCGATCAGCGCACCCAGGGTAATGCGGATACGGTCACTTTGCCGATCCACTACGGTCTGAAACGCACCGATACCGTTGCCGAACAACAGCAGACCGGCCGTAACAAGGATCGCCTGGATAACAGGAATAGCGCTCACATACCGATCACCGTACATGAGCGTAACGATGTCAGGTGTCGTCACCAAGCCCAGTCCCGCAATGGCAAGTCCGGTGGCCCAGTAGAAACGCGTCGCTTCAGCCAGAAAGCGTGCGGCGTACTCCTGTCCGCGCTGCCCGAATGATTTGGCCATGTACGGAAGCAATGTCGACGTCAGGCCCACGGAAAACAGCTGCACAGCGCCCCGGGTCAACAGGACGGCGATCGCGAAGAAGCCCACCGCCGCCGGCGTCGAGAATCTATTGAGCAAAAGCATTTCGATAGTATTGCCGCGAAGCAGGCCGAGCAGAACCAGAATGGCTGTCAGCCACAAGTGACGGTGCAGTCGACGGCGGATTTCCTGTGGAATCGGTCCTGCGTTGAAAGGGCTGCAGTAGCGACGAAATGCCAGACGATTGATCAGGTTGAGTAGCAGTGATGAAACCGCAAAGATCGCAATGAAAGTGAGCAACCCTGCGCGTAGCCACGCCGCCGTGATCACAAGGGAAACGCCGATCAGGCCAGTCAACACGGTAGCGATGGCCTCAGGCTCGAAGTGACCCTGACCTTTCTCGATGGCTACCAGCATGCTGTAGTTGGCCTTGGCGACCACCGCGACGATCATCAGGGCGGTCACAGGTAGCAGCAACTGCTGCCATTCTTGTGGTCTGAAAATCAGGACGCCGAGCACGAATAGCAGCGCGACCATGAACGAGCTGGCATGCTGGAACCGGCTCAGATTGCCGGAAATATGCGAGGCGATGGCGGGGCTCCCGGCGCCCTCCGCTTCGGCAATGAACTTGGTTGACGAGGTGGTCAGGGCGTGATTGCTGCATACCATCAGCCACCCGCATAGCCAGATAGTGAAGGCGTAGCGACCAAAGTCGGTCGGCCCGAGCGCACGTGCGATCCAGATGCTGATCACGAAGCCGATGGCGTACTCGATGTAGGTCGATACCGAAACGATGGTGACGCTGCGCAAGATGGTGAGGCGCTGGTTCATGTAGGCATGGTTGCTGGCAAAAAGGTCGGGTGTTGATAACTCATTAGTGTGTTCCACGGCGAAGCCTGCTGCCTTTGCGTTGCGCAAAGCTCAGTGGCGTCCAGTAAGGCTTGTCGCCGGGAGTGACAGTCCGCTGCCCGCCGGCTGCTGGATCAGCCATTGCACCACACCGGTACCACGATTGTTCCAGTTGAACCGTCGCGGCGTGCCCTTGCTGGTGGCGCAGCTCGTGCTATATGAGGATGCAAGCGCATCAAGCCGGCGCTTCAGTGCGGCACCCTGCTTTGGATCGGACTCGAAATAACGAGCAGCAGCAACGGTCAGCATCAATTCTACATTGTGCGCGTCGCTGTACCAGCCTTCGGAATTCTGGATTTTTATCAATGTCTCGGTGCTTGCTTTCGCGGACGACCAGTACCATGAAATCTGTCCATCGGTCCCGGAGCATGGATTGCGCCAGTCGTGTGGCTTGACCACCAACTCGGGTTTGATCCAGCCGTAATTTTCCATGTAGCGACCGAAGTCGGCAATCATCGGTGGAATGCGTTTGTCGCCGGTGACAAGCCAGGCGTGCCAGAGTCCATCGATGATGTTCTGAGTCATCCACGGCGATGTGCCGCGAACGTCCGTGTCCGCATTGTAGGTGTCGCCTTCGTGAGCATCCCAGCTGTTACGCCATGCGCCGTTGTCGCCAAGGCCGTCGGGATTGTGCTTCTGGTGCTGGTGGAGCCATCCCACACGATTGTCGATGTTCTCGCGATAGGCCTTGTCGCCGGTAATCTCCCATGCGCTGACGATCGCCAGCAGCCCAAGTCCCGCTTCACGCTCGGTGAAACGTCGGTCCATTTGTGTGTAGGGGCCGGCTGGATAGTTCCAGCCGCCGGTGTCCCAGGCGCCGACCATGCGCTGGACCAGGGCGTCGTCATGCTCGCTGTCGTCGCCGGTGAGTGCCAGCGCCAGTTTGATCGGCTCTATGTAGACATATTTCGGGTCGCATACATTGACACCGCCCAAGCTGAAACCGCCGCCGCACAACGGCCATCCCGGGGGACCGATGCGGCGAATGTGCGCCATGTAAAAACGATAGCTTTCTTCGGCGGCCGCCAGGTAGTCAACTCGGCCGGTACGCACGTACTGTTGAAATAGAGTAGTGGGACGATCAAACAGCCATGCCGCGCCATCTTTGCGCGGCAGCTTCTTGGCCCACGCAAACTGGGTGGCGAAGAAGGTGTCGTACGCTCCAGGCGGGGTTGCCGATTGTTGCGGACCGGCAATCAGCGACGCGGACATCCAGCGCGGGTCCAGCGTGGCCAGCACCCCGGGTACGCGAACGCCATCGCCGTTCTCGACCAGGCCGTCGACAAATGGCCAGCCGGACGGGCTGTCCGCCGCCGACGGCCCGATATCAAAGTACACGGTGGCACTGTCGCCCTGCAGGGTCATGTGGAATTGCGCGCGCACGGCACGGATGCCACCGCCAACAAAGTGCCAGTGCAGGGTCGGGTCAATGTGCGCCGGAATGGGTTTCCCATTCTGGTCGGCCAGGTGCACCGTACTGGCATCGGTCAGCATACGGGGCGGAAACGGAATGCCTACAGTTACTGCGACCGTCTCGCCGACTGCACCGTTGCGATGCAGGTCGATGCGCCGCAACGACTTGTCACTGGCAATGGCGGCGCGCATATCGCGTGACACGAGTTGCGCAACGGGCGGAGGAGCGGATGAGTTCTTGCCGGTATATGCCGTCTGCTGCTCGGTGGCGTTACCGCAACTGCTTAGCGTCGCCACCAGCGCGAGTGTGGCCAACAGTAGCCACAGCTTATTGGGCGGTGCCGAGTGCCCTGCGGCATTCATGCGGGTTGGCCGTTTGTGAGTAACTTGTGTTCCCAGGCCAACGCCGTGCGTACGATGAAATCGAGGTCGTCGTGTTGGGGCTGCCATGACAGGACTTTGCGCAGTTTTCCGCTGCGTGCGATCAGTATGGGGGGGTCGCCGGCACGGCGGGGCTGCTCGATGATATTGAGGCTCTTGCCACTGACGCGCGCCACCGCGTCCAGCACTTCGCGTACGCTGTAGCCGTGGCCATAACCGCAATTGAGGGTCAGTGACTGGCCATCGTGGCGCAGATAGTCCAGCGCCTTGATGTGCGCGTGGGCCAGGTCGGTGACGTGGATGTAGTCACGCACGCCGGTACCGTCAGGGGTGTCGTAGTCGGTACCAAAAATCGCCAATTTATCGCGCTTGCCGACCGCGTGCTCACAAGCTACCTTGACCAGCAAGGTGGCGTAGGGCGTGGATTGGCCGATGCGTCCTTCGCTATCGCAGCCTGCGACATTGAAGTAGCGCAGGATGACATGGCGCAGGTCCGTGGCTGCGCTCAAGTCCCGCAGCATACCCTCGGACATCAGTTTTGAGCTGCCGTAGGGGTTGATGGGTGCGGTGGGCGTGTCTTCTTCGGCAATACCACCCGGCGGGATTCCGAATACCGCTGCAGTGGATGAAAACACAAAGTGGCGGACGCCGGCGCGCGAACAACACTCCAGCAGACTGCGGGTTTTACAGGTGTTGTTGCCGTAGTATTTGAGTGGATCACGCACCGATTCGGGTACCACCGTATGCGCGGCGAAATGCATCACTGTGTCGATGGCGTGCTGCTCGAGAGTGGCGTCGACAAGTGCGCGGTCGCCGACATCACCGACCACCAGTTCGGCGTCGCCAGTGGCTTGTGCAAAGCCTGTCGACAAATTGTCCAGCACTACCACTGTTTCACCGCGCTCGCGCAGATGCAATACGACATGGCTGCCGATGTAGCCGGCTCCGCCGGTCACGAGTATGGTCATGGCTGTCTGACCTGTAGAGAGTGGAAGTTTATAAACTTGTCACGCAGACGCGGCTGCCGACTCAACGTCGAAAGGCCGCACTGAGGAACACGATGTTTTGATTGCTGCTCTGATCGGCCATGGTGCTGTCACGTTTGAAATGACTCACGTCCAGATGCCAGCTCAGGCGCCGAGTCATCTGCCATTTCAGCCCGGCGGCATAATTACGAGTCCGGTCTTCGCGCTGCAGCGTGTCGTAGCGTAGATTCTCACCAGATGCCGAGACACTGGCAGACCATAATGGGCGCAATCGCCAGGTCGCGGACGCGAGCACCCCGCGTCCACGGCGATCAAGCTCCGGCGCATTCACATACGCAAGCTTGCGGTAGTAGGGCGCAAGATTCAGGCTCAGGCGCTCGCCGACAAATGCGTAGCCCAATTGCAGCGACTTTTCCAGATAGCTCTGTGAGGAGACATCGAAGTTTCCGGTGCTGACGTCACTGGGCGGTACGCCAGCGGCTCCGGGGTTGGCGATAAGTGCCTCTGCAGTGTCAGAGAATTGGCGTGCCAGGGTAGCGTTGAAGCCACTGCGTTGTGTGGCTCGCCAACCCAGCTTGGCGCGCAGTAATGGACCACCGGTGTTCTGCTCGAGCCCCTGATAGTCGAGTTTAGAGTAGCCGGCAGCCAGATCAAGGTTCAATCGCGCAAGTTGTGCGGTGTAGCCTGCATAGATGTCGTAGCGTTTGAAATCCGGCCCAGCATCGGCCTCGGTGAATCGAACCTTTTGCACCTGAATGTTGCCGCTCAGCTGGCGCGTTGGGTCCAAATCCCTGAACAGTCGGGCGGCGCCGCCGAAACGGTTGGAATTGAACTGTTGGGTTTTTTCGGCATAGCTGTTCATGTAGCGCACTTCGAGCTGACCATGCAGTGGCTTGCCAAGGCCGAAATAGAGGTTGGGGCCGGTCACGAAAGCATTGGTCTGCTGACGGTTGCCGGGAGCGTCGGGGACAAGCTCATTGATTGGCTGGCTGGCCAGCGAGTCCTGGAATGTCCAGTCCAGGCGTTGCGGTGACAGGGCCCAGTTGACCCGGCCGTTGAGTGCGGCGCGGGTGCTATTGGCAAACGCGTTGTTGAGATAGTCGCGATACTCCAGTGCGCCGGTGATATTGGCCTGCACCGTGGAGCCTTCTTGCATCAGTGAAAAGCCCAGACCAGGGATCGCGATGTTGCCGCTGACCGGATCGGTCTCGCTGAGATTGATGTTGTCGTTGTGCTGCACGCCCAGAGTCAGCAACCAGTCGATCGTCGCTGCATGGACTGATACCGACAAACAAGATGCAATGGCGGCGGCGAGTGCGCAGGCGGTAAGCTGTTGTGCGCGCATGGTGTACTCCTCGCCCGGACAGGGCTTCAGGGCAGGTGATTGAATACCACGCCGGCCATCTTGCTGGTGTCGAAGTGGCTGCTTGCTTCAGCGATGGCAGCGGGTGTGTCACGACCCGACCCGGCCACCAAGACCACAAAGTCGGCCATTTC
>CAJDWN010000052.1_pt1 | contig 35606 bp, 31 predicted proteins | sample 7391581 | NCBI WGS metagenome assembly CAJDWN01 (sample SAMEA7055736, study PRJEB34461) | soil metagenome | biome: terrestrial ecosystem; feature: Peninsula; material: soil | place: Antarctica | collected 2016 | reverse complement strand
CGCCAGGATGGGTGTGCCCAGATGCGGCGCCAGCCACAGCGCGCCGACAATCAGGCTCAAATTGAGGATCACCGGCACCAGTGCCGGCAAGGCGAAGCGATCGCAGGCATTGAGCGCACCGCCCGCTAGCGCGGTCAGCGACACAAACAACAAGAACGGAAAGGTCAGGCGCAGCAGGTCAACGGTCAGATCCAGCTTTTCTGGCTGGTCCAGCGAGCCAGGCGCAAACACCGAGACCACCTGTGGCGCAAAGATCAGCCCAAGCGCCGTCACCACCATCAGCACACCACCCAGGGTTCCCGCTACCCGCGACATCAGATCCTTGAGGTCGGCATGCGGGCGCGTTTCGCGCACTTCGGTGAAAACAGGAACAAAAGCCGTAGAAAACGAGCCTTCGGCGAACAGGCGACGCATGAAATTGGGGATGCGGAACGCCACCCAGAACGCATCGGTGGATGCCGAGACACCAAACACGGTATTGATCGCGATATCGCGCGCCAGCCCGAACACGCGCGAGAGCATGGTGACGGAGCTGAAAGACAGAAGGCCGCGCAGGAGAGAGGGCTTTTTCATGCTCGGGACTCGGGGCTCCCGACTCCCGACTGAAAAGCCGGGACTCGAGACTCGGGACTCGGGGCTCGGAGAAGCCGCTCTCGTCGGCTCCTCGGGATTGCAGAACCGCTATGCTGGATTGATCGAAAGCCTGAACTAGTTATTGCTGCTGCCGAGTCCCGGAATCCGGCAAAACCGTTGACGCGCAACCAAAAACCCCGCATAATTGGCCTCTTGTCCCACGCCAACACGTCCGGAGTTATCCCTTGGCCAACATCAAATCTGCAAAAAAGCGCGCCCGTCAGTCCGAGCGCAGTCGCATGCGCAATGCCAGCGCGCGTTCGATGGTGCGTACTTCGCTGAAGAAAGTCGTCACGGCCATTGAGGCGGGCGACAAGGAAGCAGCACAGACTGCATACAAGGCTGCGATGCCTTTGATGGATCGCTACGCCTCGCGTGGCCTGATCCACCAAAACAAGGCCGCACGTCACAAGAGCCGCCTGAACGCACAGATCAAAGCCCTGGGCTGAGTATTCAGCCTTGAGGTTTGAAAAAAGCCGGCACGCGCCGGCTTTTTTTTTGCCTGGTGATTAAATATCCGCGTCACTGTCAGCTTCTTCCTGCTGCTGTCGCCGCTCAAGCTCGAGTTCACGCTCAAGCTCGAAGAACTGCTGCACTTGTTGGCAAACGGTTCGCGTACCTTCGCGCGTCAGCGCCGAAACCGGAAACCAGCGGTCCTCCCAATTCAGGCCTTGCACAATCTCGGCAACCCGTGCCTCACGATCTTCAGCCGGCAACAGATCCAGCTTGTTCAGAAGCAACCAGCGTGGCCGCTCCAGCAAAGCCGGATCATGCCGCACGAGTTCGCCTTCGATGGCGCGTACCTGTTCGACAGGATCGGTGCCGTCCATGGGCGCAGCATCAACCAGATGCAATAGCAGCCGCGTGCGCGACAGGTGGCGCAGGAACTGGATACCCAGCCCGGCACCTTCAGCCGCGCCTTCGATCAGGCCCGGAATATCGGCAATCACGAAACTCTGGTCGTTACCCACTGAAACCACGCCCAGGTTGGGGTGCAGCGTGGTGAACGGGTAGTCAGCTACACGTGGTGTGGCTGCCGACACCGCGCGGATGAAGGTCGACTTGCCGGCATTGGGAAAGCCCAGCAATCCAACATCGGCCAAGAGCTTCAATTCCAGCTTGAGTTCGCGTTCCTCGCCCGGAGTGCCGGCCGTGAACTGACGCGGTGCACGGTTGACCGAGCTCTTGAAATGCATGTTGCCCAGACCGCCCTTGCCACCCTGCGCGACCTTGAGTCGCTGGCCGTCGGCGGTCACATCGCCTATCACCTCATCAGTGGCGATATTGATGACAATGGTGCCGATTGGTACACGCACGATCAGATCTTCGCCACCACGGCCGTATTTCTGTCGGCCCATGCCATCCTGACCACGCTCGGCCTTGAAATGCCGCTGATGACGAAAATCAACCAGCGTGTTCAGGCCTTCATTCCCTATCAGCCACACCGATCCCCCGTTGCCACCATCGCCACCATCAGGGCCACCACGCGGAATATACTTCTCGCGCCGGAAGCTCGCGCAACCATTGCCGCCGTTGCCGGCCTGGATCTGGATTTTGGCTTCGTCGACGAATTTCATGATTCAGGGGCCGGGTTTGGTGATTCGGGATTCAGTCTGCAAGGTTTGAGGATACGGCAGGATGCAGCTGTTGCCCAATCCCGAATCCTGCTCACAAAGACAAAACCCCGCGCGTGGCGGGGTTGTGTCGGATTACTGGCAACTTGTGGCTCAGTCGGTGATGACATCCACAAACTTGCGGTTCTTGGGGCCGCGGGTCTTGAACTGGACCTTGCCGTTGGTCACGCCGAGATACTTCGGATTGGAATCGCGGCCGTTGCGGGTTGAACCGCCTGCTTTCTTATGTGCCATGGCTGTTCTCCTCTAGCTACTTGCTGGCCGATTTCTTGCCACCGGCGATGCCGGTGATCTCGATCTCGGTGTAATGTTGACGGTGACCCTGCCGCTTCATGTGATGCTTGCGGCGGCGGAACTTGATGATGCGGATTTTGTCGTGGCGACCGTGCGACAGCACCTTGGCGCTGACTATGGCACCATCCACCAGCGGCGTACCGATGACAACGTCTTCGCCTTCGCCGTGCATCAGCACCTGGTCGAAATCGATGTTGCTATCCACTTCGGCGTCCAGCTTCTCCACGCGCAGGTGTTCACCTTCCATCACGCGATACTGCCGGCCGCCGGTCTTGATGACTGCGTACATTGTTGATCCCTTTAAGTAGTTATTCTTGGGGTTTCGCTCTAGGCGAACGCGCAATTATAGCTTCTGGAGCACTTGCCGGGCAAGTATTCTGCGGCCATAAGCCCTTGGGTGGATACGGCGGTGCTTCGTCCGCTTTCAGCGGGGAAGAGTTTTCACCGACTGGCGCCCGCGAAAAAGAGCACGAGTCGCAGGCATTGCGACTGGTATGCCTTGTTATAGTTCCCTATCCGCCCCACTTTCAAGGGATTGCGCTGCCATCACGCGGTGCGCCCACCCGGACTATCGAACCACGCCATGGACACCATCAGCATTCGCGGTGCGCGCACCCACAATCTCAAGAATCTGGATCTGGACCTGCCACGCGACAAATTGATCGTGATCACGGGTCTGTCCGGTTCGGGCAAGTCCTCGCTGGCGTTCGACACCATCTACGCCGAGGGCCAGCGCCGTTACGTGGAATCGCTATCGTCTTATGCACGGCAGTTCCTGTCGATCATGGAAAAGCCGGACGTTGACCATATCGAGGGATTGTCGCCGGCGATCTCCATTGAGCAAAAATCGACCTCGCACAACCCGCGCTCGACCGTGGGCACCATCACCGAAGTGCATGATTATCTGCGTCTGCTGTTTGCCCGTGTTGGCACCCCGCGCTGCCCGGATCACGACATTCCGCTGGCGGCGCAGACCGTCAGCCAGATGGTGGACGCCACCCTGGCGCTGGATGCCAAGCGCCGCTGGATGCTGCTGGCTCCGATGATTCGCGAGCGCAAGGGTGAGCATGTACAGGTATTCGAACAGCTGCAGGCGCAGGGTTTCGTGCGGGTGCGGGTGGACGGCCACGTGTATGACATAGATGCGGTGCCACCGCTCAGCTTGCGCCAAAAGCACAATATCGATGTGGTGGTGGATCGATTTCGACCAAAAGAGGACATCAAACAGCGCCTGGCCGAATCGTTCGAGACTGCACTCAGGCTGGGTGAAGGCCTGGCGGTCGTGGCGGATCTGGACGACAAGAACACCGAGGAGCAGGTTTTCTCCGCCCGCTACGCCTGTCCGGTGTGCGATTACTCGTTGGCAGAACTGGAACCGAGGCTGTTTTCATTCAACTCGCCGGTCGGCGCCTGCCCGGGCTGTGACGGTCTGGGCACGCGCGAAAACGTAGATCCAGCGCGTGTGGTGGCACATCCTGAGCGCGCCTTGTCTGATGGTGCCGTGCGTGGCTGGGACCGCCGCAACGCGCACTTCTTCCAGATGATCATGTCGCTGGCCGAGCACTACGGCTTCGATGTCGACACACCCTGGCGTCAGCTGCCGGAAAAGATCCGCAAAGCCGTTCTTTTCGGTTCCGGCAAGGACGCAATCACATTCCGTTATCTGACTCAGCGTGGTGGCAAGCGCACCCGCAAGCACCGTTTCGAAGGCATCGTGCCAAATCTGGAGCGTCGCTATCTTGAGACGGAGTCGACGGCCGTGCGTGAAGAGCTCGCGCGTTACCTCAGCGATTCGCCCTGCCCCGATTGCCAGGGCCAGCGCCTGAACCGTTCGGCCCGGCATGTATTCGTTGCGGAGCACAACCTGCCCGCTATCAGTGCGCTTTCAATCGATGACGCGCGGAAGTTTTTCGATCATCTCAGGCTCGACGGCTGGCGCGGTGAGATCGCGCGTCGAATCGTCAAGGAAATCGGGGAGCGTCTCAGCTTTCTGGTGGATGTGGGCCTGAACTATCTAACCCTGGATCGCAAAGCCGACTCATTGTCCGGCGGCGAAGCCCAGCGCATCCGCCTCGCCAGCCAGATCGGCGCCGGCCTAGTGGGTGTGATGTATGTGCTGGACGAACCCTCCATCGGTCTGCATCAGCGCGACAACGCCCGTTTGCTGGGGACCCTCACCCGCCTGCGAGATCTGGGCAATACCGTGATTGTGGTCGAGCACGATGAAGAAGCGATCCGCAGCGCCGACCATATTCTGGACATCGGTCCCGGCGCAGGCGTGCACGGCGGTGAAATCGTCGCCCAGGGCACGCTGGATGATGTGTTGAAAGCCAAACGCTCGGTAACGGGCCAGTTCCTGTCCGGCAAACGCTGTATCGAGGTGCCCGAACAACGGCGCGAGTTCAACCCCGAACGCGTACTCAAACTGGTGGGCGCAAGGGGTAATAATTTGCAGTCCGTAGATCTGGAAATCCCCACCGGCTTGTTCACCTGCATCACAGGGGTATCCGGATCGGGCAAATCAACCCTGATCAACGACACTCTCTATCGGCTCAGTGCGGTTGAGCTCAATGGTGCTTCACGCCAGGCCGCGCCGCACGAGCGTATTGAAGGTTTGCAACACCTCGACAAAGTAGTCGATATCAACCAGGCGCCCATCGGCAGAACGCCGCGTTCCAATCCAGCCACGTACACCGGCTTGTTCACGCCACTGCGAGAATTGTTTGCCCAGGTGCCCGAGTCTCGGGCGCGCGGTTACAAGCCGGGCCGGTTCAGTTTCAACGTCCGCGGTGGGCGTTGCGAAGCCTGTCAGGGCGATGGCCTGATCAAGGTTGAAATGCACTTTCTGCCCGATGTCTACGTGCCCTGCGATACCTGCAAGGGCAAACGCTACAACCGCGAAACCCTGGACATCCTCTACAAAGGCCACAGCATTGCCGACATACTGGCCATGACAGTGGAGGAAGCGTTGGGGCTGTTCCAGAACGTGCCGGCCATTGCGCGCCGCCTCAACACGCTGCGCGCAGTCGGGCTCGACTACATCCATCTGGGCCAGAGCGCCACCACCCTGTCCGGCGGCGAAGCCCAGCGGGTAAAACTATCCAAAGAGCTGTCCCGGCGCGACACCGGACAGACGCTGTATATACTCGACGAGCCCACCACCGGCCTGCACTTTCACGACATCGAACAACTGCTGGACGTGCTCCACCAATTGGTCGACAACGGCAGCACTGTGGTGGTGATCGAGCACAACCTGGACGTCATCAAGACCGCTGACTGGGTTGTCGATCTGGGACCCGAGGGAGGCTCTGGCGGTGGCCAGATCATTGCCACCGGCACGCCCGAACAAGTCGCCGCCAACAAGCGATCCTACACTGGCCAGTATCTGGCGCAACACCTGCGCAAGCCGCATCCCAAGCCACGCAAAAAAACGCGCATGAGGAAAAGCACATGAACGAATCCGAATCCACCGCTGCGCCCATGTTCCGCACCCCGGTAGAAGTGCGCTGGGGCGACATGGATGCCTACAACCACGTCAACAATGCCCGCTACCTGACCTACCTGGAGCAGGCACGGCTAGCCTGGCTGAATACGCTGGACAAAAGCTGGCTGGGCCCGCACTGCGCGCCAGTGCTGGCTGCCGCTCAGGTCAATTACCGTAAACCCATTACCTGGCCCGCGTCGGTCGAGGTGATCCTGGAATGCCAACGCGCAGGCAACAGCTCGGTCACCGTCGGCCACCACATCATCGATGCCGAGGCGCACGACACGCTCTATTGCGACGGTCATACCGTCCTGGTATGGATCGATCCGGCCACCGGCAAGCCCGTACCGCTACCTGACGTGATCCGTGCCGCTGTGAAAGTCCCCTCAAGTCCGTAGGAGCGGGCCATGTCCGCGATTTGCGTCGATGGGCGATGAGTGCCAAAAGCTGCACGCTCTTCCCGCTCACTGCTCTCCGCTCACCGCTGACCCAAGCCCATCGCGGGTATCGCCCCGTTACAAAATTGGAGCGGCGTTCAGACGGCATGTGTTTACCATGGGCGCATTGCCCAATACGGAGTTTGCCGCATCATGTCCCGATCCATCCTTGCTCTCGCCATCGCAGCCATCATGACTACGACTTCCGCAGCCGCCACTGAATCCACTGATCTGAGCATCTATCGCAGCGACAACGACAGTCTGTTTTCTGCTGCTGATCGTGGCAGTATTTCCGCAGGCTATGCGTTGGTGCATGAAACACGCCAGCTCACCCTCAAGTCTGGCCAGCAGGTAGTCAATCTGGATGGCCTGCCCGAACAACTCGACACCGAAGCGCTGGATCTTGCGTTTCCCGGTCGCGATGACATCCGCAGCCTGGCCAGTCGCCTGTTGCTGTCAGGTCAGGCCGGGATACTGGATACCCACATCGGTGAAAACGTGGTGGTGTATGGCGATAGCTCGCAACAACTGGCCAGCGGCGCCCTCATCGGTACTGGCAACGGCCTGCTGATTCGCACGGGCAACGGCAAGGTGACACTGGTTCGCAACTACGCTGCGGTGTCGATGGATCACACCGATGTTCGCGGCGGTGCCCGATTACAGGAAACACTGGTATCGGGCAAGGCCGGGCCGGCCACTGCGAAGCTCGACTACCCCACCGGCGGAATTGCCTGGCGTGCTGCCTATTCGGGCTTGCTGGATGACAGCGGAGCGCATTGCCGTCTTGCTCTGAGCAGCGACGCCAGCATTGCCAACCGCAGTGGCCGTGACTGGGACGCCGCCAAACTCAAGCTGATCGCAGGTGAACCGAACTTCGCCAAGTCCTCTGGCCCGCAACCTCGCATGATGGCCATGGCAGCAGGCGCCGCACCAGCGCCACAAAATCACCCGCAACAGTCGGCGATGGGCGACTACCGTAGCTATACGCTTGATGGTGCGATCGACCTGCCGAACGGCAGCATCACAAGGGTGCCGCTGTACGCCAGCCGCACGACGGATTGTCAGCGCAGCCGTGTTTTCGAGCAAGGTACGGCATGGTCACCGTCGCGACCGCAATTGGACCGGGACTTCAACCGCAGCAGCAACAATGAAGTCAGCAGCCACCTGAAGTTCACCGCTTTCGACAACCTGCCGGCTGGCTATCTGCGCGTATCCGGCGTCTTTGATGGCCAACGTGAGTTGTTGGGTGAGGCGCGCGTGCCCGACACGCCCAAGGGCCAAGAGGTGAGTATCACTCTGGGTACGGCATTCGACCTGCGTGGCGAGCGCGAGCGCACTTCGTTCTCCCTGGACAAGGCTGGGCGTACTCTGGACGAGGCATTCCGTATTACCTTGAGCAACGGTGGCGAACAAAAACAAACGGTTACGGTGCGTGAACATCCCAATCGCTGGCGTAGCTGGACGCTGGTGTCCTCATCCAGCAAACCGTCGAAAGAGTCCCCGGACACACTTGACTTCCAGGTGGACGTTCCAGCACACGGCAAGGCCGTGCTCGACTATGCCTTGCGCTACCACTGGACCGCAGACGAGGATTGAAGCAACGGGTTTATTTGGGCGCAAATCCCGAGGCTTATCCTGAGGGTCATGGCTTGCGCGGGTACGCGCTCCGGCTCTTGTCTGCTTCCATCAGGTCGATCTGGGGCGTCACCCCGAACGACGTGAACTGTCGGATTTTGGTGCTCACTGCCAATCCGCTTCCCCATTGTGCCCGCAAAGGGTAGGATGAATGCAGGCCCAACAAAAGTGTTGCCATGAAACAAGGGCTGCAATTTCGCCTAAATCAACAGCTGGCTCTGACACCACAGTTACAGCAAGCCATCAAGCTGCTGCAAATGTCCACTATGGAGCTGAGCAGTGAACTTCGGCAGATGGCCGAAGCAAATCCCTTGCTGGATCTCGATGGGCTGGGCGAAGAGCCGGGTCTGGCAGATCGTACTGACGAAGCCGAAGAAGCCCGATCAGTCGATGCGGACGAGGGCGCAGACACGCTGGAAGCGTACGCGAGCCTGCCTGGCGACACACCACTTCAGTTTGATACCTCCGTCCGCAGCGACAACATCAGCCGCGAACCGTGGCAAACCGTAGAAACCAGCGCCGACGAGGATCTGCGCCAGCATTTGCTGTGGCAACTGGGCGTCAGCAGCCTTGTGCCGCGCCAGCAAGCCATAGTGGCAGTACTGATCGACTCGCTCGATGACGACGGCTACCTGCGCAGCGATAACAACGAAATTCGTGTAGCGCTAGGCGCAGACGCAGACCTGCAAGATGAGGAAATCGAGGCGGCGCGACAGCGTCTGATGACCTTCGACCCAACCGGTGCAGGCGCTCGCACGCTCGACGAATGTCTCGCCGCACAACTGGCTGTACTGGACAATAACGATCCGGTAGTGATCCTGGCCTGTCGCATCGTCGAACAGGATCTGGAGCTACTGGCGCGCAATGATCTGGGGGAACTGGAAAAACGCCTGTCGGCCACGCCCGAACAATTGCGACCCGCGGTCGATCTGATTCACAGCCTCGACCCCAAACCCGGCCACGGCTTCGACACCGCACCCGTGGAGTACATCTCACCCGATGCCTACGCGGTCAAACGCAACGGTCGCTGGCAGGTCTCCCTGAGCCCGGACTGCAGTCCGCGCCTGGAGATCAACCAGCACTACTGCGATCTGATTGGCAAGGCCAGCCGCGATGACAGCAGCTACTTGCGCGGCCAGCTCCAGGAGGCGCGTTGGTTGATCAAGAGTCTTGAGTCACGTGCTGACACCATCAACAAGGTTGCCAACGCTATTGTGCATGCGCAAAGTGCCTTTCTGGACTTCGGCGCTGAAGCCATGCGCCCGCTGGTCCTGCGCGACGTTGCCGAAGCCATCGACATGCACGAGTCCACCGTATCGCGCGTGACCACGCGCAAATATCTGCACACGCCGCGCGGTATTTTCGAGTTCAAGTATTTCTTCTCCAGTGGCGTAGGAACCCAGGATGGCGGCAGCGCCTCCTCCACCGCCGTGCAAGCGCTGATCCGCAGACTGGTGGACAGCGAAAACCGACGCAAACCTTACTCCGATCAGGCGCTTGTCAAAGCACTGAAGGGACACGGCATTCAGGTCGCGCGGCGTACGGTAGCCAAGTATCGTGAATCATTGCGTATCCCCAATTCGTCCCAGCGCGTGCAGATGCATGAATAGCTGAACACAACAACCGAACAAACCGGATGGTGAAGGGAACTGCTTCACTCCGCAGCCATCCAAGTAACGGAGGCAACCCGCCTCACCGGCTATCACACAGCCGCAATCCCACGCCCCAGGAGGCCTTTATGCAGATCCAAATCACCGGCCAGCAAATCGAGGTGACCGCTGCCCTGCGTCAACACGTGGAAGAGAAAATCGAGAAGTTTCCGCGTTTGTTCGATAACCTCACCTCCTTCAATGTGGTACTGAGCGTCGAAAAACTCGAACACAAGGCCGACGGCACGCTGGCGGCATCGGGACGTGTCCTGCATGCCGTCGACATCAAATCAGACATGTACGCATCCATCGACGGTATGGTCGACAAACTGGTCGCGCAACTGCGCAAACACAAGGAAAAAGTCAAAGACCACCACCAGGCCGAAGCCCGCGACGCACGCTACGGGTGAGCCGCAAAAGGTGAAATGCCAGTGCCATTTCGCCCGGGTGAGCGACCGGCCATGGATGGCCGGGCCGGCGCCCGGCATCAGGGATGAGTTCTTGTCGGGACTGGTACGCAATTCGGAACGCAACCGCTTTGAAGCCCTCCACTTCAAAGGGAGGGTTTGGGTGCATCCGCTTTGAAGCCCTCCCCTTGAAGTGGTGGGAGACAGGACTTCGATCCAGCAGTTCGCGAACCTGCAAGTTCGTCATCCCGGCGCAGGCCGGGATCCAGTCTGGTGCGCGTGCGCAGCACACAAAAGCAGGTGTTGTTTGCTTTGTACAGGCTTGATACTGGATCCCGGCCTGCGCCGGCACGACGGACACCGGATCGCCATGCGAGTTCGCATGCAGCACAAACGTGCGCAAATCTTGCGGCCACAACCTACAATGGTGACTGATGCCTAATTTTCCGGACCTGATGTGGACCGACTGACCGCTCGCCAATTGTTCGACCAGACCAGCGAACGCTTGGCTTTGCGCTGGGTAGCGGGTCTGCGCGGTGAATCCCGGGTCATCGAGCCGGGTAAATCGGGCCGCCGCCGGCCTTCTCTGGTTGGCTACTTGAACATCATCTACCCAAATCGGGTGCAGGTCATAGGCCGCGAAGAACTGTCCTATCTGGATGGCCTGGAATCGCGCCAGCGCTGGAAAGCGGTTCAGAAGATAGTCGCGCAAGAACCTACCGTACTACTCGTAAGCAACGACCAAGCCATCCCCGGAGACCTGCGCGAAGCGGCTGAGGAAACTGACACGCCGCTGTGGGTCAGTGCTCGCCGTGGCCACGAAATTCTGACATGGTTGCAGTACTTCCTGGCCCGCAAGCTGGCGCGCCAAGCCACCTTGCATGGCGTATTTCTGGAAGTGTATTCCATCGGCGTGCTGATCACCGGTGATGCCGGCACCGGCAAAAGCGAGCTGGCGCTGGAGTTGATCACCCGCGGCCACCGCCTGGTCGCCGATGACGCTCCGGAGTTCACCCGTATTTCACCCGACGTGATTGATGGCAGTTGTCCCGAGATATTGCAGGACCTGTTGGAAGTGCGCGGGCTCGGCGTACTTGATGTACGTCAGATGTTTGGCCATACGGCAGTCAAACAATCCAAATACCTGCGTTTGATTCTGCACCTGAACACCTTGGCCGAAGGCGAGCACGTCGATGCCATGACCCGCCTCGCCGGCGACGTCAGCTACCGCGAAGTACTGGACATGAAAATGCCCATGATAACAATCCCCGTGGCGCCGGGTCGCAACTTGGCCGTACTGGCCGAGGCGGCGGTGGTATCGATGCGGCACAAACCTTCATAGATCGCCAGGCGCACCAGATGCGCCAACTACCACCATGGTGAGCGTCATGAATGAATCCCAGAACAAAGACACAAAAACCCGCGTGTTGGTACTCACCGGCATGTCCGGTGGCGGCAAGACCGTGGCGCTGCGTGCGCTGGAAGATCTGGATTATTTCTGCGTCGACAATCTGCCCACCGCATTGATTCCATCGTTGGTCCATGAGGTCGCCGGGCGTGAAACAGACCGCCATCAGCCCATCGCCGTGGGGGTCGACATCCGCAATCGCGCCGAGGATCTGCAGCACATGCCAGATGTGCTGTCGCAATTGGCCGCCGACAAAGTCGACGTGCAACTGCTGTTTCTCGATAGCCGTGACGATGTACTCATCAAACGCTACTCGGAAAGCCGCCGCCGCCACCCCCTGTCCAACGGTGGCATGCGCCTGCCCGATGCCATCACGACTGAGCGGCGCCTGCTGCGGCCACTGGCCTCGATTGCAGACCAGATCGTCGACACCAGCGAGTTGAACGTACACCAATTGCGACGTCTCATCGCCACCGAAATCGGCCGTGACTCGGGCCGCACCACCCTGATGTTCGAATCGTTCGCCTACCGCCGCGGCTTGCCGCTGGATGCCGATTTTGTATTCGACGCACGCTGCCTGCCCAACCCTCACTGGGAGCCGGCGCTGCGTCCCTTGAGCGGACGCGATGAAGCCGTTCGCCAATTCTTCCGCGAACAGCCATTGGTCGGCCAGTTCCAGCAGGACATCGCTGGTTTTCTCGACAACTGGTTACCGCACTTCGAGAACGACAAGCGCGGCTATGTCACGGTCTGTATCGGCTGTACTGGCGGACGCCACCGCTCGGTCTACTTGGCCGAACAGTTGGCCGAGCAATTTCATGACGGGAAGCGTCAGGCTCTCAGCCACCACCGTGAGCTTGGCTGATGGCGGTCGGCGTTCTGCTATTGACCCACAACGCGATAGGTCCCGCACTGATCGAAGCAGCGCGCCACGTGTTGGGTCCGGTTCCGCTCGAGCTCGACTGCGTGGAGATCGGCGCCGATTGCGACCCGGAATCCATGCTGCGTATCAGCGCCGCTCGCGCCCGCGACATGGATTCGGGAGACGGCGTGCTGGTACTCGCTGATGCATTTGGTGCCACCCCCTGCAACATCGCCCTTCGCCTGGACGCCATGGGCGTACGGCTCAAATGCGTGTCGGGTCTCAACCTGCCGATGCTGTTGCGCGTTCTGAACTACGCCGAACAGCCGCTCGAAACGCTGGCGGAGACGGCCGCCAGTGGCGGTCGCAGCGGCATTTTTGTTGATAAAACCTGAGATGGACAGAAGCAGAACATGATTGAGAAGGAAGTCACGGTCAGCAATAGGCTGGGCCTGCATGCGCGGGCATCAGCCAAGCTGGTGCAAGAGTTGCAGCCATGCAAATGCGACATCTGGTTGATCAGCCAAGGCCGTGAAGTCAATGCCAAGTCGATCATGGGCGTGATGATGCTGGCCGCCGGCATGGGCACCGTACTCACCGTGCGTGCCGATGGCGCTGACGAGCAGAAGGCCGCCGAGATCGCAGTCGGCCTGTTCGAGCGCAAATTCGACGAGGGGGGATGATGGAACCAGTGCGTATCGCCAACAAAGCACTACCAGGAGCGGCCCATGGCCGCGAAAGGCTTGCCTCAGCATCCATCGCGACCATGCGCCGCTCCTGCAAAAGTTCCGTGCATCCTCGCGGCCTCGGGCCACGCCCACAGACTTCACGCTGCTAATCCATGGCCGTTCGACAAACACTCAATGCAAACACCGCAGCGCGCGGCATGGCGCTGGGCCGCGCACGTCTGGTGCACCCGGGTGAGATCAGTGTAGACAGACGGCCACTGCCGGAAGACCAGACCGAAGACGAGATTTCCCGTCTGGATGCAGCCATGGCCCGGGCAGGTCAGGACCTGGTTGACTTGCGCGACAAGCTGCAAGGCTCCCTGGCTGGCGAGATCAGCGAATTCGTCCGCGCGCACAAGATGCTGCTGGAAGACCCTGAATTGAAGGCACGCCTGCACCACGCTATCCGCCAGCACCATCAACGCGCCAGCCATGCCCTCAGTGTGCAGCGTGACCAGTTGGTCGCCACCTTCGAGGCCATGGATGACCCCTATTTGCGCGCTCGCAGCGAAGATGTGGACCAGGTCATTCATCGGGTACAGAACGCACTGCAACTCCAAACCAGTCTGGAAGAAAGAAAGCTGGCCCAACGAGTGGGAGAAATTCTGGTTTCCGATGGAGTCGGACCGGCGGAAATGGCACACCTGGCCAGCCAAGGCCTGCTCGGCGTCATCGCCACCAGTGGCAGTGTCTATTCGCACAGCGCCATCCTGGCGCGCAGCATGCGCCTTCCGATGCTGGTAGGGGCCCAACAGGCGCTGGCGGAGATCCAGGACGGCGATCTGGTGCTGATTGATGCCGAAAACGGTGTCGCCATCGTGCACCCTGCAGCCCAGGACCTGGCCACCTATCGCAAGTGGCAGCGCGAAGCCGCTGTCGAGGGCCGACGGCTGGCCACGCTCGCCGGAGCCCCCAGCAACACCGCTGATGGTCAACGCATGGCGTTGTACGCCAATGCCGAGATGCCCGACGATGTCACCAAGTCACGCCATCTGGGTGCGGCCGGCATTGGTTTGTACCGGACCGAGTTTCTGTTCCTGAAGCGCGACGGCGCACCCAACGAAGAAGAACAATTCGAAGCCTACCGCACCCTGGTGCTGGGAATGGCCGGGCTGCCGGTCACCATCCGCACCCTGGACCTCGGTGCCGACAAGATCGATCGTGCGGGTCTGGCCCTGAAAACCGAGGACAATCCAGCCCTGGGCGTACGCGGTGTGCGCCTGTCGTTGCGTCGTCCGACGGTGTTTGCCGTGCAACTGCGCGCCATCTTGCGCGCTGCCAGCTATGGACCCGTCCGTATTCTGGTGCCGATGGTAACTGTGGCCGACGAGATGAAGGCCGTGCGCGCCCTGGTGGACATGTGCCTGCGTGATTTGCGCACGGCCGGCGAGGAAGTACCCGAAAGCATCGAAATCGGCGCCATGATCGAGGTACCGGCCGCCGCCATCAGTATCCGCACCCTTCTCGGAGAATGCGACTTCGTGGCTATTGGCACCAACGATCTGGCGCAGTATGTATTGGCGGTAGATCGCAACCATGATGCCCTTGGAGACCTCTACGACCCGATGCAACCGGCGCTTCTGCGCCTGGTTGCCAACGTCATCACCTGCGCCACCCGAGCCAAAAAATCAGTCTGCCTGTGCGGCGAAATCGCCGGCGATCCCCGTTTCACCGCGCTACTCGTAGCACTGGGCCTGACCGAGTTCAGCATGCACCCAGGCCAGATCCTGCAAGTTCGTGACACCCTGTCCGAGCTCGACCGCGGCAAACTGCGACAACTCGCCCCGCAACTGCTACGCGCCGCCAGCCGAGATGAGGTCGAAAGACTCTTGGCAACGTGAGCGTTAAACCGTCCTCCCACCAAACTACTCAATCTGCGAAAAATAATGCTTTCTAGAGTCAAGAATTATCTCAGGACCAAGTTCTACCAGAAGCGCTTACAAGCCGCATCAAGCCCTGACGGCGGAAGTATCGGTGCTATTGAATACGCAGCGCGGGTAGCCAAGGAGATCGGTATCTTCGCGGACCAGATCGAGGTGCATGACCTTCCCGATATCTTCCACTATTGGTCAAACAAGTATCTGCGGCCACAACTTGAACAATTCGGCGTCTCCAATCCCGACGAGTTCTTCGTGAAGTATTTGAAGCAAAGCTATACCGATGCGGGATCAACAGCGGTGCGTTTCGCAAGCGTGGGCAGTGGTAACTGCGATACCGAAGTACGCATTGCCAAAAGCCTTCGCGAGCAAGGTGTGCATGATTTCAGCATCGAGTGCATTGACCATAACCCGGACATGCTGGAGCGGGCGAAATTACTGGCGCGCGATGCCGGCCTTGAATCTCATGTCGTTCCCACACTGGTTGACTTCAATACTTGGCGCCCCACCCACAATTACCATGCCGTCATGGCCAACCAAAGCCTGCACCACGTCGTAGAACTTGAAACCTTGTTCCACACCATCAAGACCTCATTGCATCCAGGCGGCCGATTCATTACATCAGACATGATCGGCCGTAATGGCCATATGCGATGGCCAGAAGCGCTCGAAATCGTCCATGAATACTGGCGTGAGCTGCCCGAAAAATACCGATGGAACGTACAGCTGCGCCGCCATGAAGAGCTTTTCGAGAATTGGGACTGCTCAGTTGCGAGCTTCGAAGGCATTCGCGCACAAGACATTCTGCCACTGCTGATAGAGAACTTTGATTTCGAGATCTTCATCCCCTTTGGCAACATCATCGACCCTTTCGTGGACAGATCCTTCGGGCACAATTTTGATGCCAGCAAGCAATGGGACAAAGAGTTCATTGACCGCGTCCAAGCTCGCGACGAGCAAGAGATTCGAGCTGGAAACGTAACGCCAACCCACCTCATGGCTGTCATGCGCAATCGACCCTACACAGGCGAATTACAAGTTGCAAACAACTTGTTACCTGCGTTCTGTGTGAGGAAGCCAGACAGAGAAATCACAGCGTGAACGACTCTCTGGCACCAAGGATCAAAACGGCGTCAGCTAACGCTGATTGGCGGCCCCGACCACGGCAAGTGGTTACTGCAATATGCATGTCGAGAGCTTGACATGGATGATGCTCGCCTAAGTGAATGCAAGTCAATTTTTGCCAAACATGGCGGAACTGACTACAACTACCTTGAACATCACTGGCCGCGTTTTGTAACGACAAAGCTGGAAGTCGAGAGTACGCGTCCCCTACCCCAATCAGCAAAGATTCTGGACATTGGTGCCCACTGGTTGCATCAGGCCATGCTGTACGCACTTGATGGGCACAAGGTCACAGCACTCGATCTCCCGGTAACCATGATTGATGCGGGTGTCTTGCAAACTGCAGATACCATGGGTATCCGTCTGCTGGCAAATGAAGATCTAGAGCATCCTGCAGCACTCTCGCAAATTGCGGACAATGAGTTCGACCTGGTTCTGTTCACCGAGATCATCGAGCACATCACCTTCAATCCGGTCGATATGTGGCGTGAGCTGTATCGAGTTCTGAAACCAGGTGGACGAATCGTCGTGACCACACCGAATTTTTATGCGCTGCGAGGTCGATTCTGGGACTTCAAACGATTGCGACAACGATTTGGCGGCGGTCTGGAGGTTGCGCAGATTCTCAATCTTCATACGCACGCACACCATTGGAAAGAGTACTCATTACGGGAACTCATCTATTATTTCTGCCTGCTCTCGCCAGACTTCAATTGTGTGAAGACCGCCTACTTGACTGAATACTCAGGCAACTACCTCGCTGTGCGCGGCAGTGCGTTACAGCTTGCAAAGGAAAAATATGTACGTGTGTTGCGTCCTTCGCTACACCTTGAAGTCGAACTGACCGCAAAACTGCATGGCATCACTATTGCACCGCACTGGTAACGCGGATCGACCACTGTCGATTACACGGGCATCAGACTCTTGTTCGACATGATTCGTACCAGGCTTGGTCGATGCGACGTCTGCAGCGGTACGTTCCTTACTGTGAGCCTTGGTGACGCACGCCGCACTGTGGCCGCACGTATCGAGTAAAGCAACAGATTTGAGGCTGTTCGCCCTCACCGTCACCGCAATCAGAACTGGCGAATCACCTGGCTCGCCATGGATAATGCGCCCTTACCTGACCGATCGCACCCATGGCTGACAATGACCGTTCAATCCGTCACGCGCAGCAGTTGCGTACTCTGGCCGAAGCGCTGGAATCGGGGCGATTGGGACCGGTCAAAAGACTCGCCAACAGCCTGACGCCCCCTGAAGTTGGCAATTTGCTGGAATCACTGCCGCCGGCCAAGCGTCTTATTGTCTGGAAGCTGGTTGACGCGGAGATCGACGGTGAGGTGTTGCTGCACGTCAACGACGAGGTTCGCGAAAGTCTTCTCGCGGAAATGGACCCGGACGAAATTCTTGCCGCAGCCGGCTCGCTGGAAACTGATGATCTGGTGGAGTTACTGGGTGATCTGCCAAATGCATTGACCGACCAGGTTCTGCGCTCGATGGACATCGAGAACCGCGAACGCCTGGAGCACATGCTGACCTATCCGGAGGATACCGCCGGGCGCTTGATGAATACCGACGTGGTGACGGTGCGCGCCGACGTGAGCATTGATGTGGTTCTGCGCTACCTGCGTTTGCGCGGTGAAGTACCACGTGACACCAATTTCATTTACGTCATCAGTCGTCGTCGGCAATATCTGGGCCAGCTGGCCGTGTCGGCCCTGTTGACGTCCGATCCCGAGACCCTGGTCAATCGCGTGATGGACGACAGCCAGGCTCCGGTGCGGGCCGACACCAGCGAGAGCGAAGTGGCGCATCGTTTTGCCAACCATGACTGGACATCTGCGCCCGTGGTTGACGATAGCAATGTGCTGCTGGGTCGTATCACTATCGATGACGTGGTCGATATCATCCGCGAGGAAGCCGATCGTCAGGTCTATGGCGCTGCCGGTCTGGACGAAGAAGAAGATCTGTTCTCGCCGGTCCCACGGGCCGCCCGTCGCCGTGCCGTATGGCTGGGTCTGAATCTGATCACCGCTTTTCTGGCAGCCTGGGTGGTAGGCAACTTCCAGGGGGTCATCGCACACGTAGTCGCGTGGCGGGCACCCAAACCCTGACCATCACGGTACGCGCCCTGGCATTGGGGCAGATCGGTTTTTCCAACGCCATCCCGCTGCTGTGGAAGGAGATTCTAGTGGCCTTCGCCAACGGCTTGGTGTGGGCCGTCGTAGTGGGCGCCGGCGCCTGGTTCATCTACCGGGACATCCCGCTATCGATCGCATTCGGCGCGGCCATGGTCATCAATCTGCTGGCCGGAGCACTAGCCGGTGTATTCCTGCCACTGCTGCTCAAGCGCATGCGCATTGACCCAGCTTTGGCCGGCGGCGTGATTCTGACCACGGTTACTGACGTGTGTGGCTATGCGTCTTTTCTGGGATTGGCGACGCTGTTGTTGTTGCGGTAGAGCCGGGAGTGGGAAGTGGGAAGTGGGAAGTGGGGAGTGGGAAGTAGGGATTCGGGGCTCTGAAAGTTGAGCCATGCCTGGATTCCTCTCCCCTTGCTTGCAGGGGGAGACCGAGAGGGGGTTCTCCGAGGTCAGCGTATGGCTGGAAGCTGCTTCCCCACCCCAACCCTCCCCCGTCATTCGCGGGGGATGGGGTTCAAGCCGTGGCGAATCCCCACTCCCCACTCGCCACTACCGCCCTACTCGAACAACCCATGCAGCGCCCGTACCAGCCCATAGCTCATCAAGGCGGTAATCGGCATAGTCAAAATCCATGCCCACACCATGCGCTCGACTATGGTCCAGCGAATGGCGCTGAAGCGTTTGGCGGCGCCGACGCCCATGATCGATGCCGATACGTTATGGGTGGTTGACACGGGGATACCGAATATGGAGCAAATGATGATGACCGTGGCCGCGCTGGTTTCGGCGGCAAAACCATGCACGGGATGCAGACGCACCATCTTGTGGCCCAGGGTCTTGATGATGCGCCACCCGCCGCTGGCGGTACCGGCAGCCATGGTCAAGGCGCATAGCACCTTGATCCATTTGAGACCGTGCGATATACCCATGGCACTGGCTGACACGATTTGCGCCTTGCCGAAAAAGGCATTGGCAAACGGCGTTCGGCCAAATCGCTGCAAGAAACCCGTGCGCGAGGCAAACCACGACATCAAGGCAAATAGTGCGCCCATGAACAGGAAAGCGATGGTGAAACCGATCAACGGCGAGGCAATCATGGGCAAGACCACCATGGGAATGACGCCGGTTTCTCCCCACCAATGCTCGCCACCTTGAGCCCAGATGGTGGAGTTGATGTTGTTGCCTGATGCGGCAAATGCCGCGCCGATGAGGCCGCCGATCAGAGCATGGCTTGAACTGGATGGCAGCCCCCACCACCAGGTCACCAAGTTCCATACGATGGCGCCCAGCAGCGCCCCAATCAGAAGCTCCGCGCTGACCTGCACCACACCGGCATCCACAATACCCGAGGCGATGGTCATGGCCACGGCGGTGCCCCACAGGGCGCCAATGAGGTTGGTGGTTGCCGCCAGCAGCACCGCCTGGCCCGGACTCAGGACCTTGGTGGCGACTACAGTAGCGATGGAATTGGCGGTGTCGTGAAAGCCGTTGATGTAGGTGAAAATCAGCGCCACCACCACGACCAACAACACCAGAGTCAGGCTCACGCGGCGGCCCTCAAGAGTTCTTCAGGACAACGGTATAAACCACGTTGCCCGCATCGCGACATTTGTCGATGGCTTTTTCAAGCAACTCGTACAGGTCTTTGGCCAGCATCACCCGCAGCGGATCACTCGACTCAAGGTACAAGGTACTGTAGGGCTCCAGCAGCAAGCGGTCGGCCTCCGACTCTATCGCCTGCAGACGCTCCTGCAAGGGTTTGATGCGCTCAATGCGCAGTCCGCGCTTGAGCTCACCGATCATTTCTTCGACCACTTCGGTAGCGCGAACAAGCAGCTCGACGCGCGGGCCGAAATCGAGGTTGCCCAGGCGTTCACTGACAAACAGATAACGCTCGGCAAACTTCTGAATGGTTTTGGGAATTTTATACAGTACCGAGTTCAGCGCCTCGATGTCCTCACGATCCAGGGCCGTGACAAACGTATTGATCAGCGCTTCGCTTATTTCATTGGCCAAACTCTTCTCGCGCTGATGGGCGGCATCAAACGCTTCCATGGCCGGAAGCGTCTCCTCATTGACGATGGCTTGCAAGGCGCGTGCACTGCCGCTGGCCTGCTCAGCACTGGCTATCAGCAGGTCGTAGAATTTGTCGCCTTTACCGAATATCGTCTGTAATGAAAACATGTTCGCCTTTCCACTCGAGTGGTTTTGCCCGCAAGATCGGGGAATTGCTGCGCTATGGTACACAAGGAACGGACTTGATTGCAGAACTTTTCCGGAAACTTGCCGGATGCAGAGTCTTTTCGTGTGTTTGGTGCACCGAGCCTGCATGCCGCCCAATTTCGGTATGGCCAACAATCCTCTAGACTAACTGTGGACTATTCCGTAGCATTTTACAGGCGGAATATAAGGTATGGTGCGAGGGCAGTGAACAACTTTCCACTTCAAACCAAGCACACCGTCCGGGAGGATCGAGCCTGATGCTTCCGGAAATCGGTCTGGTATTGCTCCTGGCCCTGCTGAACGGTTTTTTCGCCCTGTCCGAAATTGCCGTGGTGGCCTCACGAAAGAGCCTGCTCAAACACATGGCACGGCGCAGCGCCCGCGCACGTACCGCGCTGCAACTGGTCGAGCACCCGGAACGGATCCTGTCCACGGTGCAGGTCGGCATCACCTTGATCAGTATTGTCACCGGCGTGGCTACAGGTGCATCGATCGGTGCCAAAATGGGTGCATGGCTGGAAGGCCTGGGCTGGTTTGCCACTGCCAACTACGCGCTACCGATCGGGCTGTTCCTGAGCGTCGCCATGATCACGTTTCTCAATATCGTGATCGGCGAACTGGTACCAAAAAGAGCTGCACTGCTGTCACCCGAAAAAATTGCCGTGCAGATTGCTCTGCCCATGCTTGTTATCGCGCGAATGATGACTCCTTTCGTATGGATTTTGAACACCGTAAGTACACTGATCCTCAGAATGCTGCGGCTAAACCGCAAACGAAGCGGTGTAATCAGTGAAGAGGAAATTCGCCTGCTGGTGGCGGAGAGTGCCGAGCAGGGCGTGCTTGATCACGACGAACGCAATATGGTCACCCGCGTGCTGCGTCTGGGTGACCGTAGCGTTGACAGCGTCATGACGCCGCGCACACGCATTGCCTGGCTGGATATTGACGCCGAACTGGAACAGAACCTTGCCGTACTGCGATCCACACCTTTCTCGCGCTACCCGGTTTACCGTGGCGATGAAAGTGACATCGTAGGCATACTCGAGGTCAAGTCACTGATCGAAGACATTGCCAAACCACAGGTGGATCTCTTCCGTAAACTGGCCAAACCCGTCTATATTCCAGCGTCTGCGCGCGCTCTGGACTTGTTCGAGGAATTTCGTGATGCGGAAACGTCGTTGGCCCTGGCGGTTGATGAATACGGTGACATCGAAGGCATGGTTACGCTCAATGATCTGCTCGGTACCGTAGTCGGCCGTCCGCCACCGAGCCAGGGTACAGATTCGCCGGCCGACTCACCCGTGGTAAAGCGCGCTGATGGCAGCTTTTTGGTTGACGGGTCCCTGCCTTGCGATGACTTGCGTGAGCTGCTGGGTGAAGACGAGCTACCGCATGAGGACGAGCACGAATTTCGCACAGTGGCCGGCATGATGATGGCCGAGTTCGGGCGTATCCCTGACACGGGGCAGCACTTCACCTGGCGTGGGCACTACTTCGAAGTGGTCGATCTTGATGGCGCACGCATCGACAAGGTGCTGCTGATGGTGGCGCAAGGCATTAACCCCACCGACGCGACCGACTGATCGCGGACATACCACACTCGTAAGAGCGGGCCATGTGCGAATGGCACTTACTAAAGCGTTGCAGAGAACATTTCGTCATCCCCGCGAAAGCTTTCCCTTTTAGCAGCTGTGTACCGTACGAGAACTCGGATGACGACCTGGATTCCGGCATCCCGGCGCAGGCCGGGATCCCGTATCTAGTCTTGTGTCTCTCACACGACATCCGTCCTTGCGTGCTACGTGCCCGCACCAGACTGGATCCCGGTCTGCGCCGGGATGATGAGCGTGCGGGCTAGGATCGGTCCAAAACTTCGTCGAGCGCGGTTACGAAAGAGCCAGAACAGCCCCTCCCCTGTTAGCAGGGAGAAGGGCTGTTCTGGCTCAATTCAACCAAGTCTCCGGAACTCTGGCCAGGCGCGTAAGTAACGCCTGCTCCGTCAATACCTCATGCGCAAGCTTACGCCGTAGGTCCTTGGCGGTTGCAAAAATCCGTTCCAGGAGCCGGCCTGCAGCGGCGCATCAAAACCAACCTGGAGGTAGTTGGCGTTGGTCAGGTTTCTGCCCCACAGTTCTGCGGTCCACGACTGGTCACGAGCCCCGATCCCGAAGCGTGCATTGACCGTAGCGTCGGCGCCCTGAATCTTCTGGGGGTCCAGGTCCGAACCGGTGTTGTATGCAGTCATGTACTTGGCCCCAAGGTGGTAGCTGGCGACCAGGGACTCACCCACACTGTGCTCGTAACGTGCGGAGGCCGATGCCGACCACAAGGGGGCAAAGGCGATCCGGCTGCCGGGCAACAGGTGCAGGTCGTCATCGGGCAACAAGTCGTTGCCGTATTCGCTGACCGCGTAGGTAACGCCACCTTGCAGCGAGAAGCCGTCCAGTCCCGTCTGCCATACCATCTCGGTCTCTAAACCCCTCGAAGTCAGCTCGGGGATGGATCGCACCACGAAGCTGGTACCCAGGAAGCTGTTGAGCTGGAAATCACTGAACCGTTGATAGAACAGTGTTGCATTCAGCAGCAGGTTGCCATCCGCCAGCGTGCCGCGCGCACCCAACTCATAACTGTCGACAAACTCACCCACGAACGAGGTGTCGTCCACTGGTGTGATCCCGGTGGTGCCCGATGACAGGCCCGTGGCCGACTGCACACGATCCAGATTGAAACCACCAGCCTTGTAACCGCGTGCAGCGGACAGGTAGGTCATCAGGCGATCGTTCCAGCGCCAAGAGGCCTTGACGGTACCCGACCATTCGCCTTCACTACGGCTTTGCTTGATATTGCGCCCATTATGCAGAGCGTTGGCCCACGGCAGGCACATGAAGCCGGCAACCTGTGGCGCTACGGCTCCCAGAATCTGCTGCTGGACCGCCGGCGGCAGTTGCGCGATAGGAATGCCACGTGCCGTCAGGGCCGCAGCCACCCGACCCGCGGGGTTGGTCAGCACCGAACCGCAACCAACCGAGCCGTTGGGATTGGTGTAGCGCGAATCGAGATCTTTTTTCTCATGCGTGTAGCGCAGTCCCGCGGTGATATCGAGTTGATCGGTGGCATGCCAGGTGTTGTTGGTGAAAAAGGCGTAGCTGGAAGAATTCTGCCGATGCTTGTCCAAAGAACCCAAGCCGGCAAAGTTGGTGCCGAATGGCTGCCCACTGACCTGTGACAAGAAGGTCGCAGGGTTGCTGGTATCGACGACAATACCCATCGGCGCCAGTTGTGCCGCCAGACCGCCCAGTACCTGGCTACCCACCAGAGTCGACAGGTAGGGCTCGTAATGCGGACCCAACCGATAGGAATCGTTGCGATCAATGTCTTCGTCGACGAAGAAGGCACCTACCATCCAATCTATGCTGCCACTACTACCCGTCAGACGCAGTTCCTGGCTGAAGCTGTCAATGGCCGACAGGGACTCGTCACGGTTGGGGCTGCGGTACAGGACATCGGCAGTACTGAAATCCAGATCGATACCGTTGACCGAATCCCATTTGCGCAACGCGGTGATCGAGGTCACCGTGGGTGTGCCGGGCCAGTTGGTGTTCCAGTTGACTTCAGCCGAAACACCCTTGTCGTTAACCTGCTCATTGGTACTACGGTTGCCATACCCAATGCGCGCAAACGGGTCGACTACGGGGCTGACGGCGTTGCCTCCCACCATCGCATTGAGCACGGCGGCCGGCGCGTTGTAACCCAGACCCGGAGTCGGGTCGCGGGCAATGGTCACTGCTGAACAACAGAACTCGTTGCGCTTGGCATAGTCGCCGATCACGCGAATTTCCACGTCGCTGCTCGGCTCCAGCAATAATTGTGCCCGCACAAAGCCGTAGTTCTGATCGTAGTCGTTGGTCTTGGTGCGTGGTCCGGTACCGGTCCGCATGTCCATGAAACCGTCGCGGTCCTGCTTGGCAGCGTGAATCCGGAACGCCGCATTTTCACCAAATGGCATATTGAGGGTGCCCTTGGCCACCCGTGCATTGTAGTTGCCAAGGCCCAATTCAGCCTCTGCCCAAGTATTGAAAGTCGGCTTTTCGGTGATGACGTTGATCACGCCGACCGAGGTGTTTTTACCAAACACCGTGCCCTGCGGGCCCTTCAGTACCTCGATGCGTTCGAGCGGGCCCAGGTCGCCAAAACCTACACCATTGCGCGACCGGTAGACACCATCGATCACGATGCCGACCGAGGACTCCAGGCCGACGTTATCGCCCACCGTGCCCACCCCGCGCATGCGTACCACGGTGTTGGCCGAGGTCTGAGTACTGTTGACGGTCAGGTCCGGCACCAGTACCTGCAGATCCTTGATGTCGCTGACACCGGCATCGTGCAGCGACTGGTGGTCGAGCACCGTCACCGAAATCGGCACGTCCTGCAAAACCTGCGGCAATCACCGATGACAGGCATGCGGCGATGACCGCCGAGTAAAGCGCTTTGCGTTGCAGTTTGGAACCGAGCATGGTTTTGATCCCCAGAAGCAGCGTGGTATCCGCAAACCCGAATTTTTGGCATGCGAACTGTTGGATTGTCCGGGCCGCTGAACATCGGGATCGCGTGACGCGGCTTGGAGCCCGAGGGCCTGACCCGGTGCATCTACGGCGAAAAACAGCCTGTTCGCCGCAACAAGAACTTCACGTTCAAACTAGCACAATTTAAACATATTGGATACAACGTCAGAAACACCGGCTTTCATTTCGTCCGATACTAGTCAGAAACCGCTTTACCGCGTTCACCCGGTTTCCGCCGCTAGGCTCACGATGGCCGTTTATGGCTAAAATGGAGCACTGTCCAATCCATGCGTGTGCCATGCAAACTGATCGCCTGACTGCCATTTCTCCCCTCGACGGCCGCTATGCAGACAAAGTAGAAGCATTGCGCCCCGTATTCAGCGAATTCGGCCTCATGCATCGCCGGGTACAGGTCGAAATCGCCTGGCTGCTGACTTTGTCCGGGGAAAACACACTGCCGGAGCTGGGTGCATTGTCTGCCGCACAACAGGACTCACTGCGTGCCATTGCCGATGGGTTCTCGCTGGACGACGCCACCCGAATCAAGGCGATCGAGGCGACCACCAATCACGACGTCAAGGCCGTCGAGTATTTCATCAAGGAGCGCATTGGCGACGATGTGAGCCTGGCGCGGGCACGCGAATTTGTACATTTTGCGTGCACCAGTGAAGACATCAACAACCTGGCCTACGCGCTGATGCTGCGGGATGCACGCGATGCCATCCTGCTGCCGCAGCTGGATGCAGTCATCGCGACCCTGAGCGAGCTGGCACACGCCAACGCCGCACTGCCCATGTTGTCTCGCACCCATGGTCAGACTGCCTCACCGACAACCTTGGGCAAAGAGCTGGCCAACGTCGTGGCACGCTTGCAACGCCAACGCCAGCGCCTGGCCACGGTCGAGATTCCGGCCAAGATCAACGGCGCAGTCGGCAATTTCAACGCCCACCTCATCGCCTGCCCCGACACCGATTGGCTGGCTTTGTCGCGGGCATTCGTCGAGGATCTGGGCCTGACCCACAATCCGATGACCACGCAGATCGAACCGCATGATGGCGTGGCTGAATACTGCGATATCGTGCGCCGCAGCAACACCATCCTGATTGATCTGGCGCGCGATATCTGGGGCTATATCTCCCTGGGCTACTTCACGCAGGCACTGAAGGAAGGCGAAGTCGGCTCATCTACCATGCCGCACAAAGTCAACCCGATCGATTTCGAGAACGCCGAAGGTAATTTCGGCGTGGCCAACGCACTTCTCGGCCATTTCGCCGAGAAGCTGCCGATCAGCCGCTGGCAGCGTGATCTCAGCGATTCGACCGTGCTGCGTGGGCTTGGCACTGCTTTCGGGCACACCCAAGTAGCCATCGAGTCGCTGAAGACAGGCCTGAGCAAGCTGCGCATCAATGCCGACCGACTGGCAAATGATCTGGACGCAAGCTGGGAGGTTCTGGCCGAAGCAGTGCAAACCGTCATGCGTCGTCACGGCCTGCCCAATCCCTATGAGCAACTCAAAGCATTGACGCGCGGGCACGGCGTCACCCGTGAATCACTGCGCGAGTTCATCGCGCATCTGGACCTGCCGGAAGACGACCGCGAACGCTTGCTGAAACTGGAGCCGGCTACTTATATCGGGCTGGCCGAAAAGCTGGCAAATGAGGTCTGAAATGGATTCAACATCAGCAGACAATGCCATTGCAATCGAGGTTAGCGGCAGCGGAGAGCAGCCGCTGGGTATGTCAGTGGCTGATTTCCTGCGCGATTACTGGCAGAAGCACCCACTCCTGATCCGTTCGGCGTTTGCCGATTTCACCTTGCCCCTGCAGCCCGAAGACCTGGCCGGATTGGCCTGCGAAGAAAGCGCGTTGTCTCGGCTGGTACGCCACAACCAGCAAGCCAACAGCTGGGAACTGCACCACGGCCCAATGGACGAAGACGACTTCGCCACCCTACCCGAACGCAACTGGACCTTGCTGGTCGAGGACGTCGATAAATGGGATGCCGACGTGGCGGTGCTGCTGGACAGTTTCGGCTTCATGCCGTCCTGGCGGATTGACGACATCATGGTCAGTTACGCGGTGCCCGGCGGTGGCGTGGGCGCGCACATCGACCAATACGATGTCTTTCTTCTGCAAGGCCTTGGCCGGCGACGCTGGGCTATCGATGTCGACCGGGTGGCGGTGCGAGAATTCCGCACCGACACAGAGATGAAGCTGTTGAGCAACTTCTCTCCCAGCCACGAATGGGTTCTGCAGCCAGGCGACATGCTGTATCTGCCACCGGGCGTCCCGCATGAGGGCGTGGCCGAAGACGCCTGTATGACATTCTCGATTGGCATGCGCGCACCGGCCGTGAGTGAAATGCTGGTCGACTGCGCCGAATATCGGGCCGAGCGCCTGCCCGAATCGCTGCGCTATACCGATGGTGACCTTGCCCCGGCCGATGCTGACCCGGGACTGATCGATCCGCTGACACTGGATCGGCTGGTCAACACCCTCGGTCCGATGGCAAATGACATGAGCCGCGACGCGCTCGGTTTGTGGTTCGGCAGCTTCATAAGCCGTTACCGCAGCGCGCAAATACCCGCGCCACCCGACCAACAGCTCAGCCTAAGCCAGATCGAACAGGCGCTGCACAACGGTGCCATGCTGCTGCGCCACCCGTGGACCCGGCTGGCGTGGTTTCCGCGCGGACAATCGGCCATTTTGTTCGCCAGTGGAGAGTCATTACCCTGCCCCGCCGACCTGGCCCGTGAACTGTGTCGTCAGCGTTACCTGCAATTGGACGACAAGCCCGGCATCGCCGAGTTGGAGGTGCTTGGCCAACTAATCAACGGCGGCCACCTGCATCTGAGCGCCGAAGGAGTAAGTGCTGATGGCTGAATTCCGGGTGGAACATGCCGACTGGACGCTGGACCACGATGCGCTGCACGAGCTTCGCGACACCGTCTTCGTTAAAGAGCAGCAAGTCCCTGCCGAGGAAGAATGGGATGAGCTGGATGCAGTATGTGAACACGTTCTGGCGATTGCGGATGATGGCACGCCCATCGGCTGCGGACGTCTGACACCGGAACGGAAAATCGGCCGTATGGCGGTGCTTGGAGCATGGCGTGGACACGGGGTCGGCGCGGCGATGCTGCGGATGCTCATCGAGCGCGCGCGCGAGCATGGTTGGGATTCCGTCTCACTGCACGCCCAGGTCACCGCGATCGATTTCTATCGTCAACATGGTTTTGAAGGTTTTGGTGACCACTTCATGGAAGCGGGAATCGAGCATCAGGCCATGCGCCGACTTCTCGATCCGATCGAACCGGCACCCACGCAACGCGGCAAACTGCTGCCGCGCCCACCCGCGCAGGAGATTTCATGCAGCACTCGCGAAGAACTTCGCCTGGCGACACTGCAACTACTGCGTCAGGCACACTACCGCGTTGCAGTACATAGCCATCTACTAGCGCCAAGCCTGCCCGACGACGACGAAATTCTGACCGAGTTGCGCCGTCTGGCCACATCCGGGCGCCTGGCCAGTCTGCGCTTTCTGATCAGCGATGCCGATCTGATCCTGCGTGACGGCCATCGATTGATAACGCTGGCCCAACGTCTGGGCAGCAGCATCCACATACGCGTCCTCACCGAGAGTGAAGACCGCAGCTATGGCTCATCATTCGTCCTCAACGATAGAGGCGGGTATCTGCTGCAAGCCCGGGCCAGCCGGCCCACCGCCACCGGCTCCACGGTTGCACCCGGGGAGAACGCCCGATTGCAAAACTACTTCGACGAAGTCTGGGAACGCAGCGTCCCGGCCATTGCGCTGCGCAAGCTTGAGCTTTGAACACGCAGGTAGCTGTGGACGAAAGAAGCGTAAACAGCCTGAGAAAGAGCTGCACATACTGAACACAAGCTCAGTGGCTTGTGGTAAAAAACCCTAACCTTGCTGCAGTAGCCCCACAAGCCGTTATAATAAACGGATCAAGCAGGCCGCATTGATGCCCGTTGAGGTCAACGAGGCCTTATCCAAGCTCAGGCGCGCAAAATGCGCGCCCATTCATGTGGGTTAATGGTCAAGTGAGTGCAAATCTGAACCGAGAATTCCTCGCATCCTCGCAATTGGGCAGCAACGCCGACTACGTCGAGACTCTGTACGAGGCCTGGCTGAATGATGCCGAATCCGTGTCGGATGACTGGCGCCAGTATTTTGACGGTCTCCCGGGGCAAGCCAATGGGGAAGTTCCCCATTCATTGGTGATCAGCCGGATCGAAGCGGCACAACGCGACCGCAACCGAAAAATCCCGGGTGCAGCTGTAAGTGACAGCCACGCGCGCAAACAAGCGGGCGTCTTGCGCCTGCTGACTGCTTACCGGTCAAGAGGCCATCTGGGTGCGAACCTGGACCCGCTGGGCATGCGCGAAAAGCACCCTGCCCCGGATCTGGATCTTGCCTTTCACAACCTGTCCGATGCCGACCTTGATACCGAATTCGATACAGGTAGCTATGCCGCCGGCGATCGCATGACCCTGCGTGACTTTTGGGCACGCCTCAAGGCTGCCTATACCGGCACGATCGGTGCGGAATTCATGCACATCAGTGATCATGAGCAGCGCAACTGGGTCTACAGCCGGCTGGAAAAAGCTGCCGGCGACGCCGGACTGACCCTGGAAGAAAAGCTGCGCACCCTGGAGCGCCTCACGGCTGCCGATGGCTTGGAACGTTACCTGCATACCAAGTATGTAGGCCAGAAGCGCTTCTCGCTGGAGGGTGGCGACAGTCTGATTCCCCTGGTCGATACCCTGATCCGCAAAAGCGGTACCGAAAACATACGTGAAGTGGTCATCGGCATGGCCCATCGCGGCCGACTCAACATGCTGGTCAATACCCTGGGCAAACCGCCATCAGAACTGTTCGACGAGTTCGAGGGCAAGCACCACCATCCCGATGATCCGGACTACAGTGGCGACGTCAAGTACCACATGGGTTTCTCCGCAGATGTGACCACACCGGGTGGCAACAATGTGCATCTGGCGATGGCCTTCAACCCGTCGCACCTGGAGATTGTTGACCCCGTGGTAGTGGGTTCGGTTCGTGCACGCCAGACCCGCCAGAGAGACAGGGCTCGCGAGACAGTGCTGCCTCTGCTGATCCATGGCGATGCCGCTTTTGCCGGGCAGGGTGTGGTCATGGAAACCCTGCAGATGTCTCAGGCACGCGGCTTTACCGTGGGCGGCACGATGCATGTGGTGATCAACAACCAGGTCGGCTTTACCATTTCCAATCCGGATGATGCGCGATCAACCCTGTATTGCAGCGACGTAGCCAAGCTCATCGGCGCACCCATTTTCCATGTCAACGGGGATGACCCCGAAGCCGTGGTGCAAGTGGCACGCCTGGCCTTTGATTTCTACCGCACCTTCAAGAAAGATGTAGTCATTGATCTGGTCTGCTACCGCCGACACGGCCACAACGAGGCCGATGAGCCCGCCGCAACCCAGCCGAAAATGTACCAGGTCATCCGCAAACATCTGACGCCGCGCGAAGTCTATGCCGAACGGCTTATCAAAGACGGCAGCATCGACGAAGCTCAGGCCAAGACCCTCGTAGACCGCTACCGGGATCGCCTGGATGAAGGCAAGCCGGTGACCGATCTGGCTACCGAAGCCGGCGGCACGACTTTCGAGTGGAGCAAGCACATCGGTGGCACCCTGGACGAAAAGGTCGATACCAGCCTGACGCCAGCGCTGCGTGACAAATTGGCAAAAACGCTCCTCACTATTCCTGAAGACTTCCAGTTGCACAATCGCGTGCAGAAAATCTACGAGGCGCGCGAAAAGATGGCGGCGGGTGAACAGCCGATGGACTGGGGTTTTGCCGAAAACATGGCCTATGCAGCCGTAGTCAATGACGGCTATGACATGCGTCTGGTCGGGCAGGATTCGGCGCGAGGCACATTCTTTCACCGCCACGCCGTATTGCACGACCAGAAGACGGGTCGTACGGACACCCCGCTGCAGCATATCGATGCTGAGCGCGATGTCGAAATCATCGATTCGTTACTGAGCGAAGAAGCCGTGATGGCTTTTGAATACGGTTACGCCACGGCCGACCCCGAGTCCCTGGTGATCTGGGAGGCCCAGTTCGGCGACTTTGCCAATGGTGCCCAGGTCGTCATCGACCAATTCATCAGCGCCGGGGAATCGAAATGGGATCGTATGTGCGGCCTGGTGTTGTACCTGCCACACGGTTATGAAGGTCAGGGCCCGGAACATTCTTCAGCGCGCCTGGAACGTTTTCTGCAATTGTGTGCGCTCAACAACATGCAAGTTTGCGTACCTACGACGCCGGCCCAGGATTTCCACATGATCCGCCGCCAGATGTCGCGCAAGGTGCGTAAACCGTTGATTGTGATGACACCCAAATCGCTGCTGCGCCACAAGATGGCTACCTCACCGCTGGAAGATCTCAGCACGGGTCGCTTCCATGAAGTCATCCCGGACACACGGGCCACGGATCGAAAGAAAGTCAAACGGATTGTTCTGTGCGCCGGCAAGGTGTTCTATGACCTCGAAATGGTGGCTGAGGATCAGAACATTCAGAACACTGCCATTGTCCGGGTCGAACAGTTGTATCCGTTCCCGCGCCAGTTGGTGAAAAAGGAACTGGCGCGTTACCCCAATGCCAAAGAGGTGGTGTGGTGCCAGGAAGACCCGCCGTGGGTTACGCCAGCGCACACGCCGTCGAGCAGGAAGCACTGGTCGAACAGGCATTGAGCAAACCCGCCGACCGCAGCCACGCGGCCGAATGATCATTTCCGCCCGTCAATCTCGCAAGGTTTCAAGGAACAACCAACATGGCCATTGAACTCAAAGTCCCGGTCCTCCCCGAATCGGTCTCCGATGCCACCATCGCCGGTTGGCACAAAAAGGCCGGTGACACGGTCAGACGTGACGAAAATCTGGTGGATCTGGAAACCGACAAGGTCGTGCTGGAAGTACCCTCGCCCGTCGACGGCGTGCTCAAGGAGATCAAGCACGGCGAAGGCGACACCGTCACCAGCGAGCAGATACTGGCCTTGATCGAGGAAGGCGCAGTCGCTTCGGACGACAGCGCAGAGGAGCCGGCAGAACAGGACAAGACGGCGTCTGACAACGATGACGGCAAGTCGACATCTGACAAACAGGCCAAACCGGGCGATGACGCCAAGCCGGAAAAGAAGGTCGAGGCCAAGTCCACAAAACCACCCGCCAAGAGCAGCAGCAAAGCTAACGAAGACCTGTCCCCGGCCGGTCGCCGCGTAGCCACTGAACAAGGCATTGACGCCAGCAAGGTCGAAGGCACTGGCCGTGGCGGCCGCGTGACCAAGGAAGACCTGCTCAAGCGCAACCAGCAGATCACTGCCTCCCCGGGCAACCGCCCCGAAGAGCGCGTACCGATGACGCGTATCCGCAAGCGCATCGCCGAGCGTCTGATGCAATCGAAAAATTCGATTGCCATGCTGACCTCTTTCAATGAGATCAACCTGGCCGAAGTCAAGCAGATGCGCAAGAGCTTCGGTGAGCAATTCAAGGCCGAGTATGGCGTCAAACTCGGCTACATGAGCTTCTTCGTCAAGGCCGCGTGCGAGGCGCTGAAACGCCACCCAACCGTCAACGCGTCAGTGGATGGTGAAGACATCATCTACCACGGTTATCAGGACATCTCGATCGCGGTTTCCACCGATCGGGGGCTGGTGACGCCAGTAGTGCGCGATGCACAGGACATGAGCTTTGCCGAGATCGAGGCCGTTATTGGTGACTATGCCGATCGTGCACGCGCCGGCAAACTGACCCTGGATGATCTCCAGGGCGGCACCTTCACTGTCACCAATGGCGGCACCTTCGGCTCGCTACTGTCCACGCCTATCGTCAACCCACCACAAAGCGCCATTCTGGGTATGCACACCATCAAGGACCGCGCTGATGTGGTCAACGGTGAACTCGGACCACCGCATCATCGACGGCAAGGATGCTGTGCTGTTCCTGGTCGACATCAAGAACCAACTGGAAAATCCGCACAGAATGCTGCTCGGCCTGTAAGGCCGATGTCGGGACTCGGGACTCGGGACCCGGGACTCGGCAGAGCACAAACCGCGGACCCGGGATACTCGGAAGAGCGTAGCTTTTCCGAGTCCCGAGTCCCGAGTCCCGAGTCCCGCATCAAGGACTCTCAACACCATGTCAGATTCAAAATACGATGTCATCGTCATCGGCGCCGGCCCGGCCGGCTATGTGGCCGCGATCCGCGCTGCACAGCTGGGCCTGAAGACGGCCTGCATCGACAATTTCGAGGGCCAGGACGGCAAGGCCGCGCTGGGTGGCACGTGTCTCAATGTCGGTTGTATCCCTTCGAAGGCACTGCTGGACTCCTCGCGCCAGTTCGACAATGTGGTCAACCACTTTGACGCACACGGCATCAGCACCAAGGATGCCTCGATCGACGTCAAGACGATGATCGGCCGCAAGGACAATATCGTCAAACAGTTCACCGGTGGTATCGGGATGCTGTTCAAGGCCAACAAGGTCACGGCGTTCTACGGTACCGGCAAGCTGTTGAAGGGTAACAAGGTTGAAGTCAGCAGCAAGGACGGCGACAAGCAAACGCTTGAGGCCATCAACGTGATTCTGGCCTCCGGTTCAGTGCCGGTGGAACTGCCGTTCGCCAAATTCGATGGCAAGCAGATCATCGACAACGCGGGTGCACTGGATATCAAGAAAGTGCCCAAACGCCTGGGCGTGATCGGTGCCGGCGTGATCGGCCTCGAATTGGGCAGCGTGTGGAAACGGCTGGGTAGTGAAGTGACTATTCTCGAAGCCATGCCCGATTTTCTTGCTGCGGCTGATGCTGATGTTGCCAAGATCGCCGCGCGCGAGTTCAAGAAGCAGAAGCTTGATATTCGTCTGGGCGCCAAGGTCAAGAAAGCCGAAAAAAAGAAGACCGTCGTCGAGCTCACCTACGAAGACAAGGATGGCGAGCATCAACTCACTGTCGACACCCTGCTGGTTGCCGTCGGGCGTCGCGCCTACAGCGAAGGACTGTTGGGCAAGGACACCGGCGTGAAGCTGGATGATCGCGGCCGCATCGAAGTCGACGAACACTGCTGGACCGGTGTTGACGGCGTGTGGGCCGTCGGCGACTGCGTGCGTGGCCCCATGCTGGCACACAAAGGCTCCGAGGAAGGTGCGATGGTGGCCGAGCTGATCGCAGGCAAGGCCGGTCACATCAACTACGAGGTGATCCCCTGGGTGATCTACACCGAACCCGAAATCGCATGGGCCGGCAAGACCGAAAAACAATGCAAGGATGAAGGCATTCCCTACAAGACGGGCAGTTTCCCCTTCTCGGCTATCGGCCGCGCCGTAGCCATGAACGAGACCGCCGGCCAGGTCAAGGTTATCGCCCACGCCGAAACCGACCGCCTGCTCGGTGTGCACATGGTCGGCCCATCCGTCTCCGAACTGATCGCCGAAGCCGTGGTGGCCATGGAGTTCAAGGGTTCAAGCGAGGATCTGGCGCGCATCGTCCACGCCCACCCCACCCTCTCCGAAGCCGTCCACGAAGCCGCTCTCGCAGTAGACAAACGCGCCATCCACAAAGCGAACTGAGGGATCAGTTCGTCCTTGCAGGCGCGGGGCATGCCCGCGAAGTTGCATCGGATCGATTGGCCTGTATTCGCCCTTCCCTTCAAGGGGAGGGCCGGGATGGGGAGGGGTTTGCGCGGTAGGCGGATCGGCTTACTGCCCTTCGCGGGCATGGCCCACTCCTACAAAGGCTTGACATCATCCGGCAGCACGCCACTCTCCACAGCCGTACGATACAACTCAACCTCGTTGCGCACGCCCAACTTCTCCATGACGTTGGCGCGATGCACGTAGGCTGTCTTGAGGCCAATACCCAGCTCCGCTGCAATCTGCTTGGGCACCAGCCCTCGCGCCAGCAACGAGAAAACATCGTGTTCACGTTCTGAAAGTTGGGCTAACAGATCCGGCTTGCGGCGTGGTCTGGCATTTGCCAGGTCCGAGCTCAAATAGACATTGCCGGCCATGACGGCGCGGATCGCAATCACCAGTTCCTCCGCTGCCGAGCCCTTGCTGACATAGCCGTCCGCACCGCGCGCCAGAGCTTCGGACAAGTACGGCTCACCTTCATGCATGCTGAGCACGATCACCCGCAAATCCGGATGATCATGGCGCAATTTGGGAATCCGCGACAAACCGCCGCCATCTGGCAGCGACAGATCCAGCACCAGTAAATCGGGCTCAAGCGCACTCAGTGCCGCTTCCATCTCGAACAGCGAGCCACACTCGGCAATGATGCCCAGATCACGCTCACGCTCGATCAGCGCGCGGAAACCCTCGCGAACAATGGCATGATCATCGACAAGAATAATTCTGTGCATGGCACCACTCTAGCCAGATCACAACTCCTGTCGATAGGAAAATTTGTTAGTCCTCGCCTGCTCCGGTTTCGAGCGTGGT
>CAJDWN010000017.1_pt2 | contig 35924 bp, 33 predicted proteins | sample 7391581 | NCBI WGS metagenome assembly CAJDWN01 (sample SAMEA7055736, study PRJEB34461) | soil metagenome | biome: terrestrial ecosystem; feature: Peninsula; material: soil | place: Antarctica | collected 2016 | reverse complement strand
CTGGAGGCACGTCAACATGGGGTACAAGTTGGCGTCGTGATTGGTGGCGGCAATATTTTCCGGGGTGCGGGGCTGGCGGCCAACGGCATGGACCGGGTGACCGGTGACCACATGGGCATGTTGGCCACAGTTATCAACGCGCTGGCCATGCAGGACGCACTGGAGAAACTGGGTGGTTATGCGCGCACCATGAGCGCCATCAAGATCAACGAAGTCTGCGAAGATTTCATTCGTCGTCGCGCCATACGCCATCTCGAAAAAGGCCGCATCGTGCTGTTTGCTGCCGGCACCGGCAACCCCTTCTTCACAACCGATTCGGCCGCCGCGCTGCGCGCTATCGAAATTGGCGCCGAACTGCTGCTCAAGGCGACCAAGGTTGACGGCGTGTATTCGGCCGATCCAGCCAAAGACAGCAATGCCAAACTGTACGAGCATCTCACTTACAAGGAAGTGATTCGCAGCAACCTGCAGATCATGGACACCAGCGCCATTGCCCTGTGCCGCGACCACGAGATTCCGCTGCGCATCTACAACCTGGACGAACCCGGTGCACTGATGCGCATTCTGCGCGGCGAGAACATTGGCACTTTGGTGGATGCCTCCTGAGATCGTAACGCAGGGTACTCCCGACGAAGGAAGCGCACCAAGGCGAATGAGTTATTCTTGGCTCGCCAAGAATAACGGCGCCGGCACTCGACACCAGGCAAAGTTTTTGCTGCCGGGTTTTGGGTTTCTCGCAAGCACGGACAACCCCTCTCAGTCATTCCGGCCCTTCAGGCGTTCGACGCCGCGCAAGCCAGTGGCTCGGAAGCCACGACATCTCACCCCTGCATGCAAGGGGTGAGGAATCCCGGCACTTCTCGCTTTTCCCGAGTCCCGAGTCCCGTGCACCGAAGTTGCTATACTCGCCAAGACACCCGCACCCGGAATGATCCATGCTCGACAACATCAACAAAGACGCCAGTACCCGCATGCAGAAGAGCGTTGAATCGCTCAGCCACGACCTGCAGCGCTTGCGCACTGGGCGCGCCAGCACGGCCTTGGTGGAGTCAATCCAGGTCCCGTATTACGGTTCTGAGGTGCCTTTGAGCCAGGTGGCCAGCGTGGTGGTCAAAGATTCACGCACCTTGGCCATCACCCCGTGGGAAAAGCCCATGGTCAAAGAGGTGGAGAAGGCGATCCTGGGTTCTGATATCGGTGTTACGCCGAACGTAGCCGGTACCACCATACGATTGATCATGCCGGCTCTGACCGAGGAACGTCGCCGCGAGTTGGCCAAGCACGTGGGTCACGAGGCCGAGAATGCCAAAGTGGCGGTTCGCAACATCCGTCGCGATGCCATCCAGCAGGTCAAGGAACTACTCAAGGAAAAGGAAATTTCAGAGGATGAAGACCACCGTGCTGCAGATGACATTCAAAAGTTGACCGACCAGTTCGTCGCAAAAATCGATGAGGTGGCCAAGACCAAGGAAGATGAACTGATGTCCATGTAGGTTGCGACAACCGCCTGTGCTTTTGCCGTCCACGCTCCCAGGCTTCTGGCCCCGGGCTGATTGAATCAACCACCTCTTGCCCGCCTGCCATCATGCTACCTGACCATCCTGAATCCGATCGCGTGCCCCGGCATATTGCCATCGTCATGGATGGCAATGGCCGTTGGGCCAGGCAGCGCCATCGTCCGCGCGCCTTTGGCCACCGTGCCGGCCAGAAAGCGCTACGCGCCACGGTAGAATTCTGCCTGCGTCAGGGCATTGCACACCTCACCCTGTTTGCTTTCTCCAGCGAAAATTGGAAGCGGCCCGCCGATGAAGTTGGCGCACTGATGGAACTGTTCCTGACGTCGCTGGACCGGGAGGTGGATGAATTACACGGCTACGGCGTGCGCATCCGCTTTGTTGGCAAACTATCGGCCTTCAGCGAGCCACTTCGCATGCGCATGGCCGCAGCCAGCAAGAAAACTATCGAAAATGACAAGCTAATCGCGAATATATGCGTCAACTATGGCGGGCGCTGGGACATTGCCCAAGCTTCGCGGCGCATGGCGGTGGCGGTCAGTAATGGCGAGATTGCAGCGAGTCAAATCAATCAAGACACCTTGGCTCGTTTCATGTGCCTGGGCAGTCAACCGCCGCCCGATCTGCTGATCCGCACCGGCGGTGAACACCGCATCAGCAATTTCCTGCTGTGGCAAATTGCCTATACAGAACTCTACTTCACCGATACCCTGTGGCCGGACTTCGATGCCGCGTCCATGCAGGACGCGCTCGACGACTTCGCAACACGCCAACGCCGTTACGGCGCGACACCCGAACAGGTGAGCCAATGACCCACCCGCCCGCGCCAGGAAACCGCATGCTGATACAACGTGTAGTGACCTCATTGATACTGGCGCCGCTGGCGGTGGCGGCCGTGCTCTGGTTGCCGGCCCCGGCGATGGCTGCTCTGGCTGCACTGATTTTCATGCTCGGTTTCCACGAATGGGTGATGCTGTGCGGTTTCCGCAACAAATCCGTGCGTGTACTGGCCGCGCTGGCGCTGGCATTGGTATTTGCCGCGCTGTATCTGTGGCATCCGCCGTGGCTGGACCCGGCGTTGCTGGCCATCGGTGCGCTGTGGTGGCTGTTGGTTCTGGTTTGGCTGCGAAACATCAGCTTTGCCGCTGCGCCTACGCTTCAGAACGGCCTGCTCAAACTGGCGGCCGGCGTCCTGACGGTCGTTCCGGCCTGGGCCGCCTTGCTGTGGTTGCATGCCCACAGCAGCTACGGTATCTGGCTGCTCATCGCTCTGCTCATGGTCTGGGGCGCAGATGTCGGAGCCTATTTTGCGGGCACTTTGTTCGGTCACCGCAAGCTGGCACCCCACATCAGTCCCGGCAAGACCTGGGCCGGTGTTTACGGAGCCATGGGCGTAGCCCTGCTGGTCGCACTGGTCGTTGGCTGGTTACTACATCTTGACTGGCCATACGTGATCGCATTGCTTGTTCTCACGGCATTCTCTGTAGCTGCTTCGATTGTGGGTGATTTGCTTGAGAGCCTGCTCAAACGGCACGCCCTGGTCAAGGACTCGGGCAACCTGTTCCCTGGCCACGGCGGTCTTTTTGATCGCCTCGATAGCGTTTGCGCAATGCTGCCCGTGTTTGCGCTCGGTGTGTGGCTGTTGGGCTTATGAAGCGAAGAAGCAGACCGTTGCGGAATGGCCGTCTTTGCGGGACCCGGGGCTCGGGACTCGGGACTCGGATTGAGCGGACCCGGTCCGCATGAAGCAGATCGCAATTCTGGGCGCCACCGGCTCGATCGGGGCCAGCGCGCTGGATGTGATCGCGCGCCACCCGGACCGGTTTCGCGCCAGCGTTCTGAGCGCCCACCGTAATGCCGATGCCTTGGCCGAGCTGTGTTTCCGGCATCGGCCGGACATTGCCATCATTGCCGATGCCGAGCGCAAGGATTCGCTGGCGCGAGCACTGGATGAGCGTGGTGTGCGATGCCAGATCGAGGCCGGCCACGATGCATTGACTGCCGCAGTATCCAGCGATGCCTGCGACACGGTCATCGCAGCCATCGTCGGTGCAGCCGGACTGGAATCGACTCTGGCTTCGGCTGCCAGCGGCAAACGCCTGCTACTCGCCAACAAGGAAGCCGTGGTCATGGCCGGCCCGCTGCTGCGCCGGGCACTGACAGCGGGAGGCGGCGAACTGATTCCGATTGATTCGGAGCACAACGCGTTGTTCCAATGCCTCCCCTCGCAACACGGTGATCTAAAAGCCATGGGTGTGCGCCGGCTGCTGCTGACGGCATCAGGCGGGCCATTTCGCGGCATGAGTCGCGAGCAACTGGCCGACGTCACGCCCGATCAGGCTTGTGCCCATCCCAACTGGGCCATGGGCCGCAAAATCTCGGTCGATTCGGCCACGCTGATGAACAAGGGACTGGAGGTCATCGAGGCCTACGTGTTGTTCAACGCACCCATCGACGCCATCGAGGTCGTAGTACACCCACAAAGCCTGATCCACTCATTGGTGGAGTATATTGACGGGTCCCACCTCGCTCAGCTTGGCCATCCCGATATGCGCACCGCATTGGCTCACGCGCTCGCCTGGCCCGACCGCACCGAGGCCGGCGTTGGATCTTTGGATCTGGTGGCGATCGGGCAACTGGATTTCGAGGCACCGGACAGCGACACTTTTCGCTGCCTGCCACTTGCCTGGCAGGCCTTGCGTGCTGGAGGTGATGCGGCCACCATACTCAATGCGGCCAATGAAGTTGCTGTAGAAGCGTTCTTACAAGGCCAGCTGCCGTTTCTGGCCATCGCCGAGGTAATCGACGAGACCCTGAATCGCCTGGATGTGCAGCCCGTCATTGATATCGGCGGGATTGTTCAACGCGATTTAACGGCGCGTAAAGCCGCACAAAGTATCATGCAGAACCGTTTTGCCTGATGATAGTCTGTGTCTGGCGTGCAATGACATCATCGACAAGAAACTGGCAACCTCTGGAAATGGCAGGTAATTGGCTTCGTGACTGAAATTATTGGTTCCATCTGGTGGATGGTCGTGACCTTGGGTCTTCTGGTGACCTTTCACGAATTCGGCCACTTCTGGGTTGCGCGCCGCTGCGGCGTGCGCGTACTGCGTTTCTCGGTCGGTTTCGGCAGTCCACTGTGGAAACACAAGGCCAAAAGCGGCACCGAGTTCTGGATTGCTGCCATCCCCTTGGGCGGCTACGTGAAAATGCTCGATGCGCGCGTGGATGATGTGCCGGAGGAGGACAAGGCTGAAGAATTCAGCAGCCAATCGGTATGGAAACGCATCGCCATCGTGATCGCCGGCCCGGCTTTCAACCTGATCTTCGCGCTGGCCGCGTTCTGGTTGACGGCTTCCAGCAGGGCGACCGCATCGTCGGCATCGATGGCAAGTCGGTGGCAACCTGGACCGAAGCGCTGGATCAGTTGTCAGGCCGCATACTGATGCGCCAGCCGGCGCAAGTGACGGTGCGTGAACCAAATGACGCACAACGCACGCTGCAACTGCCACTGAACAAGATCCCCGAAGACCTGGGCATGGGGCAGGCCTTTGGCCGCATCGGCCTGGCCTTGCAGCCCCCGCCCGCGCGCGCAGAGCGCGTTATACCGGATTCCCCGGCCGCAGCCGCCGGGATGCAGCGGAATGACCTGATCCTTGCCATCAATGACCAGCCAGTGCACGGTTTTACCGAGCTCGGCAACATCATTGGCACACAAGCCGCCACAAGTCCGCAGCTGAAGCTACGCATCCAGCGCGACGGGCAAACACTGACACTGTCCTTGCTGGCGCACCAGACGCGCCCCGATGGCGGCCCGGAACGATGGACCATTGGCATCGCCGCACCCCCACTGGAACGCGCCACGCTGCGATACGGGCCCGTACGCTCAATCGCAGCCGCCCTGGAGACCACCTGGGAAAAGACGGCCATGACCTTCCAGATGATCGGTGGCATGCTCTCGGGGAAAGCCTCGGCGCGCAATTTGTCCGGCCCGATCTCCATCGCCCAATTCGCCAATACCTCAGCGCACATGGGCCTGGCGTGGTTCCTGGATTTCCTGGGCCTGATCTCACTCAGCCTGGCCATCCTCAACATCCTGCCCATACCGATGCTGGACGGTGGCCATCTGCTCTATTACCTTGTGGAAATCGTCAAGGGCAGTCCGGTCAGCGAGAACGCCATGATTGCCGGTCAATATGTTGGTATGGCATTGCTGGCTGCATTGATGGGCTTGGCGTTCTACAATGACATCCTGCGTTTGGTGACCTGATTGTCCATGGCTTGCCGACAATTGTTCTTTTTACCCACTTTCCGGAATCGACGATGAAGCGAATCGCCGCGCTGATCCTTTTCGCCTGCATGGCCACCCAGGCCCAGGCTGCCTTCACACCTTTTGTAGTTTCAGATATCCGCATTGACGGACTGGAACGCATCTCTGCAGGCACCGCGCTGACCTACCTGACGGTCGAAAAGGGCGATACCCTCACACAAGAGAAGGTGCAAAAAGCCGTCCGCGCGCTGTTCCAGACGGGCTTCTTCAAGGACGTCGCATTTGATCGCCAGGGTGACATTCTGGTCATCAAGGTGCAAGAACGGCCCGCCATCTCCAAAATCACCCTGCGCGGCAACAAGGACATCAAAAGCGATGACCTCCTCAAGGGTTTGAAGAGCATGGGCATGGCCGAAGGCCAGACCTTTGACCGCATGTCTCTGGATCGCATGCAACAGGAATTGATCCGTCAGTACTACAACCGCGGCAAGTACAACGTGTCGGTGGAACCACATGTGGTCAATCTGGATCGCAATCGCGTATCGGTTGATATCGAAGTCCATGAAGGCAAAGCTGCGCGCATCAAACGCATCAATATCGTCGGCAACAAAACCTATACCGACAAACAGATTCGGCAAAGTTTCGAATCCAGCACCAGCAACTGGACATCCTGGTACAGCAAGGATGACCAATATTCGAGCGAGAAACTGTCGGGCGACCTTGAGAATCTGTCCAATTACTACCTGAATCGCGGTTACGCCGATTTCAGCATTGACTCCACTCAAGTCACCATCAGCCCTGACAAGCGTGCCATGTACATCACCGCGGATGTCGAGGAAGGGGACAAGTACACGATCAGTGACGTCAAGCTGCTTGGCAATCTGGTGCTACCAGAAGCCACCATCAAGAAAATGGTGCTGGTCAAGGAAGGCCAGGACTTCTCGCACTCATTGATGGAAGTCAGCAAAAAGGGCATCGTCGCCCTGCTGAGCAACATCGGCTATGCCTTTGCCGAGGTCGCGACCATTCCCAGGCTGGACCGCACCGACCACACGGTTGACATGAGCTTCTACGTCAAACCCGGCCCGCGCGTATACGTGCGCCGCATCAATTTCACCGGTAATGCCAGCACACGTGACAACGTGGCGCGCCGGGAGATGCGCCAGTTCGAAGGCGGCTGGTATTCCCAGGCTGCCGTGGACCGCTCCCGCTCTCGCTTGCTGCGAACCGGCTATTTCAAAAGTGTCGATATCGATACCAAGAAAGTCCCTGGCAGCCAAGACCAGGTTGACCTGCAGATTATCGTCGAAGAGCAATCCGCCGGTAGCCTGCAATTCGGGCTTGGCTACTCGCAGCTTAGTGGCATCATCGGTACCTTCTCGGTGTCACAGAATAATTTCCTGGGCACCGGCAACCAATTTTCCGCGAACATCCAGCGTAGTTCCTATCTCCAGCAGTATGGTGTGTCCTATCTTGATCCGTACTTGACCGACAGCGGTGTCAGCGTCGGCTACAACCTGCAGTGGAGCGAGTTGAATCAGGGCAACGCCAATATTGCCGATTATCTGTACAGCAACCGTTCGTTCGACACCACCTTCGGCATTCCGCTCAGCGAGAACAACTCGATCAGCCTCGGTCTGGGTATCGCCAGCAACAACATCAGCGGTTACCAGAGACTCGGCTCCCCGCCATTCCTGGTCGACTACATCAATGAGCTTGGCCATAGCACGATCCACTCCTGGAACGGTAGCGTGGGCTGGGCCCGCGACACCCGCGACCGCTTCTTCCTGCCCAGCCGTGGCGGTTCGCAGTCGATTTCGGCGCGCGTTGCCCTGCCCGGCTCCACCGTCGAATTCTACAAACTGTTCTACAACATCAACCACTACTGGCGCTTGCCCAAGGGTTTTGTGCTGTTTACGTCTGGTACCACCGGCTATGGCGATACGTACGGCAAGAGCAAAGACCTTGCCTTGCCGTTCTGGCAAAACTACTACGCTGGCGGCGTCTCTGACGTACGTGGCTACCGCGACAATACCCTGGGGCCGCGCACCCCGACCGACGGCGGCTTCCGTGACCTCCCCATTGGCGGTGCATTCAAGGTATTGGCCAAGACCGAGTTGTATTTCCCGATCCCAGCGCTGCAGAACAGCACCACCGCGCGTGTCGGAGCGTTCCTCGATGTGGGTAACGTATTCACGGATTTCAACAGTTATTCCTCCTCAGAGCTGCGCGCATCGGCCGGACTGACTATGCAGTGGCGTGCGCCGATTGGTCCCATTTCCATCAGTATTGCGCAGCCGTTGCGCTCCAACGATTCGGACCGCGAGTACATTGAACGTATCCAGTTCACCTTCGGCAGCCAGTTCTGAAAAAGCGCCCCGGATCGCATTCATAACCACAAGAGCGCTGTTTCCGATCCAGTAGCTTGCTAAGATGAACCCCGGGCCATTGCACCGATTGGTCAGCACACAGGGAGCACCCGGGTGAAGGCAGCAACTCGACAATCGATCAGCTTGCTGCTCGGCACAATTTTGATGGCGCTGCCCTTGCTCGCCTTGGCGCAGGCTACGTCGCCGCGCATCGGCTACGTAGACATGAAGCGCCTGCTGGATCAGGCACCCCAGGTACAACAAGCACATGATCGGTTACAGGCCGAGTTTGCCAGCCGTGACGAGGCACTGAGGAAACAGGAAGACCATCTCGAGGCCTTGCGCGCTTCTCTGGCACAAGAGCGCGATTCACTCGATAGCGCCAAAAGCACCGAGCGCCAAGGTGAAATCGACATACTGGCCGGCAGCGTGCGACGTGCTCGTGAACGCATGCAGCAGGAACTGAAGGACCGGAGTACGCAGGAACTGGACAAGAGCTGGCAAACCATAAACAACGCGGCCGTCGAATATGCACGCAAGCACGACTACGATCTGTTGGTGCCCAGCCCGGTGATTTACGCTAGCCCCAAGGTCGACATTACCGATGCTGTGTTGCAAAAACTGCGTCGAGAGCAACCAGCCGGAGGCTCGCAACCATGAGCCGCACATGGTTGCTGAGTGAGATCGCCGAGCGCTTTGGGCTGGAATTATGCGGCGAAGGCACCACACCGATCCGGGCTGCAGCCTCATTGGCGCACGCTGGCCAGGGCGATATCAGCTTTCTGGCCAGCCGGCGACACGCCCATCAATTGGCCGACTGCCGCGCCAGCGCGATCATCGTCAGCCGAGACAATGCAACCGAGGTGTCGTGTGCCAGCCTTGTGGCTGACGATCCGGCGGTGGCCTTTGCCCGCGTTGCCAACCTGTTTGCCCGGCCGCTTGAGCGCGTGCCGGGAATCCATCCCACGGCGGTGGTTGATCCACAGGCACACATTAGCGACCAGGCTCACATCGGCGCTCACTGCGTGGTGGCCGGGGACACCAAAGTCGCCCCTGGCTCCGTCATCGATGCGGGTTGCCAAATCGGACCGGGCTGCGTGATCGGGCCGGACTGCCGGCTCATGGCTCGCGTGACCCTGGTCGCCGACGTGCAACTGGGTGCGCGCGTGCTGATCCATCCGGGCGCGGTGCTGGGCTCAGATGGCTTCGGGCTGGTCTGGGACAAAGAGCAATGGCTAAAGATACCGCAACTCGGCCGCCTGCTGATAGGGGACGACTGCGAGATCGGAGCCAACACCTGTATCGATCGCGGTGCACTCGATGACACGGTGCTGGAAAACGACGTGCGCCTGGACAATATGATCCATATTGCACACAACGTACACGTCGGGGCACACACCGCCATGGCCGGTTGCGCGGCCGTCGCCGGCAGCGCCCGTATCGGTCGTCACTGCCAGATCGGGGGGGGTGTCGGTATCATCGGCCACATAAGCATCGCCGACCGGGTTACCATAACCGCCAAGAGTCTGGTGACGCACTCGATCCACGAGGCCGGAATCTGGTCCTCAGGCACGCCGCTGCAGGAGAACCGCCTGTGGCGTCGCAATTCCGTACGACTCAAACAGCTCGATGACATTGCCCGACGCGTGTCAAAACTGGAGAAGGACACTGGTCATGACTGACAACACCGCCACCCCGACCCTGCCGGTCGAGGTGACCCGCATTCTCGACATGCTGCCGCATCGCTATCCGTTTCTGCTGGTGGACCGGGTGATCGAATGCGAGCCTGGCAAAAGCTTGCGCGCCATCAAAAACGTGACCATGAACGAGCCCTTCTTTCAGGGCCATTTCCCGGGCAATCCGGTGATGCCCGGCGTGCTCATCATCGAAGCCATGGCACAAGCCTCCGGCGTATTGGTGCAATTGTCCGCTGGCGAAAAAAAGGCGGCGCCACTTTACTACCTGGTCAAAGTGGACAAGGCGCGCTTCTCACGTACCGTGGTACCCGGCGACCAGTTGGTGCTGGAAATCCAACAAAAACGCATGCTCAGACGCATGGGCCTGTTCGAGTGCCGTGCGCTCGTTGATGGCGAGGAAGCAGCCAGCGCACATATTCTCTGCGCCGAGCGTGCCGAAGGATGATCCACGCTAGCGCCCATATCGATCCATCTGCCAAATTGGGCGACGGTGTCAGCATCGGCGCCGGAACCGTAATCGGTGCCAACGTCGAGATCGGTGACAACACCTGGATTGGCCCACACGTTGTGATCGACGGCCCGACTCGCATCGGCCGTGACAACCGTATCTGGCAGTTTGCGTCACTCGGCAGTGAACCGCAGGACAAGAAGTTTCACGGTGAGCAGTCCGAGCTTGTCATCGGCGACCGCAACGTGATTCGTGAATTCTGTACCTTCAGCCGTGGCACTGCGGACGGTGGTAGCGTGACCCGTATCGGTGACGACAACTGGGTCATGGCCTACGTCCACATCGCCCATGACTGCATCATCGGCAACCACATCACCTTTGCCAATGCCGCCTCACTGGCCGGCCACGTACGTGTCGAAGACCACGTCGTATTTGGCGGTTTCACCCTGGTCCACCAGTTCTGCAAGATCGGTAGCCATGCATTTACCTCCATGGGCTCGGTCATCAACCGCGACGTGCCTCCATTCGTGACCGTTGCGGGCAATTTCGCCAAACCCAAGGGCATCAACAGCGAAGGCCTGCGCCGCCGTGGCTATGACACCGAGCGCATCAGCAATATCAAACGCGCCTACCGCACGCTGTACCTGTCCGGCCAGCCGCTGGCCGAAGCACGCAACAAAATCGCCTATATGGCTGAAACATCGGATGATGTGCGCCAGTTTCTCGATTTTCTCGATGCGAGCGAACGATCGTTGGTGCGTTGAGATCCGGGATTCGGGATTAGTCCCTTCGACAAGCTCAGGAGGGACGATTCGGGATTTGTAAAAACTGACGAGCCTGCGCCAGACTCCATCCATGCCGGAAGCGCTCTCCCCCTGCAAGCAGGGGGAGATTGAGAAGGGGTTGCTCGGGATTGCCGCCCTGCCCCAATACTATCCCACCCCAGCCCTCCTCCGCCATTCGCGGGAGCGGGAGCAATACAGGCAACCGATCTTGTTCCGTACGATTTGAAGCTCTCCCGTACTAGCGTAGATGCTGGGGTGGGAATGGGCGTCCAACAAACACGCCTGAACCAGCCGGGCACGCCCAACCAGCATGTATGCTTCTCCGATGACCAAACCCCAATCAAGCAAGCCTGGCTCCCCCCTCATCGCCCTCATCGCCGGCGAAGATTCGGGTGACGTACTGGGCGCCGATCTTGCGCGGGCTTTGAAAAGGAGGTGGCCCAATGTACGACTGGTAGGAATTGGCGGGCCGCGTATGGCAGCAGCCGGTGTCGAGTGCTGGCATGACATCGCCGAGTTGTCCGTGATGGGGCTGGTCGAAGTACTGCGTCATCTGCCCAGACTTCTACGATTGCGCAGATCGCTGGGAAACCGGCTTCTGGCCGCACACCCTGATCTGCTCATCGGCATCGATGCGCCAGACTTCAATCTGGGCCTGGAAAAGAGGGTGAAGAAGGCGGGTGTGCCCACCGTGCACTATGTCAGCCCCTCGGTATGGGCGTGGCGCGAGAAACGCGCCCAACACATGGGCCAGTGCGCAGATCGCGTGCTGTGCCTGTTCCCGATGGAACCAGCCATCTACGCTCGTCACGGCGTCGATGCCCGCTTTGTCGGTCATCCACTGGCCGAGCGCTTTGCCATGACGCCAGACAAACAGGGCGCTCGCCAAGGCCTGGGTCTGCCTGCTGATGCACCCGTGCTGGCTCTGTTGCCGGGCAGCCGCGGCAGCGAGATCGAGCGACTGGGCGATGATTTTCTGGACACAGCCAGGCGTATCGGCAACCAACTGCCAGGGCTTCGAGTGCTGGTGCCCGCTGCCAACCCACGTTGTTTCAAGGCCTTACAGACACGACTGGCAGAGCACGGCACTGATGCGGCACAATCGACCGGGATGCCCGTGTTCGAACTGCTGGACGGTCAGGCCGACCAGGCACTGATCGCGGCCGATGTTGCCTTGCTGGCTTCGGGTACGGTGGCGCTGGAGGCCATGCTGGCCAAATGCCCCATGGTGGTCGCCTACCGCATTTCCGCCCTGACCTATCGCCTGATCCACAGCCTGAAGTTGATGACCACAAGCCGGTATTCATTGCCCAACGTGCTTGCCGGTGAAGAACTGGTGCCGGAAAGAATGCAAGCAGATTGCCGGCCGTCAGTACTCGCCGAAGCGACCCTGCTGCTGTTCAAAGACAAAGGGCGACGTCAGCACATGCTGGAAGAATTCACACGCCTGCATCGCCTGTTGAAGGGTGACGATGGTGATGGTCACCCTGCCGACCGCGCCGCAGGGGCTGTGGCCGACCTGATACCGGATTTCCCGTGCCATGACTGAGCCACAGTTGGTTGCGGGTGTGGATGAGGCCGGACGCGGCCCGTTGGCAGGGCCGCTGGCGGTGGCTGCGGTCATTCTGGACCCTCGCCACCCCATCGCCGGGCTGGCCGACTCCAAACGCCTCAGCGCCGCACGTCGTGAGTCCTTGTCCCTGCAGATCCGGCAGCGGGCGCTGGCCTGGTCGCTGGTCATGATCGAACCAGCAGACATTGACCGCATGAATATTCTGCAGGCCACGATGCACGGCATGCGCCAGTCATTGCTCGGGCTGGCTAGCCCGGCAGATCTGGCGCTGATTGATGGCAACAGGCTACCGAACGACCTGCCCTGCCCGGCTCGTGCCATTATCGGCGGCGATGCAAGCGAGCCCGCCATCAGTGCCGCGTCGATCATCGCCAAAGTGGCCCGCGACGCATTCATGTGCGAGTTGGACAGCATCTTTCCAGGTTATGGTTTTGCTGGCCACAAAGGCTATCCGACGCGCGCGCATGTTGACGCACTGATGCGGCTTGGCCCCTGCCCGCACCACCGGCGCAGCTACGCCCCGGTGCGGCGTGCCCTGGCTGCAGTGGAAAATCAGGCATGAGCGCGTCCTTCGTCCACTGCCACTTGCACAGCGAATACGCGCTGGTCGACTCCACCGTCCGCATCAAGGCACTGATCGCAGCCTGCGTCGAGGCCGGCATGCCAGCCGTGGCCATAACCGACGACAGCAATCTGTTTGCGCTGGTCAAGTTCTACCGGGCAGCGCGCGCGGCAGGCATCAAACCCTTGGCCGGCTGCGACTTGTGGCTGCAGGCCAGCCGTGACAAGGAAGCGCCTACCCGCCTGAGCGTTTTATGTCAGAACCGTGAGGGCTACCTCAACCTGTCGCGCCTGGTCTCGCGCGCCTGGCTGGAAGGACAATCTCAGGGTCATGCCTTGATCCAGCCCGCCTGGCTGGAAGAATGCGCCGAAGGCCTTATTGTTTTGGCGGGGCGCGACAGCGCCATCGCGCGCGCCTGCCAGGAAGGCCGCCTGCCGCTGGCACGGCAACAACTGGACTGGCTCGCGCAACGCTTTCCACAACGGCTGTACCTGCAGGTCAGCCGTTGCGGCCGCGACGGAGAAGAAGCCTGGGTCCAGGCTGCGGCGTCACTGGCCAACCAGGCCGGACTGCCACTACTGGCCAGCAACGACGTGCGCTTTATCCAGAAATCCGATTTCGACGCACACGAGGCCCGCGTATGTATCCACGACGGGCGCGTGCTGGCTGATCCGCGCCGTCCGCACGACTATTCGCCCGAACAGTATCTGAAATCACCCGAGCAAATGGCCGAGCTGTTCGCCGACTTGCCCGAGGCCCTGAGCAACTCGGTGGAACTGGCCAAGCGCTGCAACCTGGTACTGGAATTCGGCACCTACTATCTGCCGCAGTTCCCGGTGCCCGACGGCCATGATCTGGACAGCTTCATCCGGACCAGTGCCCACGACGGCCTCGACGAGCGCCTGGCTGAACATGGCACCGCGCCCGGCCATCCACGAGACGACTACTACACCCGCCTGGACCACGAATTGGGCGTGATCAACGAGATGGGCTTTCCCGGCTATTTCCTGATCGTTTCCGACTTCATCCGCTGGGCCAAAAACCAGGACATTCCGGTCGGCCCCGGACGTGGTTCGGGCGCCGGTTCGGTGGTGGCCTGGGCGTTGCACATTACCGACATCGATCCACTGCAGTTCAACCTGCTGTTTGAGCGATTCCTCAACCCGGAACGCGTGTCGATGCCTGACTTCGACATTGATTTCTGCATGGATCGTCGCGACGAGGTCATCGACTACGTCGCCAACAAGTACGGCCGCGACCATGTTAGCCAGATCATCACCTACGGCTCCATGGCGGCCAAGGCCGTACTGCGTGACTGTGGCCGCGTGCTGAGCATGCCCTACGGTCAGGTCGACCGCATTGCCAAACTGATCCCGATGCGACCGCTGGACCTGACCCTGGCTGACGCACTCGGGCAGTCGGAGAAATCCCGTAGCGAGCGCGACCGCGTAGTCAGCGAGTTCTGCGAGCTGTACGCCAATGATGACGAGGCCCGCACCCTCATCGACCTCGCGCTCAAGCTGGAAGGCCTGACCCGTAACGCAGGCAAGCACGCCGGCGGTGTGGTGATCGCGCCGGCACCGCTGACCGAATTCGCACCACTGTATGCAGAGTCCGGCGGCGGCGGCGTAGTTACCCAGTACGACAAGGATGACGTCGAAGCCGTTGGCTTGGTCAAGTTCGACTTCCTGGGTCTGCGCACGCTGACCATCATCGACTGGGCGGTCAAAGCGATAAACGGCCGGGACTCGGGACTCGGGACTCGGGACTCGGAGAAGCCGGCACCGCTCGACATTTCCAAGATCCCGCTGGATGACCCTGCAACATTCAAGCTGTTTCGTGAGTTTCGTACCGTCGCGGTGTTCCAGTTCGAATCACCCGGCATGCAGCGTCTGCTCAAAGATGCGCTACCGGACAAATTCGAAGATCTGATCGCGCTGGTCGCCTTGTACCGCCCCGGTCCGATGGACCTGATCCCCGATTTCGTGGCCCGAAAGAAGGGTCAGCAGCAGGTCAACTACCCGGACCCGCGCGTCGAAACCATCCTGGCCGAAACCTACGGCATCATGGTCTACCAGGAACAGGTCATGCAGATGGCGCAGATCATCGGCGGTTACACGCTGGGTGCTGCCGACCTGCTGCGTCGCGCCATGGGCAAGAAAAAAGCCGCCGAGATGGCCCGGCACCGCGGATTGTTCCGCGACGGCGCTGCCAAGAACGGCCTGTCGGCACCGCAAGCCGAAGCCATCTTCGATCTGATGGAGAAGTTCGCCGGCTACGGTTTCAACAAATCGCACGCCACCGCTTACGCTCTGGTCGCCTACCAGACAGCCTGGCTGAAAACCCACTATCCCGCTGAGTTCATGGCCGCCACCCTGTCAGCCGACATGGATAATACCGACAGAGTCGTCGGTCTTCTCAATGACATCCGAGCCATGGGCATCGAGGTCCTCCCGCCCGACGTCAACAGCTCCGGCTACGCTTTCGAGGCACTGGCCGATGGCCGAATCCGCTACGGTCTGGGCGCCATCAAGGGCGTCGGCCGAGGCGCCTGCGAAGCCATCGTGGCCGCCCGCGAGAATGGCTATCACGACCTGCCCGAGCTGTGTTTACGAGCCGATACAGCACGGCTCAACAAACGCGTGCTCGAAGCGCTGATCCAGGCGGGCGCCATGGACAGCTTCAAGGCCCACCGCGCTGCGTTGACCGTGCAACTGCCTGAAGCCGTACGCGCCGCCGAACAAGCCGGCCGTGACCGTGAAAGCGGCCAGGGCGACATCTTCGGAGCCAGCCCGGTCGCTGGCAGCGGCAGCTTGAACGTGCCCCTGCCGGATGTCGAACCCTGGCCACTGGAACAATTGCTGGTTGCCGAGCGCACCAGCCTGGGCCATTACCTGTCCGGCCATCCCGCCGACGCCTGGCAGCCACTTCTGCAACAACTCGCGACCTGCCCACTGGGCGAGATCGCCAACAACTACACGGCCCCCTACACCTCGGGCGAGCGGCGCCGCCCGCCTGAAGTGCCCTGGGTGGTTGCCGGCAACGTGGCGGAAATGCGCAAACGCGGTGACAACGCGGCCTATGTGCGTCTCGAGGACGCCAGCGGATTCATCGAGGTCAGCCTGTTTGGTGAGACCTGGACACAATACGCTGAGCTGATTACGCGCGACACCCTGCTGGTCGTTGCCGGCGGGCTAATCCCCGACAGCTACAACGGCGGATTCCAGTTGCGGGCGCGTCAGGTCTGGACGCTCGATCAAGCCTGCGTAAGCCACGCCCGATTGCTGCGCCTCAACCTCGATAGCATCGACGCACACTTCGCCACAAACTTGCGCGCGCTTGTCGACAGCCATGCCGGAACCACCCCGATTCTGCTGCACGCATACCAGAACGCGCAGGCATGTACCGATCTGGAGCTACCGGAGAAACGCATCCGTGCCACGACCGTGCTGATCCGGGAAATGGAACGCCTTGATGGCGTCGCCAGCGTGGACCTGCTCCTGGCGAGACCTGGCCCGGACTAGTCGCAAATCACACGCCCCTTGGCTTGCCCCTTGGACCCATGCGGGTCTTCGCTCAATCGGCCATAGTCGCCGCTATGACCTCAATTCCGAACGCCCGCATGGTCCCAATGTTCTGCGCGATCATCGCGCGTATTCACGAGCAGTCCGGACCTACTCGGAATAGTCGAGACTGAACCGTTATACTGATTGGTCACACGTTCCGATATCAGGCCCGGTCCATAACGCATGAATGCCAATTTCCTCGATTTCGAACAGCCTATTGCCGAACTGGATGCCAAGATCCGCGAGTTGCGGCATGCCAGCGATGGCCAGGCTTTCAATATCGACGAGGAAGTCAGCAAACTGGAAAGCAAACTGCGCGCCAAATCGGCGGACATATTCCGCAATCTGGATGCCTGGCAGATCGCGCAAGTGGCCCGCCATCCCGCACGCCCTTATACGCTCGATTACGTCGAGATCATCTTCGACGAGTTCCACGAGTTGGCCGGTGATCGCATGTACGCGGACGATGCCGCGATTGTTGGCGGCCTGGCGCGCCTCAATGGCCGTCCGGTAATGATCGTCGGGCACCAAAAAGCACGCGACGTCAAAGGCAAGATCAAGCGCAACTTCGGCATGCCGCGTCCGGAAGGCTACCGCAAGGCGCTCAGACTGATGCAGATGGCCGAGCGTTTTCATCTGCCGCTACTGACCTTCATCGACACTATGGGCGCCTATCCGGGTGTCGGCGCTGAAGAACGTGGCCAGAGTGAAGCCATCGCGCGCAACCTGCTGGAGATGTCACAGCTCAGAATTCCCGTGATCTGTACCGTCATCGGCGAAGGTGGCTCGGGCGGGGCCTTGGGTATAGGCGTCGGTGACCGCACCATCATGCTGCAGTATTCGACCTATTCGGTCATTACGCCCGAAGGCTGCGCATCCATTTTGTGGAAAAGTGCCGACCACGCCAAAGACGCCGCCCAGGCTCTGGTCCTGACGGCAGACAAGCTCAAGTCACTGGGTCTGGTCGACAAGGTCGTGCGCGAACCACTGGGCGGTGCCCACCGCAAGCCGCGATCTATGGCCAAACGCCTCAAGGGCGTGCTGTTGAATGAACTGGCCCAGTTGGACAAGCTCACCATCGACGACCTGGTGGATAAGCGCTACCAGCGTTTGCGTGGCTACGGCGCATTCAGCGAATAGCTCACAACGACGCGCTGATTGCGGGTTGGCCCGCTCCTGCAAAAGCTGCACGCTGCCGATCAACCGCTGCCCGGCTTGCGCGGCCGCGCATTACGTGGCTGAATGGAGGTCACGCAGAAAAGGACGCACCGCATGGCCGATGGCCCCACAACCCGACTGGCAGTCTTGATCGATGCCGACAACGCCCAGCCCTCGCTAGCCGAGCCCCTGCTGGCGGAAGTAGCCAAGTACGGCACCGCGCACGTCAAACGTGCCTACGGCGACTGGACCGACACCCGCCTCAAGGGCTGGAAATCACAGCTGCTGACCCAGTCGATCCAGCCGATGCAGCAATTCGGCTACACCACCGGCAAGAACGCTACCGATTCGGCACTGATCATCGATGCCATGGATCTGCTCTATTCAGGTCGTTTCGACGGCTTTTGCATCGTGTCCAGCGACAGCGACTTCACGCGTCTAGCCAGTCGTATCCGCGAGTCGGGCCTGATGGTGTACGGCTTCGGTCAGAAGAAGACCCCCGAACCTTTCGTCGCCGCCTGCGATAAATTCATCTATGTCGAAATCCTCGGCAGCAAACCGGACGAGGAAACCACGTTCAAGCCGCGCACTGGCGCCCAACTGAAACAAGACGCGGGCCTGGTCAACCTGATGACGGCTGGGCAGCACTCGGTGGTGTCGGTTCGATCATCACCAAACAACGCCCCAACTTCGACTCGCGCAGTTACGGCTACGGCAAACTCAGCGAACTGGTCGCCGCCATCAGTCTGTTCCAGATCGAACGTCGCGGCGCCGGCGAAGGCCGCCCGCACGTCATCTACGTACGCAACAAGTCGCGCAAGTAGCCAGCTGCATCATGCACATATTCCGTCATGAGCAGAGCACTGGCCTCAACCAACGAGGTTTTCCGCTTCGACATTACCGTTCGGCCATTGCCCAGACTCCGCGCAACAGGACGCCACCGCCACTTTTGCGCCCACAGCAGACCGCAAACCCGTATTGACAAACGATGCGCTAAAAAATCAGAATCACCGCCCCGGACCGCACCTGCGGTCATCAGCAATCCAGGGCTGACGGCAAGCATTTCCGGAGATATCAGGTCTCAGCGTACAAAGGCAACCCACAGTTGCCACACGCCTTGCCAAGACTTCGACGGAGAGAAATGCCACCCGTAAAAAGGCTGGAATTGAAGCGTTTGTGGCAGCGAGGACACACAAACCGGGCTAGCCTGATGTTGGCAAGCACAAAACACCCGACCCAAGCCAACCAGACAATGGGGAGCAGAGGCTCACGCCGCTGCAGCGCCGAAAACTGACCCATGGCGAACAGCAAAGCCGCAGTGATTGCAAACGCAAACCAGGGTAGTCGTTTCCAAAACCGGTGAGCTTTCCAATCCCTTGAATAGTCTGACATCTGAAAATCAATCCTCGAATTTGGCGGTGTGTGCTGCGCGGCTCGTGCAAGCAGCCAGCCTGAACGGGGCCACGCAACACGCCCGACGAGCTTTCTGGCCGTCATGCCGCTTGCGCAAGGTTGACAGAGGGTCCCTGGACTGTAAGCCACTAAACATCACGGCAATGGCCCGATACGAGAAAGAAAAGACTGGGTGTTCCGATACGCGCTGACAACTGCATCGATGCCGAGAATGCCGATGACCAAGGCCGCAACAACGGGTCCGATGGTGAACTCCGAGACCATCAGGACTACAACGGCGATAGCGGTAAAGAACAGGCCAAAAGCTGCGGTTACCAAGCGATACCCTGGTGATTTTGCTATCTGTTTCTGATCAGTGCTTGTCATAGGGCCTAACGCCTGAATTATGCGACAAGGCAGTCGTCCGTCTTGAACCAGATGTCATGCAGCAGATCGCTACCGGACGGTCGGGTCATACACATTGAGCAAAACGAGTGCCGCGAGCCCAAACAGATTGGCCAGCATATGCCCGGCCACACACCAGCGCAAACTGCCAGTGCGCTGATATGCCAAGCCCCAGATCAGCCCAACGAACAGGAGTGCGAGTGGGTGACTAACGGCGAACCAAGCCGAGGAATACAGCAAGCTGGCGGATTTGCCCCAAGAGGCCGTCGAATCCATGAGCAAGCCGCGCCAGTACGACTCCTCGAACCACGGATTGACCAAAGCGAACACAAGCCAGGCGGCAATTAGCCGGGTGTCTGCCAATAATGTCCAGTGGCTTGAAAAACCGTGCAAGGAGAACAAGCCAGCCAACACGGCGAGAATTGACCAAAACAATGAGCCGGAAGCGCGCTGAAATCTCTTGCGTGGGGAGCGAGGGTACTTGTGCACCAGAAAGGCGATGACCAGCCAGAAGCCCAGCATGGTTGGAACCCATGCCCAGACACCGATGTAATGCCCGGCCATGAATTGGATAGAAGCACAGAAAACGATAAGTGCGAGCGGAGAAAATGCAAATAATAGCCTTGTTTTTGCATCAGCTTGTGACATGTTGGTTCCTGCAGCCGAAGCCCTCAGCTAATCCGCTGGCCACTGGCGCAGGCAGTCGGCGATCCGCTTGAAGGGTCTATTGGGTGCGCAATCTACGGAGCCGCTGGGCGGCATGATTTCCCATAGGCCAAGGATGGCGGGGAGACGACCGCGTTCGACCGCCTCTCGCTCAGAAACATCAGTACCGTTGTGTGCGCAGCTTACAAGTGAAAAAACCAGCCCAGGAAGCGGCGCACGCATCCCATGTTGTTTTGTTTCGGTTGCAAAGAACAAAGTCCCCCCAAAAACGTTCGAACGGTCTGACGCCGACCCAAGGGGCAACCCCAATCGGCGCATGCAAGACGAAGCATGCGTCGATCGGGGCTGTCCAGTGTGAGAATTCGAACGCCCTTGGGCGACTTGTTCTGTGTTGCTACTTAGACAGCAACAACTTTATTTGCACAAGGACCTTTCTGGCCTTGGCCAACTTCGAATTCGACCGCTTGGCCATCACTCAATGTTGCGTATCCACCACCCGCTTGAATTTCGGAATGATGAACGAACAGGTCCTTGCTGCCGTCTTCAGGTGTAATAAAACCAAAACCCTTGTCGGCGTTGAACCACTTTACTGTACCTTTAGCCATTTTCTTTACTCATGATTGTTGGTGAAGGATAAAAATCATATACGAATCCACCAGTTCGCATATGAAACAGAAATCTCAGACCAGAAACACATAACTCTTGGGTTCAGCGGCGCGATTGCGCGCCTGCCTGGACAAACTGTCAGACCACAGCCGACGCTCTGGCTGCCATGAACTGTTGCGCGGCTTGTTCCCAGTTCTCAACGTCAAAGTGGTGGGTCTTGAGAAACGAGAGGTCAATCCTATTGGCGCACCTGACGTTGACAACCCACTTGCCTGGGGCGGTGCGAGGATTGCGGGACGTGACAACGCCGCAATGCTTGCAGAATAAGAGTTGGCCTGTCGGGTGCCCACTTGGTAGAGCATCAGTTCGTTTTTGCCAGTCAAGATACTAACGTGCGTGTTGTCTGCCGGCTGCCAAATAGCGCGCTTGCGACTACAGATCGAACAGTTGCACTCACAGCCTCGACCAAGCACCCCTTCGAATTCGAATGTGACTTCCCCGTAATGACATGATCCTTGGTACTTTGACATCGTAAATTTTTCCGTACGGTCCAACGCCTGAGTCAAGCCGCCGGTCGCTGGCGCCGCCAGTGGGCGATCAGCTTGAACAAACTATCAGGCACCAGCTTCAACATCTTCTTTCCAGCCCTTCAATCGTGACGCAAACCAAGGCTGCGTGGACATTATAGGGAAAAAGTCACGAACAAGTGCTCTTTTATACATTGCCAGCGACATTCAGGCGCGCTTTGTAAACGCCTGATATAGCTGCCATTCACCTACGAAGCAAGTCATGGAAGAGCTCGCGATGGTCCGCGCGGCCCATCGGCGGCTTCGTATCATGAGCATTTCACCGCTCGCGAGCCTCGATGGGCACGCATGATGCAGTCTTCTCTTGAATCTGGTAGCCGCGAGGAGAATGCCGCATCATGCGCGCATCGCTGCCGCCAGACAACTGCAACATACTGATCCAGAATGGTTATTCTCGGCGAAACCTCAGAACTTGGTCCCATTTTATCGCAATGCAATATCAGGTTTCGCCATCGCGAACCCGCCGCATGCTAAGGCTTGGTAGCATCCATTTTGCTTGCAAGCATTTCATGGCGCTCCGTGACCCAAGCCTGAGGATCGGGCGGATACACTGAAAACTTCACTCCACCAAGTCCTTTTGCCCATCGACGCAGCCAGGTCATTCCGTAAGGCCCAGCGTAGCCGTCGGGCGAGCGATAAGCGGGGTCTTTGAGCGCTTCGGGCAGGGAAACAAAGCAATACCCGCGATCTTCCAGCCTATCCAGGATGGAATCGATGCTATCGGCGTTGATCGCGTTCGCATGCAGATCGAATATCTGTGTAATGTGATGTCCGAAAAGTTCTTCGCTCATTTTTTCATGCGCCGCCAGAACTACAGCCAGGTTCGACAGATACGCCTTTCGAACGCGCCGTGCTTCGCTTGCCTCGCCATGCTGTAGGTCATAGCTGTAAACACGGTCGTACACGTGGTCGTCGTTCTGGATGGTAAACGGGGCGACCGTATAGCCATGCCTCGTGAGGAAGGTCGAGAACGCATCTCGAACTTCTTTTGTCGGGCCAGTCTGGTTGTACGGATAACGATAGTAGGCGGGCGCCATGTCGTACTGCTCCATCAACCAGCGGGTGACTACTTCACCTTTCAATACGGCCGATTCAGCTTCCGCTAACGCTGTTTTTTGGAGGCCCAGATGACCAAATCCGTGGTTACCGAGCGTCATGCCAGCATCGAGCCAAGCTCTCAATAGTCCGATGCGCTCATCCACCTCACCGGGCACCAGCAGCTTGTCCTCATTCACAAAGCCGATCGCCGGAACATTGTGCTTCTGCAATGTTGCAAGTAATTGACTGGCGTTCTTCGATTGCTCATCAATAGAAAGGCCTTGATCCGCAAACGGCAAGTCATCCACGGTGATGGCGATACGTAATTGTTGAGAAGTCGCTCCACCGCCAACGGTGCCGTGACAGCTTGCCGCTGACTCTGCATCCTGCGCGACTCCAGCAACGAGACTCAGTGCCAGAAATAGCGCAAAAAACAATCGATAATTCATGGACATTACTACCACCATGTGAGTGATATCCAGGTGCTTGAGTGCAGCGGCCATCCGGTAGAAACGGAAGGTTTCTACTGAAAGAAAAATGAGTCTATCTTCGGATTATGCAGCTGACGAGGCTGTGGTAGAAGGATAGATTGGTCCTGGCGGCAAGGGTATGGCTCAGCTTCACTTCTACGCTGCACCAATTTACGCTTGAATTTGAAGCGCCGAAAAGACAACTATGTGGTGTAAGCACGACGACGTCGCACGGAGTTTTACGCCAGTACAACCCACATTCACCCAGTGTCCTGCAACGCCTCAACAAGCCGCGGGAACCGCGCACGAATAGCTTTACGAATCCCCAATGCATCAAGCCCAGCTTCAGCAAGAAGCTGCTCACGACTACCATGCTCAAGAAAGCGGTCAGGCAGCCCAAGATGAAGCACGGGCAGGTCAATGCCCTCCTCTGCCAGCCATTCACTAACAGCGGCTCCTGCCCCGCCAGCAATCGCGTTGTCTTCAATAGTGACCAGGGCGTGATGACTGCTGGCCAGCTCACGCAGCAACTCAGTATCCAGCGGTTTGACGAAGCGCATGTCGATCAGGGTAGCGTTGAGGTCAGCAGCAACGCTGCGTGCTTCAGCCAACGGAGCACCGAAAACCAACATGGCCAAGTCCCGGCCGCGCTGAATGACGCGTGCCTTGCCGATTTCTACAGTGTCGAGGGCTTCTGCCAGCTCGGCACCGATACCAGAGCCACGCGGATAGCGCACAGCGGCGGGACCGGAGTGACGATAACCGGTACTCAGGAGCAATCGGCACTCCGCCTCATCACTAGGAGCCATGATCACCATGTTGGGCACCATCCGCAGGTAGCCCAAGTCGAAGGTGCCGGAGTGGGTAGGGCCATCAGGACCGACGACGCCGCCACGGTCGATTGCGAACAGGACGTCCAGATTCTGCAGGGCTACGTCATGAATGAGCTGGTCGTAGGCGCGTTGCAGGAAGGTGGAATAGATGGCTACCACAGGTTTGGCGCCTTCGCAGGCCATGCCGGCGGCCAGGGTCACGGCATGCTGCTCGGCGATGCCGACGTCGAAGTAGCGATCCGGGTACTCGCGCGAGAAGCGCACCAACCCGGAGCCTTCGCGCATGGCCGGCGTGATGGCCATCAGGTCCTTGTCGGCGCCGGCCATGTCGCATAACCAGTCACCGAAGACCTGGGTGTAGGTGAGCTTGCCGCGTGGCTTTTTGAGCACGCCGGCCTCGGGGTCGAACGGGCCTACGGCGTGGTATTCGATCTGTGCATTTTCGGCGCGCTCATAGCCCTTTCCCTTGGTGGTGACCACGTGCAGCAGCTGCGGGCCAGTCAGGTCTTTGACCGTGCGCAGTGCCTGCAGGACGGTGGGCAGATCGTGGCCATCGATGGGGCCGGTGTAGTGAAAGCCCAACTCTTCGAACAGGGTCGAGGGCACGAACATGCCCTTGGCGTGGGTTTCCCAACGTCTGGCCCAGCGGCCCATGAAGGAACGCCGGGGCATTACACGCTTGGCTCGCTCGCGCCAGGTGTTGAGGGTGAAGCTGGTCAGCAAGCGCGCCAGCATCTTGGTAAGCGCGCCGACGTTCTCGCTGATGGACATGCCGTTGTCATTGAGAATCACCAGCATGTCGGGTTCGACATCGCCACCGTGATTGAGCGCTTCGTAGGCGAGACCGGCAGTCATGGCGCCGTCACCGATCACGGCCACGGTTTTGCGCTTGTCGCCACGCCGCTGCGAGGCGATGGCCATGCCCAGTGCGGCCGAGATCGAGGTTGAGGAATGGCCAACACCGAAAGTGTCATAAGGACTCTCGGCGCGCTGCGGAAAGGGTGCCAGGCCATCTTTTTGCTTGATGCTGGTAATGCGATCAGCCCGACCCGTGAGGATCTTGTGTGGATAGCATTGATGGCCCACGTCCCAGACCAGGCGGTCGTGCGGGGTATCAAACAGGTAATGCAGGGCCACGGTCAGCTCGACCACGCCCAGACCGGCACCAAAATGGCCACCGCAGCGGGCCACGGATTCAATCAGGTAGGCGCGCAGCTCATCGGCCAGGGCCGGAAGCTGGTCCTCATCGAGGCGTTTAAGGTCGTCCGGCGACTCTACGGTCGCCAACAGTGGGTAGCGTTGCTGATCCATCATGAGCCTATTGTTAGCTTATCCGGGCAGCGGGGCAAGCCATGCCGCGTTCAGTGCTGGATATCCAGGCAAAGGCTCGCTCGCAAAGTACGCAACTTCGCTGTCTGGGCGGCTTCGATGTAAGCGAATTCACTCAGCAAGCTTGAGCCACTCACGCACCGGTTCCAGGCGGGACTCGCAGCCCAGGTCATGCGCCAGCGCTTCGGCACGCGCCAGCACGGCGGCATGGTCGTCGGCACAAACCGTGGCATGGCCCAATTTACGGCCGGGTCGCGCTGATTTGCCGTAATCGTGCCAATGCACGCCGGCGTGGCGCAACGCGACAGCGCGGTCGGGCATCTGGCCGATCCAGTTGAACATCAGGCTGACGCCACGCGCATCGGTCGAACCCAGGGGCATACCGAGTACGGCGCGTATATGGTTTTCAAACTGGCTGGTCACCGCGCCTTCGATGCTCCAGTGTCCGGAATTGTGCACGCGCGGTGCCATCTCATTGCCCAGCAGCCGATCGCCATCAACAAACAATTCCAGCGCAAACACTCCCACGTAGTCCAATGCGTCGGCAATCGCGCGCGCGCGCTTGAGCGCTTCATCGCGCAAGGCCTCGCTGACCGGAGCGGGTGCCAGACTGATCGACAAGATGCCGTCGGTGTGCCAATTCTGTACCAGCGGCCAAGACCGGAACTCACCGCCAGATGAGCGCACTGCCACTACGGACAGCTCGCGCCGAAAAGGAATCAGTGCTTCCAGAATCAGGCCGTGTTGTGCGGCCGCTTTGCCCAGATCCTGCCAGGCGGCATCCGCATCGCCGTCACTGCGCAGTCGAAACTGACCCCTGCCGTCGTAGCCCATGCGGCGGGTCTTGAGAATGGCTGGGCAGCCGATGGTCTTCAACGCCGCATCCAGTTCTTCACGGCTGGACACCGCAGCGTGTGGTGCGGTGGCCAAGCCTGTCGACTCGAACAAGGCCTTTTCAGCCATGCGGTCCTGAGCCACCGCCAGCGCACGCGCGTTGGGGTGCACGGCAGTTTGTTGCGCAATGTGTTCAACACTGTCGGCGGGCACGTTTTCATAATCGAAGGTGACCACATCAACCTTTGCGGCCAGTGCCGCTAACGCATCGAGGTCGCTCCATTCGAGCGCCTGCGTCGGTGCCAGTTGCGCCGCGCAGACATCGCTTGATTTATCGGCGACCTGAAACGAGACACCCAGAGGGACTCCGGCCTGCACCAGCATGCGCGCCAATTGCCCGCCGCCCAGAATAGCGACGCGTCCCCCTGTCCGTACGCTCATGCCAGCCTCGGGTCGCGGTGCGCCAGCACAGCCTCGGTCTGTTGTGCGCGCCAGGTATCCAGCGCACGGGCGATGAGCGGGTCGGTTGAAGCCAACATGGCCGCTGCAAACAATGCCGCGTTGATCGCGCCAGCACGGCCAATGGCGAACGTAGCTACCGGCACGCCGGCTGGCATCTGCACGATTGACAGCAGCGAATCCATGCCATCAAGTGCCTTGGACTGCACCGGCACACCGAGTACCGGCACCGTCGTCTTGGCCGCCAGCATGCCCGGCAAATGGGCTGCACCGCCGGCACCGGCTATGATGGCGACGAAACCGCGCTCGCGTGCCCTCTCGGCGTAGTCGAACAGAGCATCGGGCGTACGGTGTGCGGACAAGACTTCAACATCGTAGGCGATCCCCAGTTTTTCCAGGGTGTCCACGGTGTGCTGCATGGTGTCCCAGTCCGAACGCGAGCCCATGGTCACGCCGATCCTGGGAGGCGTCGAGTCGGTCATGGTTCGCTCACCCCAAAAGCGCTATTGTACGTGGATACATCGTTTATCACGAGTTGTGCCGCACTTATGGATAAAAAATTACTGGATATCCTGTGTTGCCCGGTCAGCCGCGCACCACTCAGATTACTCAACCGCACCGAACTGGGTCAGCTCAATCGCGCCATCGACGCGGGTGAGGTGGATACGGTATCCGGTCAGGCGGTAACGTCTCCGCTGTCGGAGGGATTGATCAGCACCGACGGTAAAATCATCTATCGCGTTGAGGACGACATCCCGGTATTACTCGCAGATGAGGGTATCGGCACCACGCAACTCAACGCACTGGGGTAACTCGTCGATCCAATCCACGAACAAATGTCCGGATTGTGACCCATTTCACGTTTTGCGCTGCTCGGGCAGGCGATTCTTGTAGTCGGCGCAAACCCACTCTGCGATGCCGTCATGAGCGAAGAATCAGTCAACTCCAAAGTTGTGAACCTGGACCAGCAGGACGTCACCGAAGAACGCGGTGGCGAGTTACTTAATGCGGTCAGCAAGGTTGCGGTAAAGCGCATCCGTGAGCTGGCTGGCAGTCTGTTCGAAAATGTCGATGACGCCCTGTTTGATCTGGCTGAAAAGGCCGAAAGCAATGCGGTGCAAACCCGATATTTTGACGGAATGCGTGAAGTGCGCCGCAAGCGCCAGCTTATTGAACGCCTGTTCATCGAGAACTGCCACACCAGCTTCAAGCTATTCGCCAATGGCAAACTACCTTCGCCCGCCATGCTCGCCTCCAATGCCAGCGGCGCACACAGTGGTGAGTTGAGCCTGGTCAAAGAAACCGAGCTGGAAGAGTCTTTGGCGGTCACCAGCATGATCAGCAAGGCAGAGGGCCGCTACGCGCGACTGTTGTATTCAGTCAATCAGCGCCTGTCGGTCATCAGTGGCGGCAGCAAGGTTGTGGACGCCAACAGTCCGTTGGGGCCAGCTTGCCTGTGTGATTGCTTCCGCAAGGCAATGCAGGAGCTCGAAGTTGACGTCAACGTCAAACTGATCGTCTACAAGTTGTTCGAACGTTACGTCCTTGCGGGCCTGGAGGCACTCTACGACGCCGTGAACACCGAGCTGATCCGCGCGGGCGTCTTGCCGCAACTACGGCAGCGTGTGGGGCGCGATCAAAAGCCGGTGGGTCGCTCCGATGTTGCAACTGGCGGCGTTGATGAGGCTGCACCAGCCCACGCAGATCAACACAGAGAATACGCCTACTCCGAAGAAGAGGAGGTGATGCGCGAAAAGCTGTACGCAACCGTCAACCAGATGCTCTCGCAACGGCGTCATGACAGTAGCCCCGCTTACTCGCGAGGGGGTCCACCAGTCCCGGCCCTGAATGTGCGCGACCTGATTGCGGCATTGGCCCTTTTGCAACAGCAAGCCCCCCCTCCGGCAGAACTGTCAGCGATAGACGCGGGACATGCCGGCTCGTTCTCAATTGCAGAGCTCAAGTCGTCGTTGCAAAGCCAGATCGCCAAGATAAGCAGCGACACCAAAGCGCGCGTTTCCGGCGCCGACGAAGACACCATCGACCTGGTTGGCATGCTGTTCGAGTACATTCTGGAAGATCACAATCTGCCTACCCAGATGCAGGCTCTGCTGGGTCGCTTGCAGATCCCGTACCTCAAAGTGGCGATTATCGACAGGCAACTGTTTGCCAAACAGTCGCATCCGGCACGTCGCTTGCTGGATCGCCTGGCCGATGCGGCCAAGGGCTGGAGCAAGGAGTCGGACCGCGACCTGCGTTTGTTCAATGAAATCAAGTCGATTGTCGCAAGCCTTTTGCACAACTTCGACGATGACACGGAAATATTCAGCACCCAGCTGGATCGACTCAATAACTTCATCAACACCAACGATATGCGCGCAGAACGGGCGGAGAAACGCGTCTCTGATGCAGCCAAGGGCAAGGAAAAGTTGCAAACCGCTCGGCGCACCGCCGCACGTGAAATCCTGTCGCGCACGCAGGATGTTCAGGTCCCGGATCTGATCCGCAACATTCTGACCCGGCCTTGGGCCAACTACCTGGTACTCACCTTGTTGCGAGAGGGTGAGGCAAGCGCTGAATGGCGCTCGGCCAAACGCTTTATCGACGATTTCATCAGCAGCGCACAGCCCCCCCGCAATGACGATGACCGTACAAAGATTCGGCAAATGCTGCCGCGGATCGAGAAGAGCCTGCGTCAGGGCTTGGCGACGGTAGCCTTCAGCGACAGTGACGTACGCCGCCTGATGCGGGCCTTGGGACGTTTCTATCATGGTCAGCTCGGCGAGCAATCACTGGACGGCAATACTATGGACAGTGCGCCGGAAAGTATTGTCAGCGAGCCAGTGATTCCAGAGTCGATCGAAGAAATTGCCGAACCCGAAGAGATGATCGAGCCGGTTATTGTAGAAGTTGCGCTTGATTCACCCGCATTGAAGGCGGCCAAGGCGCTCAAGGTGGGCAACTGGGTGGAGTTTGTCGCCGAAAATGGTCAACGCGACCGCGCCAAACTGTCCTGGATCAGCCCTATCAGCGGCAAATACCTGTTTGTCAACCGGCGCGGGCTGAAAGTCTGCGACCTGACACTCAATGGCCTCACCACCAGTATTAATGATGGCAGCACCGTGGTGCTTGAAGAAGTGCCGCTTTTTGACCGGGCACTGGATGCTATTGTCGAACGCCTGAAGAAAGATCAGAACGCGGCCAAGAAAGCGGGTGATTCTGCTTTTGCTAACGGCACGGGGACCGCGTCTGCAGGTACGCCAGCGACACCATTGGGACAGCCTGCCGGTACGCCTCGAGCAAACCACGACACTGACAAAACCAAGTGACACGAGACAACTCCGGGGCTCCGGATCAACAAATTGTGTTGGCTGATGTGCGCCGCGCGCTGGCCGAAGATATCGGAACGGGTGATGCCAGTGCTGATCTCATCAGCCCCACCGCTAACGCCAGTGCGCGTGTTATCTGCCGCGAGCAGGCGACGATGGCCGGCGCACCCTGGTTTGAGGCGTGCCTGCGCGAACTTGACCCTGATCTTCAAATTAAATGGCACTATCAGGACGGTGATTCCGTCGAGGCCGGAGTGAGCTTGTGCGAAATCAAGGGACGGGCGCGAAGCTTGTTGAGTGCCGAGCGCAGCGCACTCAATTTCCTGCAGACTTTGTCAGCCACCGCGACCGTCACCGCCCGCTACGCTGCGGTCGTAGCCGGCACCAAAACAACTATTCTGGACACTCGCAAGACATTGCCCGGGCTGCGTGTCGCGCAAAAGTACGCGGTGCGTTGTGGCGGTGGCAGCAATCACCGCATGGGTCTGTTTGATGCCATCCTGATCAAGGAAAATCACATCAGCGCCGCGGGCGGCCTGCCTGCCGCCGTAGCAACCGCACACAAACTGCATCCAAATCTGCTGCTGGAGGTGGAGGTGGAGACCCTGGCAGAACTCGAACAGGCACTGGCAGCAGGCGTCGACCGCGTCATGCTGGATGAATTTAGTGATACCGAGCTCGCACAGGCGCTTGAGCTGATCGCTGGGCGTACCCAAGTGGAGGTGTCAGGGAGTATCGAGTTCGAGCGCCTCAAGGAACTGGCTGTCTTGGGCGTTGACTACATTTCAATCGGCGCACTGACCAAAAACATCCGTGCCATCGATCTGTCGATGCGGATTGACTGAATTCGGGGATTCGAGAGTCGTGGCGCCCTGCCCGCTCAAGCCAACCATGAGCGGTGAGCAGTGGGCGGGTAGCAGGACTCGGGCGCGAAGCCGTTGCTCTATCCCGCTACCTGCGACCCGCTCACTGTTCTCAATACCACGTCCACCACACCCACCCCGCCAAAGCCAGCAGGACCAGCACCGTCAAGACAGTCCGCCACGTCATACCTTTCGGCGGGTCATCCGGCTTTTCGCGGGCTCCAGACACTGCCGCGCTTCCGGGGGCCACCATAATGAAGCGGATGGTATCCAGGCGCAGTTCATCACCAGGCTCTAGCGACGCCATGGTTACCCGCTCATTGTTGACGAAGGTGCCATTGGTTGAACCCAGGTCCTCCACCATGACCGAGTCAGGCCGCAAGCGCAGGCGCGCGTGCTGCCGGGAAATTTCCTGGCTTTCGATATAAACGTCGCAGTCGTGAGTGCGGCCAATCACCATGCCGTCACGCAACGGAAAGCTGCGCCCCAGCATGGGTCCGGACAGGCCACGCAGCACCAGGCGCGGCAGCGCCCCGCGAATCTGGGTAGCATGCTCTGCTCGGGAGCGCACCGCGCGTACCGGCGGCTCGGCTGCCGTCCGCTCTGTCTTGCCGACCGTCGAGCGGCTCGTGTCGTGCTTCCCGAGCGGTTGCGCGACGACCTGACAGCCCACTTGGCCAAGTAGCAGCAAATCTCCGGTGGAGAGCTCAACGTCATCGTGCACCCTTCGCCCGTTCAGCACACAGCTGGCCTCTGGGTCCAAAGGATGCAGCAAGGTCTTGCCTGCGTGCGAGTCGATGCGACAATGCCGGCCAACGACACCTTTGCCAAGTAACATGACATGGCAGTCTGAACCACTACCGATCACGATCATGCCTTCGTGAAGGTTGACGTCGGCATGATCCAAATTATGAAACTTCAAGTACATTGGGCCCCCTGATAGACCGCTGCACAAAGGTCACTCGCTCTTGCTCATCACGCCATCATAGTCAACGATGGGCACGATTGTCATTCCCCCAACCTACCTGTACCCAGTGATGCCATGCCAGAATACCTTTTCTCAATCCTTGTTCTCCTGGTCATCGCGGCTTTTTGGCACTCGGCCCTGGGTGCCCGCGAGGTGGCGCGCCAGCATGCCAGCCAGCTTTGCGCCTCTGCTCATCTGCAACTGCTGGATCAGAGCGTCTCGCTACACCGCATACGCCTGGGACACCAGTCCGGTCGCGGCTGGCACATCCAGCGCGACTATGCGTTTGAGGTCAGCAGCAATGGACAAGACCGCTTGCCGGGCCGCCTGCGCATGACAGGAGACCAGTTACTGACCTGGTCCTTGCCTTCTATTTGATGACGCGCAGATGCGGAGTGCCGCGGGCCGGCGGCTTGTGTGAGCTGTCTGATGGGTCGGCAGCGCCCGTCTCGGGTGTCGAGTTGGAACTGGCGTCAGCCCCGCCCGAGATGCCCTCCAGCGCTGGACGTGGGCCGGGTCCGTGGCCGGGTCCGGTCGCCAGTGTGGCGTCTTCATCCTGAAACATCATGCCCTGACCCGTTTCCTGGGCATAGATCGCCTGGGCAGCGGCCATGGGAACGCGCACACGCATGCTGGCACCAGAAAAACGGGTCAAAAAGACAATGTCATCATCGCCCATCTCCATGCCCGACGTAGCCTGTGGAGCCATATTCAGCACCACTTTGCCATCTTTGACGGCCTGCGCTGGCACCTCGACACCGCTCTGACCTGCGTCTACCAAAAGGTACGGGGTGCAGTCATTGTCGACGATCCACTGATACATGGCCCGCAGCATATACGGGCGCGATGAACTCATGACGAACCCGTCGGTCATCCGCGCAAAGTCCGTTCCTGAGCGGTCAGACTGCGCGAAAAGCCTTCACTCCGAAAAATACGCTCACCATAATCCATGATGGACATGGCCTTGCGCGGCAGATTGATCTGCAAAGCCGACAGGCGCCATACAATCGGCGCAACCATGCAATCGGCCAAGCTGACTTCATTGCCCAGAAAGAAAGTGGCCGCCTTGAACAGGGGCACCGCAGCCAGTAGCGCCTCGCTAAGATGATGCCGCGCGGGTTCGGCACTGCGACCACCGGCCTTGATGGCATCGATCAACGGTAACCATTCCTGCTCGATGCGCACCACCGCCAAGCGCAAGCGTGCGCGCGACAAGGGATCGACCGGCATCAGTGGAGGGTGCGGGTAGCGCTCGTCGATGTACTCACAGATCACGCCAGGGTCATATAACACCAAGTCTCGATCCACCATCGTAGGCAGAGTTGCGTAGGGGTTGAGCTCGACCATTTCCTTGGGCGGCTTGCCACTTTCTACAACCAGGCGATCATAACTGACGCCTTTGGCGGCCAGCACCATGCGCACGCGGTGACACTGCACGCTGTCTTCGGCCGTGTATAAAGTCAGGATTGTACGCAATCGCGTATTTTGTACCATTGGCTTCCCCGCGTCGGGTGTTGCAAGACCGGACCTCCGGCCTCGTCGCTACAGCAATCAGTGTATGTCTTTCCAGAATTCCTTCTTCAGGACGTACGCCACCAGCGTGAACAGCCCCAGATAGAGAATCACCCAAATACCCATGCTGGTGCGTTGCATCACTGCTGGCTCAGCAGCATATTGCAGAAATCCGGTCAGGTCACGAACCGCACTGTCAAACTGGGCCGGAGTCATACTGCCGGCCTGAACCAACTCCAGCTTCTCGATCGGTGAATCACCGTTCTCGTCTGCCTCAGCGTGCACGGCTTTCTGGATGCCCTGTAGCGACGCCAGCACATTAGGCATGGAAGCATTCGGGAACACCGTATTGTTCCAGCCTACGGGGCGTGATGGGTCCAGATAAAAGCCACGCAGATAACTGTACACCCAGTCGGCTCCCTTGGCGTGTACTTCCAGTGACAAGTCCGGCGGAGCCTTGCCAAACCACGTTTGGGCATCGGCGGCCGGCATGGCCGAAATGATCGGCTCCTGGAACTTGGCACCGGTGAAGTTGAGGTTTTCCATGACCTCTTCTTCAGTCAGCTGCAGATCGCTGGCCATGCGCGAGTAGCGCAGGTATTGCAGCGAATGACAGCTCGCGCAGTAGTTCATGAATAGCTGGGCGCCGTGTTGCAAGCCTTCAATGTCGCGCATATTGGTATGCGCCGATTGCAGCTTGCCGCCTTCCGAGGCGATCACCCCCTGAGACATCACCAGCAAAATACAGGCCAGAAGTGTGCTCTTCAATACGTGCTTAATCATGAGTGGTCACCCGTTCCGGAACCGGCTTGGTCTTTTCCCAGCCAAAAAATGTATACGCCCATAGAAACACGAAGAAGCCGAAGTACACCGCGGTCCAGAATCGGCCCCAGATGTTCTCCAAAAGGGTGATGTCGGCGGTGGCGCCGAACCACTCAGGGATCTTCTCGGCGGTGACGCCTGCGCCCATGGCCCCCAGGGCAATGAAGGCAAGCACCAGCCAGACCAGAGCAATCTTGAAGCCCAGGCCGCGGTAGCGGACCGATTTGACCACGCCACGGTCGATCCAGGGCATGAAGAACGGCAGCAGCACACTGACAAACAACGCGATGACGCCGAGCAACTTGTCGGGAATTGCACGCAAAATGGCGTAGAACGGTGTGAAGTACCACACCGGCTTGATGTGGTCGGGCGTTACCAGGTTGTTGGCCGGGATGTAGTTGTCATGTTCCAGGAACCAGCCGCCAAGACCGGGGCCATAGAAAATGATGAAGGCACAGATCATGAGGAAGACGCCGATCCCGACCAGATCCTTGAGCGTGTAGTACGGGTGGAACGGGATGCCGTCCAGCGGAATGCCGTCCTTGCCCTTTTGCTTCTTGATGTCCACGCCGTCAGGGTTGTTGGAGCCTACTTCGTGCAGCGCGCCCAAGTGCAACACAACCAATAACAGCAGTACCAACGGCAGCGCGATAACGTGCAAGGCGAAGAATCGGTTGAGGGTGGCGTCACCGGGAAGGAAGTCGCCCATGATCCAGGTTACCAAGGTATCGCCTACCAAGGGTATAGCCCCGAATATGGAAATGATCACCTTGGCGCCCCAGAAGGACATGTTGCCCCACGGCAAGACATAACCCATGAAGGCTTCGGCCATCAGCGCCAGGAACAACAACATGCCCAGCAACCACACCAGCTCACGCGGTTTCTTGTACGAGCCGTACATGAAGCCCCTGAACATGTGCAGATAAATCACCACAAAGAACATCGATGCTCCGGTGGTGTGCATGTAGCGAATCAACCAGCCCCACTGCACATCGCGCATGATGTACTCGACCGAGGCGAACGCACCCGCCGCACTCGGGTTGTAGTTCATGGTCAGAAAGATGCCGGTGACAATCTGGTTGACCAGAACCACCATCGCCAGCGAACCCATGTAGTACATGAAGTTGAAGTTTTTGGGCGCGTAATACTCGGACAAGTGCTTGCGGTACATGGGCACAAGGCCCGGCGCACGCTCATTGATCCAATCGCCGATAGAGGAGAGTACTCTGACCATCATGCAGCTCCCTTCGGATCAACACCGATCTGAATGTGGGTGTCGTCAATGAAGTGGTAAGCGGGGACCACCATGTTGGCCGGCGCCGGAACGCCACCAAACACCCGCGCCGAGATGTCATAACGCGACTTGTGACAGGCGCAATAGAACCCACCGCTCCACTTGGGATCAAACGGCTCGGGCTTGATCTCACCAAAAAACTCCGGCACGCAGCCCAGATGGGTACAAATACCGACGACGACCAGCCATTCAGGCTTGATCGAACGGTATTTGTTCTTGGCGTAGTCGGGCTGCTGCTCGATATCGTCGCTATCCGGATCCCTCAGATGGCTGACATCCTTGTCCAGCGTAGCCAGCTGGGCTTCGCTGCGATTGACCACGAAAACCGGCAATCCTCGCCAATCATAGATCACCATCTGCCCTTTCTCGATCTTGCTGATATCGGCCGTCACCGGCGCACCAGCCGACAGCGCCCTGGCGCTGGGTTGCCAGGACTTGACGAACGGCACCGCCGCTGCAATCACGCCTACGCCGCCTACAACCACGGTACTGGCAGTTAGAAAGCGGCGTCTGCCGCGGTTGACGTCATCGTTCGCCATCAGGCTCTCCGCAATTCTGAATATCCCGAGAATG
>CAJDWN010000006.1_pt1 | contig 36607 bp, 40 predicted proteins | sample 7391581 | NCBI WGS metagenome assembly CAJDWN01 (sample SAMEA7055736, study PRJEB34461) | soil metagenome | biome: terrestrial ecosystem; feature: Peninsula; material: soil | place: Antarctica | collected 2016 | reverse complement strand
TTTCTGGAGTCGTCGCTATACGCAGATGGCATGGTCGAAAAGACCGTCGCTGAGCTCGCTGCCAACGGTCACACCTACGAGGAAGGTGGTGCCTTGTGGTTACGCACCACCGACTTCGGCGACGACAAGGATCGGGTGATGCGCAAGTCGGACGGCAGCTATACCTACTTCGTGCCCGATGTGGCCTACCACTTCAGCAAGTGGCAGCGTGGCTACCGCCGTGCCATTACCGAGCTGGGGGCAGACCATCACGGTTCCCTGGCTCGTGTTCGTGCCGGTCTTCAGGCCCTTGATGTCGGTATCCCCGAGGGCTGGCCGGAATATGTGCTGCACCAGATGGTCACGGTGACCCGCGGCGGCGAGGAAGTGAAAATTTCCAAGCGCGCCGGCAGTTATGTCACGCTGCGCGACTTGATCGATGAGGCCGGCAAGGATGCAACGCGCTATTTTCTGATCGCCCGCAAGACTGACTCGCAACTGGTGTTCGACATTGACCTGGCGCGCGCGAAAAGCAACGATAATCCGGTTTACTATATCCAGTACGCTCACGCGCGCATCTGCAGCGTGCTGGCGCAAGCCAGTGAGCGAGGCCTTGGCTTTGATCGCGAACTGGGCGCGGCCCATCTCGACCGCCTTGAAACTGAACATGAGCAGGCCCTGCTGGTGACTTTGTCGCGCTATCCTGAGATGCTCGAATCGGCGACCAGCAATCTGGAACCGCACCTGATGGCGCAATACCTGCGCGATCTGGCTGCGGATCTGCACGGCTATTACAACAGCCAGCAATTCCTGGTCGACGACGTGGCTTTGCGTAACGCGCGCCTGTACCTGGCATCGGCAACACGCCAAGTGCTGGCCAACGGACTTGGACTGCTCGGGCTGGATGCCCCGGAGAAAATGTAATGAATGGAAGACGCAAGCAGGCGATTCGCAGTCAGAACGGCTGGCCGGGCTGGGTATGGGCTTGCATCGGGCTTTTAGTGGGCGTCGCACTGGCCAGCCTCGTGTTTCTGGGTGGGCATGCGCCGGAACTACGCAACCGCAACGCGCCCACACCCAACCCGGACGCCAGCGTGACAGCACCCAGCGACCCGGGTATCGCTGACAAGAACAAGCCGGACAAGGACTACGACTTCTATTCGGTACTACCAGAAATGGAAGTAGTGATCCCCGATTCGGAGTTGTCAGCCAAGGCGCGACAGGAAGGCAAGCAGCCAGTTGGCAACGACACCACGCCGTCAGTCGGCAGCTACCTGTTGCAAGCCGGATCCTTCCCGGACAGCGCTGACGCCGAAGCCGTCAAGGCCCGCCTGGCACTGATGGGCTTCGTAGCTAATGTGCAGGCCGTGACCATCAACGGAAAAACGTGGAACCGCGTGCGTCTTGGCCCCTATCACAGCGCCGCTTCGTTGGAGACCGCGAAGCAGAAGCTGGCCGCCAAGGGTATCAATGCGATTGCCCTGAAAGAGACCAACTGAGCATCTGAAATTCGGGATTTATAACTAATCGTCATCCCGGCCGTTCGGCAAGCTCAAGATAGACCGGGCTTCGCCCGGGCCGAGATGACGGGTTTTCAATGTACTTCAATGACCACGTCCGGGATATGCCACGGTAGTTCATCCATCCGCTAAACTTGGCAAATGAACAACAAAACAGCATGGGTGACCGGTGCTACCTCCGGCTTTGGCGCAGCGATTGCCTGGCGTCTGGTACAGGACGGCTGGCGCGTGATTATCAGCGGGCGGCGTGAGGAGCGCCTGCAAGCATTGGCGCAAAAAGCCGGAGCCGGGACCATGCACGTCGCGGCCTTCGACATGCGCGATGCCGACGCCATGCAAGCTGCGATCGACGCTCTGCCGACCGAGTATTCCGACATCGATCTGCTGGTCAACAACGCCGGCTTGGCACTGGGCACCACGCTGGCGCAAGATGCCGATCTGGACCAGTGGAGGCAGATGATCGACACCAACATCACTGCGCTCGTAACCCTGACCCGGCAGCTGCTGCCCGGGCTTATCCAGCGTAAAGGCGCCATCATCAACATCAGCTCGATCTCGGCCAGCTATGCGTATCGCGGCGGCAACGTCTATGGCGCAAGCAAGGCTTTTGTCACCCAATTCACACAGGGCCTGCGTACCGACTTGCACGGAACTGGCGTGCGCGTGACCTCGATCGAACCGGGCATGGCGGAAACCGAATTCACCCTGGTGCGTACCGGCGGGGATCAGGACGCGTCCGACAAACTCTATACCGGCGCCCGCCCCATCACCGCCCAGGACATCGCCGACACCGTCCACTGGATCGCCGAATTACCGGCACACCTCAACATCAACCGCCTCGAAATCATGCCCGTCAGCCAGTCTGCCGCCGGATTGCAGGTGGCGCGCAGCGCCTCATAAGCCATGCCTTTGCAGGAGTGGCCCATCGCGGTCATGGCCCGCTCCGACAGTTCGATTCCGGCTTTATAGCTCGAAACCGTTGCTGAAGATGTTGTCGCTGTCAATGCGGTAGATGGTGCCGTTGGTAACCAGTACGTAGACGCGGCCGGCGAGGTCTTCGCCGAAGCCGACCGGCCCGCTGCCCAGGTCGAGATTCGTAGACAATGGCGTCCCGCTTATGCCGGACGCGCCATCGTGCCAATAGTTGTTGTCCACGTCAGCATAGAACAGCGTGCTGTCGCAATAGTCACCGTAGAAGTACAGGCCGTTCAGTTCGCTATCCGGACCACGGTAAACGTAACCACCGGTGATCGAACACAGGCTGAAGTTCGGATCGGAGTGCGAATAGTCGAACACCGGACCGGTCAGATTGGGCGGCGCCGGATTGCAGTTTGAAGGCTGATAGGTATCGTGACCTTCATAACAGTTCCAGCCGAAATTCAGGCCGGCAGAGCCTCCCGCAACCACATCGATCTCTTCCCATTTACCTTGGCCCACGTCGGCAATATAGAGTTCATTCGTTTGCCGATCGAAGCTGAAGCGCCAGGGATTGCGCAGGCCAAGCTGGTAGATTTCATCGCAAGCCTGGTTCGTGGCAACAAACGGGTTGTCGGCAGGGATCTTGTACTGCAAGGTCTGTCCGGCAGGCTTGCCACAAGTTTCGCTTGTCGCAATGCTGGTACCGTTACGTACATCCAGCCGGACCATCTTGCCCAGCAGATAATAGTCATGGCCGCCGACGGTCTTGTGCCACAGGTTCTGCGCAAAGTTGTTGGGGTCCCCGCCACTGCCACCGTCACCCATGCCCCAGTACAGGTATCCATCGGGGCCGAAATGAATGTCTCCGCCGTTGTGGTTCTTGTAGATATCCGGAATCCGCAGCACGTCGGTACGATTACCGACAAATTCGTTGGCGGCCGGATTAACGGCTGTATATCGCGCCAACACCTGATCCGGTTGTTCGCCAAGCTGCGCTTCACTGAGAGGCGCGGTGAACGTCAGGTAGAAGATGCCGTTACTGGCAAAGTCAGGGTCGAAAGCCATGCCGAGCAGACCTTGCTCACTGGCGGTGGGCAAAGTGATGGTGAAGTAGGGATCGGCCAGCAGCGCGCCATGATCAATGATGCGTATCTTGCCACTACGATCAACCACAAACAGTCGGCCGCTGTTGTCGTCGGGCTCAGCCAGCATTACGGGTTGTCCCGCACCGGTAGTGATGCGCGTCAGCACGACGTCCGGACCGATCGCGGCAGCAACGGGCGCGAGTAACAATCCCAGCACCATGCTGGCGAGCAGGGGGAGTGTGGTACGTGCGTGCATATCGATAACCTTCAGGCTGATCAGACCTCCAGTATGCCTGATCGGCCACATGGATCTGTGAGCCTGTTCACCTTGACGCATACGTCAGATCGAGGAGGTCTTGATGCTGCGTAGAGTTCTGGGCTGCAAGCAACGCCGGGAAAACATCCTCGCCAAAGCGACGTGCATGTAGCGCACCCAAACGGGCCAAAACAACGCCGATCAGTTGCTGGTCAGATAGGTATATCCGGAAAGCCCGACTTCCAACACCTGCATCAGTTCGCTGGCATCGCTGCCTTCGATGCCAGCCGCCGCAAGTTTCGTGCGATAAGCCGCACGCAGCGCTTCCAGATCGTAGCCCACGTATTCCAGCATCAGGTCAGCCGTGTCACCACATCGGGGGTACTCGAGCCGGAAGCCGTCGTCCTGACAACGCACGTTGACCGCATCGGTATCTCCGAACAAATTATGGATGTCGCCCAAGGTTTCCTGATAGGCGCCGACCATAAAAATCCCAAGGTAATAGGGCTCACCGGCTTTCAGCGGGTGCAGCGGCAGACTGACACCGACGCCCTCGGCACCAACGTAATGGTCGATGCGGCCGTCCGAATCGCAGGTCACGTCAACCAGCACGCCGCGCCGGGTCGGCGCTTCGTCCAGCCGGCTCAGGGGCACGATCGGGAATATCTGATCGATGGCCCATACATCGGGGATCGATTCGAACACCGAGAAGTTGCCGAAATATTTGTCGACCAGTTTCTCATCCAGTTCGTCCAGCGCCTGACGGTGGGCGCGTTCGCCCGGGTCCAGGTGTTTGCGCACGGCGTTGGTAATGGCGTAATAGAAATCGTCCAACCGGGCACGCTGGCCCAGATCAAGCTGGCCCAAGGCAAACAAGGTCTGGCCCTCGCTCAGATGATGCTGTGCCTCGTGATAGAGCTCCAGCGGCGGGCGCGCGCCCAGCGCGGCGTGGATTTCACGTAAATGCCGCAATACCGCCGGTTCGTCGCTGCGTGGGCGGGGCACGCGGCCAGTCGGGCATGGCTCGACTTCGTTGATGTTGATCACCAGCACGGCATGATGCGCGGTCATGGCACGACCGGCCTCGGTGACCAGGCGCGGCATGCTCAGGCCATGCTCGGCACAGGCCTCGGCCAGTGGCTGCACGATACCGGCGGCGTACTGTTCCATCGAATAATTGATGGAGTTGTAGCTGCGCGAACGGGTGCCTTCGTAGTCGACACCCAAGCCACCACCGGCATCCACCGTATCCAGTGGCACACCCAGATTGCGCAGTTCAACAAAATAACGCACAGCCTCGCGCATGCCGGCGGCAATGTCGCGGACGTTGGAAATCTGCGAGCCCATGTGGAAATGCAGCAGCCGCAGACTCTGGGTCAGGCCCGCTTTGTGCAATTGCTCGAGCAATTCCAGTACCTGCCTCGGCGAAAGGCCGAACTTGCCCTTGTCGCCCCCGGTGTTTTGCCATTTGCCAGCACCGATCGAAGCCAGACGTACGCGCACACCCAAACGCGGCTCGACGCCCAGAGCCTTCGACTCAGCGATAACGTGATCCAATTCAGATGGTTTTTCAATAACGATATGCACGTCCAGTCCGAGACGACGGCCGATCAGGGCCAGACGCACGTATTCGCGATCTTTGTAGCCGTTACACACCACCAACGCGCCGGGCTCGGCTAGTGCCAGTACGGCCATCAGTTCGGGCTTGGACCCCGCTTCCAGGCCAAAACCACCCAGCTCTCGACCGGCTGCCACCAACTCGCTGACGACGTTGCGCTGCTGGTTGACCTTGATCGGATACACCGACGTGTAGTGTGCACCGGGGGCATGCTCAGCGATGGCCTGCGTGAAAGCCTGCTGCAACCGTGACAAACGATCGGTCAGAATGTCCGGGAAGCGAACCAGTAGCGGCAAGCGCAGGCCCTCACTGCGCGCGCGGGCAACCACTTCGGGGAGCGATACCGATCCACCCTGATCGCGGCGTGGACGCACCCACAATTCCCCATTGTCGCTCGCATCCACGTAGCCACTGCCCCAGTGCGGCAGTGACCAGGTGCGGCGCGCCTTGTCGATGGTCCAGTTTGCCGACATCGTGTCACTGCTCCCATACCGAGTTCTGAAGCCGTATTGTAGCGGCCTGCTGACGCCGCCGGCAGCGAGGACGCTCCGATTGGCCTCATGCGCGCGCGATTTTTCGTAGCAACGGGCCATGCCCACGAGCCGCTTGCGCCAAAGAGCTGGCCGAGTGCAACACGGCGATCCAGGCAAGTCACGCGGCTCCGTTTATGGGTTTTCGGCGCCATTTGGGGGCTAAGCAGGGGCTCTGTGAGCTACAATCCGGGTTACAGTTCAGTCATGGCCAGAGCACGGATGGAAAACAGCGCAGCGCAATCCCACTGGTTTACCGAGGCACACGAGGCCTCCGGCTCATCCATCGGTTTTCGGATCGAGCAACGCCTGCACACCGAGCAGACCCCGTACCAGTCGATCGAGATTTATCAGACCACTGACTGGGGCCACCTGATGGTGATTGACGGCTGCGTGATGCTCACCAGCCGCGACAACTTTCTTTACCACGAAATGATGACCCACCCGGCGCTGTTCACCCACTCGCTGGCCAAGCGCGTGGTGATCATCGGTGGCGGCGATTGCGGCACGCTGCGCGAAGTGCTTCGGCATGAGCAAGTGGAATCGGTCGTTCAGGTGGATATCGATGAGCGCGTCACGCGCCTGTCGGAACAGTATTTCCCGGAGCTGTGTGAATCCAACGACGATCCGCGAGCCGAATTGCTCTTCGCCGACGGCCTGCATTACATGGCCGAGCAGGAGGCCGAGTCCGTGGATCTGATCATTATCGATTCCACTGACCCAGTAGGCCCGGCCGAAGGCCTGTTCAACACGGCCTTCCACGCAAGCTGCCTCAAGGCCCTGCGACACGGCGGTATTCTGGTGCAACAATCCGAGTCGCCGCTGCTGCACCTGGATCTGATTCGTGCATTACGCAGCTCGATGCGGGAGGCCGGCTTTCAGAGTGTACGCACCTTGACCTTCCCGCAGCCGTGCTACCCCAGCGGCTGGTGGAGCTGCACCATGACCCGCAAAGGCAGCGAATTGAATGACTTCCGCGAGCGTGCCGCTGCCATCAAAACCTTTGACACGCGCTACTACAGCGCCGAGACCCACCGAGCCGCACTGGCCACCCCGGGATTCATGAGCGAGGCGCTCGCGTTGTGAGCACGCGGTATTGGACCGGTCTGCTGCTGGCGTGCATTACCGTTGTTGTATTTGCCGCACCCGCCGAGAATGATCCGCGCACAGCGGCGCTCAGTCAGTACAAACACGATCTGGTGAGTGTGTTGACCCTGCGCGGTGATGCCCCACACCTGCTGGGCGCAGCCTTGCTGGCGCGCACCTTTAGCGACAATAGCCCCGGGCAGGACTCCAGCCGCCTGCTGGCACGCGCTGCCAATGCCGATCCGGACAATGCGGCGGTGACCTGGGCACGCCTGAGTGATTGCGAGCACGAAGCACAGAGCTGTCCCAATATCGAGGCATTGGCCCAGCTCAAGCAACAGGCCCCCGACAATGCCGCCGTGTGGATATTGGCACTCGACGTGGCAGCCCGCGACGGTGATCGCGAAGGACAGGTGGCTAATCTGCACAAAGCCGCGAATGCCAAGAGCTACAATGATTACGGCGGCGCACTGTTGCAAGCGCTGACCCTGGCAGCCACCGCTCTGCCACCACCCGAAAAGGCTGTGCGCGCCTATGCCGGTTCCGCTTCCAGCAAAGCCGGCCCGGCGTCCGCTCAGGCATTTCTGGCTTACGGTCAGGCGACAGCCCATCTACAACCCAGCTTCTTGCCGGTTATGGAATTGTGCGACCCCAACGCCATTCAGGACACCACCGCCATGCTCAAAAGCTGTCGCAAACTGGCACAACTCCTGGCTTGGGGTAGCAGCCCTCGAGCGCGCGCTGCAGGCTTGCACTTGCAGGACATCCTGGCCAGTGACGAGTCTCTGCGCAGTACAGCAGAATCCGAAATGCGTGACCTGACCTGGCAGGTGAGCAACTATAGCCGCCTGGTGCTCACGGCGTTGCGTGATCAGGATCTTGCATTTGAGCTGCTGCGTCTGGGGCAAACGGGCGGCAGCGAGCTTACCCGCATGAACGCTCTGCTTCATAAGCATGGGATCCCCACGCACGCTCCGCCCAGTGCCACGGAACCGGCGGCCGCGGCAACAGCACCGGCCGCAGCAGGCAGCTCGTAGGAAATTTCATGTCACCGATCAAGCATTTGCTGTTGCTATAGGCCATAGCGGATAACGCACGGAACAACGCCGGATCCGTCGCTCCGCTCCTTGATCCGGTCGACGGAATGGCCCGCTGTCTATATCTTGCCGGAGGCCTCGATCACAGCCGCGAGCCGTTACCACAGGGGCTGATCCGGGAAACCCGGTTCTGGTGTACTCTTTGAGCCGGGTTTCATTGATCGCTCGGGAGATTGGACGATGCGCAAAATCCTTGTGGCAAGCAGCAAAGGTGGTTGTGGCAAGACCACGGTGGCCACCAACCTGGCCGCCTGTTGGGCCCACCGCGGCCATCGCGCGGCACTCATTGATGCCGATCCCCAAGGCTCATCCCTGAACTGGGCTCGCATGCGACCGCCCGATTTGCCACCCGTGACGGTGGTCGAATCCGGGCGCAACGCTCTGGAACGCGTGTCGCGTGATCACGATATCGTTATCATCGATACCGCCGCCGGTACGCGACCCAGTCAGATGCAAAGCTGGCTGGACAAGGTGGATGCCGTGGTCGTACCAGTGCTCCCTTCGGGTATCGATCTTGATGCCACCTTGCCCTACCTGAAGGAACTGGCGGCATTTCCGCGCATTCATCGCGGCGAGCTACCCGTCGGCGTGGTCGCTAATCGCTTGCGTCTGCGGACCCATGCCAGCCAGGACGCCCTGGCCGAAATGGACGATGACTTCCCGTTTCCCGTTGTGGCGCATCTGCGCGACAGCCAAGCCTATGTATTACTGGCCGGCTTGGGCAAAAGTATGTTCGATTACAACTCCGAGGTGGTACGTAGCCATCAACAAGACTGGAACCGCCTGCAACACTGGTTGCATCATCACACCCCTGCCTGACTGGAATCGTCCACATGCATGAATTGATACTGCTCCGCCACGCCCAGACTGAAACGGCTGCGTCCGAGGGTGATGACCGGCAACGCGCACTGAGCGAAGAAGGCCTTGCCCAGGCCCGGCAAGCCGGCCAGTGGCTGTTGGGCCAGGACTGCAAGCTTGGGTTGATTCTCTACTCACCCGCATTGCGTGCACGACAAACCGCCGAGGCTGTGCATGAGAGCATGCCCCAATCAGACTTGCGCGAGGTTGAGAGCATCTATGATGCCAGCCCCGGCGAGTTGCTGGCGATGCTGGACGAGCAGCCTGCAAGCGACACCGTCATGATCGTCGGTCACAATCCGGGCATGGAGCGCCTGCTGGGCCTGTTGACCAACGGCCGCTCCGGTAGCTATCGCGGCATGCCACCGGCCTCTCTGGCACGTGTGAGTTTTGGCGATCGCATTGAACCGGGGACAGGGAATCTGCAAGCTTTCTGGGCGCCGTGAGATTACTCTCAATTCTGTTGTTTCTGTGTTTCAGCGCTGCAAGCCCTGCCAATGAAACCATCGGGATTGACAGTACAAACTCACATGCCAGCTTTGCGGTCCGTATGCTCTTGCGGAGCGAGATAACAGGACGGATGGATGAATTACACGGTACGCTCAGCATGGACGACTCTGGCCACGCACGCGCGTTGATAAGCATCGATGCCGTCCAAATGCACACTAACAAGCCTCGCTACAAAGCCATGCTGCGTTCCGAGGAGTTCTTCGACACTGCGCATTACCCGACCATACACTTTCGTTCCGATGTTTTTGCCGCACAATCGCTGCGTGACGGCGGTGAGATAGAAGGCACGCTGACCCTGCGCGGAATTTCGCGTGCGGTTCGGTTCACCCTGCTTCCAGCACAATGCGAATCAGCGCAGATCACGGATTGCCTTGTTCGCGTGCACGGCACGATAAAGCGCTCGGACTACGGCATGGACGCCCACAACGTCATGGTGGGCGACCTTGTGCAGTTGCGTTTGTCCATCCGCCTGGAAAAGGCTCAATCGATGATTCCGGGGTCATGACGTTTTTTATTCGCATCCTCCTGCTGATTTCGCTGCTGCCCATGTTGGCAGCCTGCGTGCCTAGCCAACACCAGGTGCTTCGCGCCCAACACCTTGTCTCAACCAACATCGAACACGCGCTCAACTGCCAGCGCGCAGACCATTGTGCGGCCAGTTCAGAGCTTTACAATCTGGCCTCGGCAAACGACGACAAACGCAATCACGCCGTGATTCTGGACCTGGGTGAGGATGCACTGATTGCCCGACTCAACCTGATCCATGCAGCGCGCGACTCGATCAGCATCCAGACCTATATCTGGGCCAATGACGACGCCGGCAACCTGGTTCTGGACGCACTGGTGAGCGCAGCGCGACGCGGTGTGCGTGTGCGGGTCCTGGCCGATCAACTGGGCTCGTTCAACGACCTGGAACAACTGGCGAGCCTGGCACGGACCCATGTCAATTTCGAGTTGCGGCTCTACAATCCAACCCTGCACGAGGCCGTAACGGGCGCCTTCGGCTATGTCGTTGGCGGCCTTTGCTGCTTCTCCAACCTCAATCAGCGCATGCACAACAAACTGTTGCTGGTGGATGGTCGCATTGGGATCACGGGCGGTCGCAATTATGAGGACCGCTATTTCGACTGGGAAAGCGACTTCAATTTTCTGGATCGTGACGTCCTGGTAGCCGGACCCGTGGCCGAGGAAATGCGCAGCAGCTTTTCCCTTTTCTGGAGCCATCCACGTGCGGTACAGCTGACGGCATTACGCGATGTCGGCGCGCGCTTGATCAGCGATGGCCTCGATGCGCCTGGCTGGCAAACACCCGAGTACGAACGCCCCGACCGCGTTCTGCGGGTGACCGAAGAGGCGGCCGACCCCGATTACATCCGTAGCCATTTTCTTCTCCGGGCGCACAGCGTGGACGATGTCGAGTACTTTTCTGATCGCCCCGGTAAAACCGACAACCCCAGCAAACGCGACCGTGAGTTGACCGCTCACCTGATGAAGATGTTGGCCACCGCCGATGAGGAGATCGTGTTGCAAACGCCCTATCTGGTAATCAGCAAGCGCGCGCAGCAGATTTTTCGCCAACTACAAAAAGATCGCCCGGATGTGCGCATTCTTATATCAACCAATTCCCTGGCCTCCACCGATGCCTTCGCTGTCTACGCCGTGTCGCACAAGTACGTGCGCCGTTACCTGGCCGTGTTCAATTTCAACATCTACGAGTTCAAGCCGCACCCCGTGGATGGACCGCGGATGATTGCGCATTTCCACGAACTGTCGGGCGAAGGCGAGCAGGGTGCCCGTGCGCGCGGGCGCAACAGTGAAGTGCCACTGACATCGGGCGGTGTTCGAGTCAGCCTGCATGCCAAATCGATGGTCGTCGACAAGCAGTTCGTGATGATCGGATCACACAATTTCGATCCGCGATCGGACGACTACAACACCGAAGCCGGCATTATTGTCCGTGACCGAAACTTTGCCGCCATAGTTCGCGCCTCCATCCTCGCCGATATGCGCCCGGGCAATGCCTGGGTGGTGAACAAGCGCGAGGTGGATGGCATGCTGGGCCGCGTTAATCGTGCCTTGGCCAAATTGTCGGCACGGCTGCCGATCTTCGACTTGTGGCCGTTCGGCTACGCCACCAGTTACCAGCTCAAGCCGGGGTGCCCGGTTATGTTGCGCGAAGACCCGCGCTTTTACGACTGCCATGATGCGGTGGGCGAATTTCCGGAAGTGGCCCTGCCTCTGAAAGCCATTTACACCCGCATCCTCACCGGCTTCGGTGCCGGCTTCAGTGGCGTGCTGTGAACGACGCCGATTCTCGGGCGGCATCATCTGCCAATTGACGGCACCCGTGGACGCTATTAGGCTTCCACGATTACCGTCATTCGAGGATTTGTGCATGGCCCTGGACATCAACATTCAATTGAGCGATGAAGACCTTGAGCATTTCATTTCCGGCATGCAGGATGCACAAAAAGAAGCTGCCAGCCTGAGCCCGACACAAATCACCGCATCAGCGCGCAAATTGCTGCAACAAGGTAACGAAATCGAGTTGCCTGATTTCATCGCCACGCGTCTGGAGCGGCTCAACACGATGATCGAGATGGCCGAGGACGAAGGCTTCGGGCTTCCCGATGAAGATCGTCAGCGCGTGCTGGCTGCACTGACCTATTTTGCGGACCCGAGCGACATCATCCCCGACGCCGTCCCGGTGCTCGGCTTTCTCGACGACGCCATCATGATCGAGCTATGCCAGCGCGAACTGGTACACGAACTGGCCGCCTACGATGAATTTGACGCATGGCGGAGTGATGAAGCCGAACATCGCGGACTCGATGTAGCCGAACTCAAGCTCAAACGCGTCGACTGGGCCGAAGATCGCCGCGCCCATGCTATCGAGTTGATGCGCCAGCGGCGTACCAAGTCCTACACCAGTGGGGCGTGGGCACCGGTTCTGTTCAAGTTTCGATAGGCTCCGGGCTACGCCTGATTACGCCTGATCCTGTACGGATCACGATCACCCAGCTCAGCGGATGAACGCTGTTTTCGATGAAATCTGCAGGCGATAGCTGCAGATTTCTCTGCTTCAGAGCCAAGAAATTTCACGCCCTCCGGGCGCGCAAGCTCTTCTGGATAGCACGAGCGTTGATCGTGCGATCAGCGCTCCAGAATGGCGGTCACCCCCATGCCTCCGGCGGTGCAGATCGAGATCAGGGCGCGGCCGCCGCCGTTGACTTTGAGCAGCTTGGTGGTTGCCGCCAGAATGCGTGCGCCGGTTGCGGCGAACGGATGACCCAGCGCCAAAGATGATCCATTGACGTTGAGCTTCTCCAGGTCAATCGAGCCCATGGCTTTGTCGCGGCCCAAGCGTTCCTTGCAATATTTGTCTGACTCCCAGGCCTGGAGTGTGCACAACACTTGTGCGGCAAAGGCTTCGTGGATTTCGTAGAAGTCAAAGTCTTGCAGCGTCAATCCGGCTTCATCCAGCATCCGCGACACAGCAATGGTTGGTGCCATCAGCAAGCCCTCGCCATGCACATAGTCGACCGCAGCCACTTGCGCATAGGTCAGGCGCGCTTCGACTTCCAGCTGACGCTGTTCGGCCCAGGCCTCGCTGGCGACCAAAACGGCCGCCGCGCCATCGGACAGGGCGCTGGAATTTCCGGCTGTGAGAGTACCGTGACCAGAATGACGATCAAATGCCGGTTTCAGACTTGCCAGCTTTTCCAGGGTGCTGTCGGCTCGCAACACGTTGTCGCGTTCAACGCCGCGGAAAGGCACCAGCAGATCATCGTAAAAGCCACGCTCATAAGCTGCCGCCGCCTTTTGATGGCTGGCAAGAGCAAGCGCATCCTGCGCCTCGCGGCTGATGCCCCATTCGCGCGCCATCAGTTCACAATGATCACCCATGGACTTGCCGGTTCGCGGCTCGGCAACGCCCGGAAAGGCCGGTTTCAACTCTGAGAATGAAAAGCCGGATACGGCCGCCTTCAGTTTCGCCATCGGGGTGCGCGCTTGATTCAGACGCAGAACCCGCTTCTGCAGCGCCGGGCTCAGGGACAGGGGGATGTCGCTGGTCGAGTCCGAGCCACCGGCAAAAGCGGCCTGGTACTGGCCGGCCGCAATACGGTCACGCGCCGTAATAGCCGCATCCAGAGAGGTACCGCAAGCGCGGGCTACGGTATAGCCGGGCGTGGTTTGAGCCAGGCCGGAAGCCAGCGCGGCCTCGCGTGCGAGGTTCCAGTCGCGGGCATGTTTCATCACTGCGCCAAACACCACATCACCCAGCTCAACGCCGTGCAGGCCGTATTTCTCGACCATGGCTCCAAGCACCTTGATGGACATGCCGAGATTGCCGACATCGGCATAGCCGCTGTTGATACGACAAAACGGAAGCCGCAGACCGCCGACGATTCCGATGGGTGCTTGTTTGACCATTTCACTTATCCAGTTGCTGAAGACGTTGGGGATCTGACAAGGGTAAACTATATGAGCTGTGACGCGCATGAATGTAGAGCGAAACGTGCATCGCACCATAGGCCGCTCCTACAGCGGTATGACGCGTCATGTGGATTTTCCGGGCTTCCGCCTGCGCAAGATTAATCAGAGGATTCTATGGCTTACGTGTTCGATCTTGAAGGCCTCGACGACAAACTGGATGGCATGCCCGATCGCTATGTCGGGGCCACACCGTTCCCGTATGTAGTTTTTGATGAGTTTCTGCGTCCCGAGATTGCACGCCAGCTGGCCGCAGAATTTCCCGGGCCCGATGATGCTGTGGTGTGGGATCGTTTCGGTGCCGAGGGCTACGAAGTCAAGCGCGGGAGCTCCGACGAGAGCCGCTTTCCGGCCTGCCTGCGTGAAGCGCTGCACGATCTCAATAGTGGCCCATTTGTGGCCTGGCTGGAAAAGCTGACCGGAATCGAGCACCTGCTACCTGACCCACACCTGCTTGGTGGTGGCCTGCATCTGAGTGGTCCCGGAGATCATCTGGGCATCCATGCCGACTTCAACTGGCATGAAGGTTTGCAGGCGCACCGCCGCCTGAACCTGCTGATCTACCTGACCGAAGAAACCTGGCAAGAAAGCTGGGGCGGGGCCCTGGAGCTATGGAGCACGGATGCCGACCATCACGAGCGCACCGTCGAGCCAATGTTCAACCGCGCCGCGCTGTTTTCCACCCGGTCCGATACTTTCCACGGCCATCCCCAGCCTTGGGCTGCGCCCACCGATATCTGGCGCCAGTCCATAGCGCTGTACTACTACACAAGCAATCGCCCGCAAGCCGAGCAACGTGAAGCGCACGGCACCCTGTACAAGGGCTATCACGTTTGAGAGCGGGTAGTAGGAAGTAGGGCTTCGCAGGCTACGACTTGATCGGGGGTTTGTCTGCGGGCTGCATGTCCGCGGGAAAGTACAGGGCACGGCCGAGCAGACTGACTTCGGCGCGGGCCTGGCCCTGGCGTGCAGGCAGATCGAGCATGCCCAGCACGCTGCTACCTTTTTGAAGAATATCCAGTACCTTTGTCGAGCTGCCACCCGTAAAGATCACTCCACGGCAGCCGGAGCGATGTACGGCCCAACTGCGCCACGCGAGATAGCCGCGACTGAGCCACCCGCGCCCCACGTCGCCGACCTGGGCACGGCGCGCGACAAAATGCGCGGACATGTCGTGGGTGTCCAGCAGGCGCCAGATCCAGTTCCCGCTGCCCCAATGGCTGTTGAGAAGCAGACCCGGCTCCAGATGACCCAGTGAATCGCCCTGTATATCGACCTGGCTGCGCCACCAGCGACCGCTGCGCATCAGGCACAACATGCTGTCGCAGCGATCTACCAAAAGCAGCAGCCGGTAACGCTGACAAAAATGCTCGCGGTCCAGCGCCGGCAGAGTGTACTCAGCCTGATGCCACGCGGCTGCCACGACATCGGCAAATACCGACGGCATATGCGCCACGCGTTTGAGCATGGCAAAACCAACGCGCCACGGCAGCACACCGACCAATAATGGCAGCAGATACAAAAATACCGCATCGCTGAGCATCCGCCGCCAGCGACTCTTCGCGCTCACGCTATCTCCCGCTAACCGGCATCACAACTCAAGCTCATACATCAGGTACTCACTGGGGTGCATGCAGCGCGCCTCATACACTTTCTGCGCCAAGTGGTTATCGCGCTCGACATACAGGCGCAGGCACGCGGCACCGTCTGCCTGGGCCAATTCGCGGACGCGATCGAACAGGGCCCGGAACACGCCCTGTCCTCGCGCATTGGGCTCTACATAGACGCTCTGCAGCCACCACATCCGGGTATTGCGCCAATCACTCCATTCGTAAGTCACAAGCAAGCCGCCCAAAGTATGTCCGTCGCGCTCAGCGACCATGTAGAAGCCTTTGTTGCTGTCAGCGAGTACGGCGTCGACGCCCTGTCCCAGCGTCGGCCGAGACAAGCTGCGCTGCTCGGTCTCCATGGCCATGGCCGCATTCCACTCAATCAGCCGGTCACGATCGCTGGCGATCGCCTGTCGCACGTCGATGGCTTGCCGCGCTGGCACTTGATCGCCCATCAGATGGCGTAATACATGGCAAATTCGAGCGGATGCGTGGAAGCTCGATAGCGGGTTACTTCCTGCATTTTCACGGCGATATAGGCGTCGATGAAGTCGTCACTGAATACATCACCGGCCTTGAGGAATTCTCGGTCGGCATCCAGTGCTTCCAGGGCCATGTCCAGGCTGGAACACACCTGCGGGATGTTGCGCTCTTCTTCGGGTGGCAGATCGTACAGATCCTTGTCGGCCGGTGCGCCCGGATCGATCTTGTTGATGATGCCGTCAAGCCCGGCCATAAGCAGTGCTGTGAAGGTGAGATAACCCGATTGCATCGGATCAGGGAAACGCACCTCGATGCGCCGCCCCTTGGGGCTGCTGACAAACGGGATGCGACAGCTTGCCGAGCGGTTGCGCGCCGAGTAGGCCAACATCACCGGGGCCTCGAAACCGGGCACCAGCCGTTTGTAGCTGTTGGTGGTGGAGTTGGCGAACGCATTAATGGCACGCGCATGCTTGAAAATGCCACCGATGTAATGCAGAGCCATCTGCGACAGTCCACCGTACATGTCGCCGGCAAACAGGTTCTTGCCATCCCGGGACAATGACTGATGCACGTGCATGCCGCTACCGTTGTCGCCGACCACCGGCTTAGGCATGAACGTGGCCGTCTTGCCATTCTGGTGAGCGACGTTGCGGATGACATATTTCATATCCATCAGCTCGTCGGCCTTGCGCACAAGGGTATTGAAACGAACGCCAATTTCGCATTGACCCGCATTACCGACTTCGTGATGATGGACCTCCACTGTCTGGCCGAGTTTTTCAAGCACAATGCACATTTCGGCACGCAGATCTGCCAGCGAATCAACCGGACTGACCGGCATGTAGCCGCCTTTGACGGCCGGACGATGACCGTGGTTACCACCCTCGTAGTCGAAGCGTGAGCTCCAGGCCGCTTCTTCAGATTCTATTTCGTAGAACACGCGGCCCATATCGTTCTGCCAACGCACCGAGTCGAACACAAAAAATTCCGGCTCGGGTCCGAAGGCCGCCTCATCGGCAATACCGCTGGCTTTCAGGTAGGCCTCCGCACGCCGCGCAATCGACCGCGGATCGCGGCCATAAGCCTGCATGGTGCTGGGTTCCAGTACGTCGCAATACAGGTTGAGCTGGCGATGGGCGCTGAAAGGGTCGATCTGGGCTGTTCCCAGATCCGGCCTGAGAACCATGTCCGATTCATTGATGCCCTTCCAGCCGACCATCGAGGAGCCGTCAAACATCTTGCCATCCTCGAACACCGACTCATCAAAACTGTGTGAGGGATAGCTTATGTGATGCAATTTGCCCAGCATGTCGGCAAAACGCAAATCGACAAACTCGATATTCTCGTCCTTGATCAGCTTCAGGACTTGTTCGGGGGACATGATCGCAGCCTCGGTGGATTGTGGGGGTGGATTTAAAGGCGCAATGATTGCACGTGCGCGGCCTTGTTGCGAGTCAAACTCAAGCTCGAGGCTGTCCGGAACATGGCCCATGCCGCTACACTTCAGGGTCCCCGCGAACTGTAGCTTCCGCAATGCACGACCTTCTCAACGTAATTCTGCTCGGCATTATCGAGGGCATCACCGAATTCCTGCCGATTTCCTCGACCGGCCACCTGCTGATCGCCGAGCGCTGGCTGGGCGCACGCTCGGACCTGTTCAATATCGGTATTCAGGCCGGCGCTATTCTGGCGGTGACCCTGATCTACTGGAGCCGCATCTGGCAATTGCTGACGCAATGGCGCGATACCGAGAACCGCGATTATCTGCTGAAGCTGATCGCTGCCTTTCTGATCACGGCCGTGTTGGGCCTGATCGCGGTGTCACAGGGATTCAAGTTGCCCGAGTCCATCACCCCGGTGGCGTGGGCGCTGGTCCTTGGCGGGGTGTGGATGCTCGCTGCCGAGCAGATAGCAGTGCGCCGCGCCGAGCACACCCACATCACCTGGACGGTGGCGATTCTGGTCGGTATTGCACAGATGCTTGCCGGCATCTTTCCCGGCACCTCGCGCTCGGCTGCAACCATTTTCGCCGCCATGTTGTTTGGTACCAACAACCGCTCGGCGGCCACCGAGTTTGCCTTCCTGGTAGGCATCCCGACCATGTTCGCGGCCACCGGCTATGAACTGCTGCGCGTGTTGCGTTCCGGTCAGGCCGTGCATGAGGACTGGACGGCGCTCAGCGTCGGCTTCGCGGTGTCACTGCTGGTCGCCTTCATTGCAGTGAAGTGGCTGCTGGGCTACATCCGCGAGCACCGTTTCACGCCGTTCGCGCTCTATCGCATCGCCCTGGGAGTTGTGTTGTTGGTGGTCTTGCCGAGTTGAATGCCGTCTATGTGGACGATCTGAAAGCTTGACTGCCAGGCTCAGTACCTGCACCGTCGCGGCTATGACGCAGCGCAGTCCAGCAGGAAAACTGTACCCATTGCTCCTGGCCGTCATCGGCAGCCTGAGTTTTTGCGTGGCCGCCTGCGAGCCGACCTGGGCCGCCCACAGCCGCGAAGTCACGGCCACGGCGTATACCCTGCATGTATCCGAAACCCAACCAGACGGAAAACACGTGATCGGTGCCTGGGGCCACAAGCTGCGGCCAGGTGCGAAGGTCATTGCGGTATCACGCGATCTGCTCGATGCGGGGCTGACGCGCGGCAGCAAGGTCTGGATCGACGGACTGGATGGCACCTACGTAGTGCGTGACAAAATGCACCAGCGCTGGACGAACCGCATCGATATTTTCATGGGTGAGGATATCGACGCGGCTCGGCAATGGGGACGCCGCGAAGTCACCATCCACTGGTATACAAAGTCTGCAAAGTGAACTCGTTTTTGAAGGAGCAGGCCATGGTCGCGAGATCGTTCGCCTGAAGCCTGTATCGCAGCGGCTCGGCCCGTAGGCCGGATCAAGGAGGACAGCGACGGATCCGGCGATCGGATATGTTGTTCCCGCCGGTGCCGGCCTTTGGCCTCGAGCCGGCCTGCAGCGAGGTCAAAGGCTTGACCGACAACAAAGAATATCCGGCATAAAGCCATTGACGCCGTTAGCGACCGACCAGGTGGGCCAGCCATTTCCAGGATTCGAAGCGTTCGGCAATCAGCTTCAGGCTCGTCAGCATGGGCACCGCCAGCAGCGCGCCCGCCAGACCCCACATCCAGCCCCAGATCAGCAGCCAGATCAGAATGGCGACGGGCGAAAGACGCAAGCGTCGGCCCATGACCACCGGTGTGATCAGATTACCTTCCACTGCCGTGAGGGTTGCAAAGAAAGCCGCCGGTGCCAGCGCCTGCGGCAATTGATCAAACTGCATGATGCCGACCACGACCAACACCAGCGTCATGGTAATGGCACCCACATACGGTACAAAATTGGCCAAGGCCGCCAGCGCTCCCCAAAGCAATGGATCGGACAAGCCCAGCCACCAGAGCGCCAGCGCTGTTGCCGCGCCCAGGACCACGTTGATCGCAGTGTAAGTAAATATGTAGCGGGAAACCTCGGACTGAATATTGCGCACAATGGTGACCACATCCCGCTTGCTGGCAAACGAAGGCGAGACCTCCACCAGTTTCAGCAGCATGCGATCGCCAAAAATCAGAAAGAAAAATACCAGCAGCCCGACCGTCAACGAAAACGCCAGGATCCGGGGCGTGACCGATACCACATCCCAGACGTCGAAGCCCGGCTTGGCATCGGTTGCCGATGCTGTCGCACGGGGTTTGCCGGTCAGCGACTCGGTGGCGCGATTGGCCTGCTCCAACTTGCGCTTCAGAGGCTTCAATTTGGGTGCCAGATCACGTTGAATAACACGCGGCGCCTGCTGCAACCACTCCACTGCGGGTGGGGCAAGCAGGGTGACTGCTCCGGCCAGTGCTGCACCCAATGCAAGCATGACGAGCAGAGCCGAGAGCGCACGCGGGAGATGAATTCGCGTGGCCATGACCACCAGTGGGTTGAGACCCAGCCCCATGAAGCTCGCAAGCACCAGCGGAATGATCAAGGTCTTGGCGATGGCCAGACTGTAAAGTATGGCCAGTACCAGCAATATAGCCAGCATCATGGGTATTGGGCGAATGTGTCTGACCGCCGCGGGAACAACCGAGTCTTCGCACTCGTCGCCATCGGCTGAATGCGCCGAGGGTGAGGGCTTATTGGAAGTCTGATCAGCTTGCACGGGCGTCCCCTATGTCGACCTGTGGCCTGGTTCATAAACCCCTGATTTGGGGAAAGCAACTTCTGGTTGAACCCAGCATCGACGACATGATGCTGCGGGAGCGGACCAGGCTCGCGAGAAGTTTACATCGCGTTACATCGCGAGCCTGGTCCGCTCCTACATGATTCGGACAAGGGGCGCAGTGTGGATACGGCTTTTTCGGTATCACCCAAACCTTGAACAATCAAAGCAGGCCGCGCATCAAAAGCATGCTCCAGCTGAATGCAGAGCGCAACAGCGGTCGAGGCGGCCGGATGCGGTCACTGTAGCGCCCCATCACGAAGCCGGTCACGCTTGCTGCAGTGAGGATCAGCAAGGAATGCCTGCGATATTCTGCGTGCAAGACATATGAAGCCGTGGCGGCGCCCCGCTGATGGATCAGCAGACGTTCCCTGTAGTGTCGTCGCTCGCGTAAAGCCTGGCGTAACTTACTCATCGGCAGGCTTCCCGTTTGTTCTGCCCCGCGCACGATCCACAAGACCATGCAGCTCACTACGAGTGGCAGCCATGGTCATGTTTTTGAACGTGCGCCGAAGTAGTGCGCGTCCCAAGACCAGGAACACGACATGCAGTGCTACCAGCGCGGCCAAGGCCCAGCCGACCGAGCCGGTGAGCAAAAAGAAACCCCAGCCTGCCAATGTTATCAGGCTGCCCCACAGCGACAAAGTGAGACCCACCAAGACAATGGTGATGACGAAAAATACTGGCAAGCTGGCCTTGGCCAACTTCCATTCGCTGCGCGCGAGTCCCAACAGCGCCATGACAAAGCCGCGCACGCTTTGTGCAAATGCATTGAGCGCGTCCCAAACGGCCACCGCATCAGCCGTCAGACTGTCATCGGTAGCTATCGGCCCGGACGTGTCGGAATCTGTGCGTGCGAAATCCTCCTCACGCGATCCCGCGCCATCCCGATCAGGCGACAGCGCGGACTCCTCCTTGCCCACCATCAGCTATCAGCGGCGGTGACGCAAGATGCTACCCAGCAGCCAACCGCCAGCGACGGCCATGGCCAGGGACTTGCCGGGATTGCCGCGAACATAATCAAACACCTGGTCCAGCGACTCCTCAGCGTAGTCGCGTCCCTTGTCCCACTGCTCCTGGCTACGATCACCCAGTTCAGATGCTTTGCGACTGGCACTCTTGGCCGCCGATGCAGTTGCATCCGTGGCATGGTGCAGCGCACTCTCAGCATGCTTGCTGCCGCTGTGAACGGCGTCGCGCGCCGAGTTCAACATATCTGATTCACGCTGTTTGAGACGCTCGGCCTGACGGTCAACGCGCTCGGAAAATTCAGCACGCTGTGCGGCTGATTCTGCTTTCTTTTCGATACTCATGCTTCAACTCCTTGGTTTGATCCTGTTAACGCGGCTTGCGCTGCTGACGCCGTCAAACTTTGCGGCCACGCAGCAACGAAACCACGAAAAGGATCAGGAAAACAACGAACAAGACTTTGGCAATCATCGCTGCAGAACCGGCAATGCCGCCAAAACCCAAGACCGCCGCGATTACGGCGAGAATGAAAAATCCAATAGCCCAAGACAACATAAAAAATCCCTCTTTGCATGCCGCCAATTGCGGCTCCAGACAGCAACGCCATCCGACGCCATCAATCTAGCCACATATCTCGTGTCTGCAAACTGAATCTCGCAATGTCTTGTTTTCTCGCGTTCAGCTTAGGAACCCTCTGATTGAATCAGGGCGGGTGGGTCAGCAAGACAAAGAGTTCGATTCAAGGCGCAAAATACGGCCTATAGCCCCGCGCTCGGCGCATCTCGCAACGCTGAAGCGGGTCTTTTCAGCCGCTGAGCCGCCCCCATGATCCGATCAGAGGCTCGCTAGCCCGGCGCGCGCAGTCGTGGGTTGAGGGTATAAGTTCCGGTGCGGGTTGCCTCAGCGAGCACGTGCCCATCAAGGGCGGCACGCAGCTGGTCCAGCGTGAAACCCGGTTCAAGTCCCAGGCTGGGCACATCAATCGCATACAGATCAAACTGGTAATGATGCGGCAAGGAGTCGTTCCACGGCGGGCAGGGACCATCGTAACCGCGGTATTCACCTGCCATATCCTCATCATCGGCAAATCCATCGGTGTAATCATTACGCCCTTGTACGCTGCCCGGAGGCCCTGGTGGATTACGCTTGCCGCGCACCGTCACGCCCTCGCTGCAGCTGCCTTCAGCCAGCTCACCGCACTCGGCCGGAATGTCGGCCATCAACCAATGCACGAAGTCCACCCGCGGCAGATCCGAAGGCACTTCGCGATCACTCTGATTGACGTCGTCATGCTTGCTGGGGGCATCGTCATCGATGCAGGTCAACACGAACGAGCGTGTACCAGCCGGCGCATCCTTCCACGCCAGATGCGGACTCAGGTTTTCCGACAGCGCCATCGGATCGCCCGGCTTGCCAAAAGCAAGGCGGTCGGGAATGGTGGTGCCGTGGTCGAAGTTGTTACTGCGTAGTTCCATGGTTGCTCCTTTCAGGCGCAGGAAGTGGGGAGTGGAGAGTTGCAAAAACAGGGTCGCGCATACCAGTGCGCGGTCTCCCTGATTCTTTATTTCCGCTTCCCGGCATTGTATGTCACCCGATAAATCGCACCCATGTGATCGTCGGAAATCAGCAGGCTGCCATCGGGCATGGTCTGTACATCGACGGGGCGGCCCCAGGCTTTCTGGCCTTGCAGGAAGCCGGTGACAAATGGGCTGAGATCGGTGACTTTGTCACCATCAATTCTCGCCCGCATTACCCGATAGCCTGATTTTTCGCTGCGATTCCAGGACCCGTGCTCGGCGATCAATATGTCACCTTGATAGTCATTCGGAAACATCGTACCGGTGTAGAAACGCATCCCCAGCGCCGCCACGTGCGCGCCCAATACCTTGGCCGGCGGCGTGTAGTCCTTGCAAGGATGGTCGGGCCCGAAGCGCGGATCGGCGACATCGCCCTGGTGACAATAGGGAAAGCCAAAATGCTGTCCGGCGTGATCGACACGATTCAATTCGTCGCCCGGAACATCGTCACCCAGCATATCGCGGCCATTGTCCGTAAACCACAGTTTTTGCGAACCCGGCTGCCAATCAAAACCCACGGTATTGCGAATTCCGCGCGCCACGGTTTTCCAGTCGCTGCCGTCTGGCTTCATGCTCAGCAAGCGGGCGAATCCTTCGCGGTCGCAGACATTGCACGGCGCACCAATGGGCACGTACAGTCGGTCGTCGGGGCCAAAAGCAATGAACTTCCAGCCGTGGTGGGTTTCGCTGGGCAGCTTGTCGGTGACCACTTCGGGCTTGGGTGGTTTGTCCAGGTGCGCTTCAATATCGCGCAGCACCAGAATGCGGCTGACAGCGGAGATGTACAGGTCGCCTTTGTGAAAGGCCACACCCACCGGCATTTGCAGGTCGCTGGCAATAACGCGCACCCGATCGGCACGACCATCGTGATCGGTATCGGTGAGCGCGTACACTTTGCCAGCCCGCATCGAGCCAACGAACACCGTGCCCTTGTCGCCCAGAGCCATCTCTCTGGCTGAAGGAACCGCATCGGAGTAAAGCGAAATGCTGAAACCGGCGGGCAGTTTCAACAAGTCGAGTTTCGGACTGGCCGCCAGCACTGGCATCGCCAGCAGGCTCGCCAAAATGATGATCAGTTTGCGCATGAGCTTTTCCGCTCTTGGGCCGTCCAGATTAACGCATTCGGCCTTGATCGACCGCTATACACCCGCTGACTGCATCTGTAAGAGCGTGCCTCGCCCGCGAATTGATCGCCTGCACGCAGATGATCCACGCTGACCGTTATCATCGCGGGCGAGGCCCGCTCCGACAAATTACCTTTCCAGGGCGGCAAAAGCCCCGGCCAAGACCTCACGGTAGTTCTCCTCGTGTCCGGGCTCGAAGCGGGTGGGCAGTCCAGCCCAGGCATTGGCACGTCGCTCGCTGTGCTCGCCTGGGGCGAGTGTATCCAGCTCAAGGAAAGCCGCCAGCTCTTCGCCGGCAGCGATCGGATCGTCCAGTAGCGCGTCACCATCGACGCGTACCACCGGCAGATACTCGGCAGCCAGATCAAGTTGCTGATTGGCCACATTCCACCAGGACGCGGCGTCACTACTGTCCTGCATCCGCAGACCTCGCTGCCACCCAAACGCCAGCCAGCGCAGATAGGCCTTTCTGGGGCTGGTATCGACAATGATGGCACGCACACCGGGTAGCGCCCGTTTGATGACCGGCAGCAGACGCGCGTCAAACAGCGGCAGCCAGTCAATGACGCGAGCGGTCTGTTCGCCGACCTGCCGCGCCTGCGCGCGTGCGTAGCGGCGTGCCTGCACACCCAGTCGGCTCTGTGGCAGGGGCGAGAGCATGTTCGGATCATTGGCGTCAGCAAAGAAGTCCGCGTGGCCGCCGAAACGATCCTCGCGCACAATCAGGCCGGGCTGATCGGCCAGCAACGCGGCCACCCGCTCGACGCCGGACCCGGGTAGGCCAATCAGCAACACCGGCGGCGCAAGCCGCGGATGAGACAATTCGGGTTCAGCCAGCAGGGTCTGGATGCCGTCACGCAGATTCTCTGCAGTGGCCAGCGCAGGTAATGGCCCGGCTTCGATGCGATGCGCCTCACGAAAGGCCAGCACCGCTTCGGCCCAGCGGCCGGAGCGGTCATGCACCAGCCCCATCAGGCGCAGACGATCATGCCGTAGCGACGGCGGCAAAGTGGTTCCCTTGAGTGACAGCAGCTCGCGTTGTGCAGCGGCGGTATCGTCGTTACGCAAGGCGGTGCGCGCGCGCATCAAGCGCACGGCAGGTCGGGTATCGCCAAGGCTTCCGGCGGCGGCGGTGGCGGCCGCATCAAAGTCGCCACCACCTTCGTACAACATGGCCAGTTCGGCATGCGCCAAAGCATCATCTGCGTCTTTGTCCGCGGCCTGCTGCCACATCGCCACCGCTTCATCGACTTGACCACGGCCACGATAGATGTCGGCTAACAACAGGCGCGGGCCGTGACAGCGTGGATGTGCGGCAATGAAGTCACGCAAGTCATCGACCGCTTCGATTTCTCGACCCATCGCGCCCAGACAGGTGGCCCGCAAGGTGGTGATTGCCTCCACATCCGGGCTCATTTTACGCGCCGCATCATAGGCCAGAAACGCCTCGTCGATGCGGTTCTGAGCGCGCAGGGCGTCGGCCAGTCCGGCCAGCGCATCCGCATTGGACGCTTCGACGCGCAACACCTCGCGATAGGCTTTTTCCGCGGCCTGGACGTTCTCACGATACAGCTCTACATGCCCCAGCATCAACTTTGCTGGCAGCAACGAGTCGTCCAGTTCCAGTGCGCGCTTCAGTGGCCGCGCGGCCTGTTCGGGCGTACCACGCATCATGAGCGCTTGCCCGTAAGCGACCATCGCGCGGGCGTGCTGTGGGTAACGTTGAGTGACCCGCGCAAGCATCTGCACGGCCTGTTCGATATGGTTGTCCGCCATACGCAGGCGCGCCAGGCCCAGCTGTGCATCGGCATTGTCCGGGTCGGCTTTCAGCGCCGTCGTGAAATGTTCTTCAGCAGTCGAGCCCTGTTCGCGCGCTTCGGCGATCTGTCCCAAGCCGACATGTGCCTGCGGCAGGTCAGCTCGCAGCAACAGTGCGGTGCGATACTCGCCTGCGGCCGCGTCAAGATCGCCATCATTGGCGGCCATACCAGCTGCACTGAGATGCAGCTGCAGGTTGTCCTTGTCCAGCTTGAGCGCTTGCTCGAGCAAATCACGACCTTCGCCGAAACGTCCTCTCTGGGCACATAGCACAGCCAATTCGGCCAACAATTTCCCGTCGTCAGGCTGCTGCTCCAGTTGCTGACGCAGTGAAATTTCGCGCGCGCTGTCTTGCGTGTCGCGGGTGCTGGATATATTGGTTTCGGCCATCGTAGCTGCTCGCTGCAAAGACCTGCATTATGACAGAGCAACGGGGAACCGTGAGCGGTAGGCCGCGAGCGGTGAGCGAAAAAAGCGGGGTGGCTTGTGGTGCGTGCGACTGAAACTGCGTGAGCACGTCAGCGAAGCATTCTGCCGGTCAGCTGGAGCTGGGTGGCTGTTCTCGCTGAACGCCGACCTGGACCAACCAGGCGGCAAGATAGCCGGGGCAGTAGCTACGCATGTTGTAGCCACCAATAAAGCCGCAGTGTCCACCGTGCTCGGTAATATCAAGGTCGATGGCTTTGACCCCGCGCAACGGCGCGAAATCTGCCACCGGAATCACCGGATCATCCCGGCTGGTCAGGATCCGCGCCGGCACCTTGAGGCCCGCCAGTCGATCGTCTGCCACCGAGTACCCGTCCAGGTAGCTATCGAGGCTGTCGAAGTCGGTATGCCGCAGCACCATTTCGCGGGTGAGTTCGCGCAGGTCCAGCCGCAGTTCGCTGGCAGTGAACAGGGCGTCTTCCGGAAAAGCCTGCTGCTTGCGCCTGAGTGAACCACGCCATTTTTGCATGAAGTAGCGTTCATAAAAATTTCGATAAGACTGGATGGCCTGCATGCTGTGCTTTGGATCGATTACCGGGCACACGGCCAAAACACCGGCCAGGTCTATTCCCACGCCTGGCACGCGCAGCGCCATGCGCAACGCAAAATTGCCACCCAGAGAAAAGCCTGCCAATACCATCGATCGCGAGGGCCAGCGCGCCGCGATGGCTGTCAGGCCGCCGACAGCCTCATCGATCAGGCAGGAATGAAAGATACCTCGATTGAGCGCGTGACTCCCGCCGTGGTCACGCAGATTCAGACGTACGACATCCCAGCCTCCGCTCAGAGCCCGCGCACCTGATTCCAGCACATAGTTGCTGTCGGTGCTGCCTTCCCAGCCATGCAGAAGGACCAACAAGCCACATGCCTGCGACTGCACTTTTTGCGATGTGTGGCTGGCGGTGAGGCGCACGCCATCACCCGCATCCAGAACCACGTTGGTGGCGCGCTCACGCAGATCTTGTGACCATTTATGCACCAGGGCGCGTCGCAGCGGGCCGGACGACAGCATGGTCTGCACATGCCGGTTGCGCAATCCTGGAGGAGGTGAAAATCGAGTACCGGTCATCAAGGCAAACCCAGCGCCTGCGCAACCCGGTCACGCGCCGTGGCGGCCATGACCTTGCGGCCCTGGTCGCGGATTTCCAGAGGCAGAAGAAAGTGGACTTCGGCGTCCATGGGTGGCTCGCCAATGACCCGCCAGGCATTGCTGAAAAAATTCTCGCCAGGGCCAAAACACACCGCCGTGCACGGCTCGCCGTTGCGGCTGTAGCGCAGTGCCACTGGCTGAATGGGTACATCGGCCAATAGCGCCGCTTGAAGGATGCGCGCGTGGAAAGTACGCACCTTGTCGGCCGGCCCGGTGCTGCCTTCCGGAAAGGCGGCAACCGCCCGCCCTTCGCGCAGGCGTTCGGCCATGTGCTCAATCACGCGCGCCATTGAGTCGTTGCTGCCGCGACGATGGAAGATGGTGCCAGCATGCCGCGCCAGCCAACCGATTACCGGCCAGCGATCAATTTCGGCCTTGGCCACGAAGCACACTGCACGCTGGCTGTGCATAAGCTCAATATCCAACCAGGAAACATGGTTGGCCACAAACATCACCGGGTTCGGCAAAGGTTCGCCGATCCGTCGCGGCCGGATACCGATGATGTGCAACATGCTGCGCGTCCACCAGCGCACCACGTACTGGTTCAATGGCTCTACGCGTCGCTGGCGACGCGCTGCCCATCGGCTTTGCGCCAGCAACGCCACCGGTACCGCGAGCAACAGGTGCAACAGTAACAGCGGGACACGCCAAAAATAGCGAAACAGGCGCATCAGGCAATTCCGGGTGAGTAGGGCAGATCAGACATGCGAGAACGAACTGTAGCCGCTGGCACCGGCATGACTCAAGCGCTGCTTGCACTGAACGACTGGAAAGGTGTCCGTGAAGGGCGCAAAAAAGAACGATGGGAGCAGCGCATAATTATGATCCCTGTATCGAACGGCGAGCGAATAGCGGTGAGCAGAAAAGAGCGCGCCGCTGCCTGCTGCTCGCTTACCGCTCCCCGTCACAAATACCATCACGCTGTCGGCAACGGCAGACTGCGGTTACGTTTGACGGTGCGTAGCACCACGCTCGAGTTGACGTCGGCTACGCCGCTGGTATTAAGCAATTTGTCCAGCAAGAAGGCCGAGAAGTGATCCAGGTCGGCCACGAACACATGCAGCAGATAGTCCATGTCACCGCTCAAGGCATGACAGGCCACTACCTCACTCCATGCAGTAACGGCCTCGACGAAGTGTTCAACGCTGGCGCTGTCGTGACGCTCCAGTTGCACCCGCACGAACGCTGACAGACCCAGGCCCACGGCGGCTGGGTCCACCTGTGCCGCATAACCGGCAATCACCCCGTCGGTCTCCAATCGTTGCAGCCGACGCAGACAGGCCGAAGGCGACAGCTTTACCTGCGCAGCCAACTCGGCATTGGTGATGCGGCCCTGATGCTGGAGTATGGCCAACATGCGCAGGTCCGTGCGATCGAGCTGTGATTCAGTCATTTATTGCGTAATTAGGGAATTGAACGCTTATTTATTGCGTGAGATAGGGCATTATACGCAATATAGCAATCATATTGTCTTCGATGCCGCGTATTCTGGAGAAACTGGTCAAACCTATAAGGCATACCCATGAACACTCCCCGACGCGTCGAACACCAACAAACCGATCGTGGCACCATCCCGCTTTATGCCACCGGCGTGGTCGAGCAGCCATGGGACAGCTACAACGCCACGGATCACGATGTCTGGCGGCAATTGTTCGAGCGCCAGCGCGAAGTGTTGGCGGGACGCGCCTGCGACGAGTTTCTTCAGGCGCAAAACACACTGCACATGAGCGCCGATACGATCCCGCGGTTCGACGAGCTGAACAAGGTTCTGGTCAAGCACACCGGCTGGCAATTGATCGGCGTTGAAGGGCTGCTGCCGGAAACGGTGTTTTTCGACCACCTTGCCAATCGCCGCTTTCCTGTGACCTGGTGGATCCGCAAGCCCGAACAGATTGACTACATCTCCGAGCCGGATCTGTTCCACGATCTGTTCGGCCATGTCCCGCTGCTGATGAACCCGGTCTTCGCAGACTACATGCAGGCCTACGGCCGCGGCGGCATGAAAGCGCACAGCCTGGGCCCGGCGGCACTGCTGAACCTGACGCGCCTGTATTGGTATACGGTCGAGTTCGGCCTGATACGCCAGAATGGCGAGCTGCGCATTTATGGCAGCGGTATTGTCAGCTCCAAGGGTGAGTCGATCTACAGCCTGGAAAGCGATGCGCCCAACCGCATCGGATTTGACCTGGAGCGCATCATGCGCGCCCAGTACCGTATCGACACCTTCCAGCAGACCTATTTCGTCATCGACGACTTCAGGCAACTGATGGATGCCACGGAGGCCGATTTCATCCCCATTTACCAGCGCCTTGCAGGCCAGACCGATGTCCCGGCGCGTGAAGTGCTCGATAGCGACACACTGATACACCGCGGCACGCGTGAAGGTTTTGCCAACGACAGCGATGTCTGACAAGGCGCCGCCGACTGGATAAACTGTGGCCTCCGAACAAGGCAGAAATCCGCTATGAGACACACAGCACAACGCTTGCGCATGCTGACGGCCCTGCTGTTGATATGCGCGCTGCTCAGCGCCTGTGGCAACAAAGGCCCGCTGATACGCTCTGGGTATGCGGCTGTGCCGAGCACCTCTGCACCCGCAGCAGCCAGCAGCAGCATTCGCCAGTAGCGAACCGCCATGGACTTGCACTTCAGCAAAATGCACGGAGCCGGCAACGATTTTGTCCTGCTCGATGCGCGCGGTGCTCAGGCGTTGCCGACCAACGAGCAGATTCGCGCCATGGCCGACCGTCATACCGGCGTCGGCTTCGACCAGCTCCTCATCGTATGCGCCGCCGAAAGTACCGGTTGCCTGGCTGCCTACCGGATCTACAATGCCGACGGCTCGGCTTCAGAGCAGTGCGGCAATGGTGCGCGCTGCATTGCAGCGTGGCTGCATCGCGATGGCGCACTGCCGCTGAATCAGCGGGTGAGCCTGCAAAGCCCGGTGGGGCGTATCGGTGCTGAATTGCTCTCACCGCTGGATGTCCGGATTGAAATGGGGGAACCGGACTTTTCGCCTGAGCGTAGCGGCTTTGTTGATGCCGATGGCCCTGGCCCCACACAAGCAATTGATGTGGCAGGCCGCGACACAAACATACACATCGTATCCATGGGCAACCCACATGCCGTGGTGGAAATCGACTCAAGCGATGATGCGGTTCTGGCAGAGCTCGGCCCTGCATTGAGCCGCCATGCGCGTTTCCAGACCGGTTGCAACGCTGGCTTTGTCACCTTGATCGACGCGCACCATCTTGGCCTGCGCGTACACGAACGCGGTGCCGGCTGGACCCGTGCTTGCGGTAGCGGCGCCTGCGCGGCAGCAGCCGCCATGATCGCAACGGGCCGTTGTGCCAGCCCGGTCCGGGTGACGCTACCGGGAGGCGCGCTCGATATCGAGTGGTCGGGCCCCGGACAAACGCTGTGGATGCGTGGTCCGGCGGCGTTCGTATTCGAGGGCGAATGGCCGTTATCATGAACGACACATCGAGCTGACGACGCAGGCGGGGAAAAAGTAATGGCCGAAATGAACCTCAAGGCAGGATTGGACGCAATGCAGGTTGCCGCCTGGTTGCGCGAGCATCCGGCCTTCCTCAAGGACTTTCCGGACCTGGCCATGCAATTGCAGGTGCCGCGTGAGCAGGGGCCGGCCGCTTCCTTGGCCGGGTACCAGCTTGAGGTGCTGCGCGACAAGAACGCTGCGTTGCAGCGCCGGCTGGCAGAACTGGCACAAATCGCCGGCGAAAACGAACAATTGGTCGTGCGTGTTCATTCCATGACGCTGGCCCTGATGTGCGCGGCTACGCTGGAACAGACCGTGCGGACCGTGGTGGCATCCCTCAACGAAGACTTCCAGACTGATCTGGTACGTCTGGTGCTGTTCCGCTCCGACACAGCGTTGCCGCGTGCCGAATGGCTGCTGCAATCAAGCAACGGCACCGCCTCCTGGCCGGCCTTTGCCGAGTTTTTGTCCCGCCGTGATCCGCTGTGCGGGCGCCTGGCTGATGACAAGCTGGATGCACTGTTCGGTGATCGTGCCGGGGAGGTGGCTTCGGCAGCGCTGCTACGCCTTGGCGACATCGGTATGCTGGCCATGGGCAGCAAGCAGCTCAACCGCTTTCATCCGGGTATCGGCACCATCTTCCTGAAGCTGATTGGTGAGGCGGTAACCACCGCGCTCACGCGTTTTAGTGAAGATGTCTGACAGCCCACGCGCCCAGATGGACGCCTGGCTGGAGCACTGCACCAGTCAGCGCCGCTTGTCGCCGCATACGGTAACGGCCTATCGGCGTGATTTGGCGCGACTGCTTGCATGGATGAATTCGCACCAGATCGGGCAGATATCAGACCTGTCCCCGGACCAGGTCCGCAGCTTCATGGCTGACCAGCACCGGAGTGGCCTGTCGGCCAAAAGCCTGCAACGACTGCTGTCTGCCTGTCGCGGCCTGTTCCGCTATCTGGCGCGACAAGATGGCCTGACCAGCGATCCGGCCTCCGGTGTGCGCGCACCAAAGGTACAGCGCAAACTGCCCGAATCACTGGATGCCGACGAGGCACGCCTGCTGGTGGAACTCAAGGAGCACGGCCCGCGCCTCAAGCGTGACCGCGCCATGTTGGAGCTTTTCTATTCGTCCGGGCTGCGCCTGTCCGAATTGGTGGGCCTGGATTGGGGTGACCTGGATCTCGATGCCGGCGAAGTACGCGTCATCGGCAAAGGCAACAAGACTCGCGTGGTACCGGTCGGACGCAAAGCCATAGAAGCCCTCAGGACTCTGGCAGGCGAGCGCGGCAATGCTGTCGATGAACCAGTATTCCGCGGACGCCACGGCAAACACCTCAGCCCTCGCGCCGCACAACTGCGGGTCAAGCACGCGGCGCAAGTCCAGCACCTGGCCAAACGAGTGTACCCGCACCTGCTGCGCCACTCCTGCGCCAGCCATCTGCTGGAGTCGTCGGGCAACCTGCGCGCCGTACAGGAACTGCTCGGCCACGCCGACATCGGCACCACCGAAATCTACACACATCTTGATTTCCAACACCTGGCCAAGGTGTACGACGCCGCCCATCCGCGCGCCCACCGCAAATCGTAAAACGGCCGAGACTCGGGACTCAGAACTCGCAAAATTGTACACCTCGAGCGGTGTCGCCCGAGTGCGCTTCCTTCGTCAGCACACCCTGCAGATCTTCGCGGACGATAGCCTGGTAGGGTGCTGCTGAGCAAAGCGAAGCGCACCACAGGACATCCGGGGCTCGGGATCGTCCACATGGCAACGAGTTGATAGTCTACGCAGCCAATTCAACTCACCTGAACCCTACGTTTTGCCAGCTGCACTCACTTCACACTTGGAATTGCCCGCGAGCGGCCGCATGTTGGACTGTCCAACCACAACGATCCGCCTGCCATGTCCGAGAGTTTTCATGCCACCACCATTATTTCCGTGCGCCGCAACGGCAAGGTCGTAATTGGCGGCGATGGCCAGGTAACGCTGGGCAACACGGTGGTGAAGTCCAATGCCTGCAAAATCCGCCGATTGGGCAAGGACAGTCATATCCTGGCTGGCTTTGCTGGCGCCACGGCCGACGCTTTCACGCTGTTCGAGTTGTTCGAGGACAAATTGGTCAAGCACGGGCAGAATCTCACCCGTGCCGCCGTCGAACTGGCCAAGGAATGGCGTACCAGCCGCCGTCTGGGCAAGCTCGAAGCCATGTTGGCGGTCGCCGACAAGGACACCAGCCTGCTGATTTCCGGCAACGGCGACGTTCTCGAGCCCGAACACGGCTTGATCGCTATCGGCTCCGGTGGCCCCTTTGCGCGGGCTGCGGCCTTGGCGTTGCTACAGAATTCCGAACACGATGCGCGCACGATCGTGGAAAAAGCGCTCAAGATTGCCGCTGATATCTGCATTTACACCAATGGCAACGTGAGCATCGAAGAGTTGTGAGACGCCGGAACGGTGGATTAGCGATCAGGGCTACATAGAAGCAAAATCGCGTCCCTGGACCCTTCCGCCCCCGAGCCCCTGCTTTTGCCAACCTCCAAATTCCCCATTTCGAATCCCGGCCCCAAAATGTCTGAACTCACTCCCCGCGAAATCGTCAACGAACTCGACCGCTATATCATCGGCCAGGCCGATGCCAAACGTGCCGTGGCCGTCGCCTTGCGCAGCCGTTGGCGGCGTATGCAGCTCGATGAAACGATGCGCAATGAAATCACACCCAAGAACATCCTCATGATCGGCCCCACCGGGGTCGGCAAGACCGAGATCGCGCGGCGATTGGCGACACTCGCCAACGCGCCCTTCGTCAAGGTCGAGGCAACCAAGTTCACCGAAGTGGGCTACGTCGGCAAGGATGTCGAGGCAATCATCCGTGATCTGGCGGACGGTGCTTACAAGTTGGCCCGCGAGCAGGCCAAGCAGCGCGTCAAAAGCCAGGCTGAAGACCGCGCCGAGGAGCGCATTCTGGATGCGTTGTTGCCACGTCGAAAGACTGATGGCGAATGGAACCCGGCCGCGCCCGACGCCAGCAGCACGGACGGCGATACGCGCCAGAAGCTGCGCAAGCAGTTGCGCGAGGGCAAGCTGGATGATCGCGAGATCGAGCTGGATCTGGCCATGAATGTGGGTGTGGAAATCATGTCGCCCCCGGGTATGGAGGAAATGGGCCAGCAATTGCAGCAGATGTTCTCCAGCTTGGGCGGTAACAAATCCCAGCACCGCACGCTCACGATCAAGGCCGCACGGCCGCAATTGATCGAGGAAGAGGCGGGCAAGCTACTCAATGACGAGGAAGTGCGCTCGCAGGCGGTCGAAGTATGCGAGCAAAGCGGCATCGTATTCATTGACGAGATCGACAAGGTGGCCCAGCGCAGCGATTATGGCCACTCTGGGGTGAGCCGCGAGGGCGTGCAGCGCGACCTGCTGCCCTTGGTGGAAGGCTCGACCGTATCCACCAAATACGGCCCGATCAAGACCGACCACATGCTGTTCATCGCGTCGGGCGCCTTCTCGCTGGCCAAGCCCTCAGACCTGATCCCCGAGCTGCAAGGTCGGCTGCCTATTCGTGTGGAGCTCAATGCACTCACTGAAGATGACTTCAAGCGTATTTTGCGCGAGCCGCACAATGCGCTGACCAAACAGTACGTGGCCTTGCTGGGTACCGAGGGGGTCACGATCGAGTTTTCTGAAGATGGCATCGATCGTTTGGCCCAGGTCGCGCACCAGGTCAACACCACCACCGAGAACATCGGTGCGCGTCGCCTGCACACCGTTATGGAACGCCTGCTTGAGTCGATCTCCTTCGAAGCGGCGGACAAATCCGGTGAAAAGTACCTGATTGACCGCGCATACGTTGATGAACACCTGAGCGAGCTGGCCCAGGACGAAGACCTCAGCCGCTACATCCTGTAGTCCTACTGAGCTAGACTGACACCCATGGCCAAGATTCTTCCCTTCAAGGCAAGCGGCATTCGTCCGCTGCTGCGTGAAGCCTGCAGCACGCGGCAACTGGTGCGTGTGTGGCGCGAGGATCTCGAAGCCGGCAGTTATTGCGGTTTTGTCGGCGCCGTAGGCCATGAGTTCTTCATGCTGTGGGTTTTGGGTGACAATCTCGCCTTTGACGGCATCCATATACTACGTCAACGCGATATCACCGATATCGAGGCACCCGACAAGCACCACGACTTCCTGGAAAAGGCCATCGCGCTAAACGGTCTCAAGCCCGAAATTCCGGAAGGGCTCGGGTGGATAACGACAACCTGGAAGAAGTTGACGTGTGCTACGTCGGGCGACTCGCTGACTGCGAAGAGGATGGCTTCAGCCTGCAGGAAATCACCCCGCAGGCCAGCTGGCTGCGCGAGCCGTCCTTCTTCGCCTGGGATGAAATTTCCACCGCCTGTTTCAACGATCCCTACGCCACCATTCTGGCCAAAGTGGCCGGCGAGGCTCCGCAACTGGCCACCGACGATGCCGGCCTCGGTCGCGTGCGTTAGCGAGACAAAGTCGCACCGTGCCGCAACTTACCCGCATCACCCTGCACCGCACCTCACACGTACTCGAGGTCGCCTTTGACGACGAGCGCTGCTTTCGGCTGCCTTTCGAGTACCTGCGTACCCACTCACCCAGCGCTGAAGTGCAGGGCCACGGCCGTGGCCCAATGGTTCTGGTACCCGGCAAGCGTGACGTCAACGTCGATGCCATCGAGCCCGTCGGCAACTACGGCGTGCTGCTGCGCTTCGACGACGGCCACGACACCGGCATCTTCGCCTGGTCCACGCTTTACACGCTCGGCATCAACCAAGACACCAATTGGAAGACCTACATCAAAGCCCTCGAAGACGCAGGCCTTCCACGCTAAAAGGCGGGGAGTTGGGTGTCGGGTGTCGGGCTTTGAGAGCTCGCAGCCCGTAGGACGGGAGCAGCGCACCGAATCCCGCCCTACAACAGTCAAGTTCGTAGGCCGGAGCAAGAGGAGCGCAGAGACGGATCCGGCGTAGCCGTACCGTGCCACCAAGCTTGTTCCTTCGGATATGTCGGTAGTGGCTTGACTTTGCAACAACACAGACTAGACTTGTACTATCCACAGTACGAGTCGGCACCATGCGCACAATCAGTTTTTCCGAAGCCCGTAGCCAGTTGAAAGCCGTATGTGACCGCGTGGTCGAGGACGCTAGCGTCACCATAATCACCCGCCGCGATGCCGAAGACGTCGTGGTGATGTCGCTAGCCGAATGGAACAGTTGGAAGGAAACCGAGTACCTGCTAACGAGCCCGGCGAACGCGCGCCGTCTGACTGATTCACTGACACAAGCACGCGCAGGCAAGGCCAAACCACGAAATCTGCAGGGCGACACAGCCCATGCAGATTCAGTGCACGAAGCACCTGCGCCATACAATAAACGAACACACAAAAAGAAGCCCACCGACACGCAGACCAAAAAGCGCAGCTGACGTGCCTCGCCGGATCGTTTTCACCGACCAGGCCTGGGCCGACTACCAGTATTGGCAAGAGACAGATCGAAAACTGCTGCGCAGGATCAACACCCTGATCGAGCAGTCAGCGCGCGACCCGCACGCCGGGATCGGCAAGCCGGAGCCGCTGCGCGGCAATCTCAGTGGCGCCTGGTCACGTCGTATCAACGAAGTTCAGCGCCTGGTATACGAAGTACAAGGCAATGACTTGGTTATCATCTTGTGCCGCTACCACTACGGCGCCCGCTGA
>CAJDWN010000016.1_pt1 | contig 37049 bp, 31 predicted proteins | sample 7391581 | NCBI WGS metagenome assembly CAJDWN01 (sample SAMEA7055736, study PRJEB34461) | soil metagenome | biome: terrestrial ecosystem; feature: Peninsula; material: soil | place: Antarctica | collected 2016 | reverse complement strand
CAGCCCGTTGGGCGTTCGTAGACGCGCGAGCCAATGGCTCGCAAGCCGCGCCTTCGCACCCCCTTGAAGGGGAGGGCTTCAGCGCACTGTACTCCGTTTGACGAATCAACAAGCGCTCACAATCAAGGGGATTCGTGCTTGGCATGACTTGCGATCAAGCTACTTCAGGGTGACGTCGCCGCTGCCGGTACGGATGCGGCCCTCGCCGGTGGCGGCGCCGACCTCGGCGTTGAAATGGCGACGGCTGGATTGTGTATTGCGCAGATTCGGCCAGTTGGCGGTGATGTCCGAAGCATTGATGTCCAGACTTACGGTGGGCGGTTTGGAAGTGGTGAGGGTAACGTCGCCGGAACTGGTTTGCAGGTCGAACGCCCGGATGCCCGAAAGATCACCGCGCAGCTCGATATCCCCGGAACCACATTCGATCTGAGCGTTGGACACCTTGCCCAAGCCATCCAGGGTGATATCGCCGGAGCCCGTCCCGAATTTCAGTGCGCCACCGATATCCTTCAGTTCGATGTCGCCCGAGCCGGCGTTCATGGTCAGCGAATCACCGTGAAGGCCATTGCCGGTCACGTCGCCCGAGCCGGTGTGCACGTTGACCGAGCCGTGCTGATCAGTGATTCGAATGTCGCCGCTACCTGACTTCAAGCTCAAATCGCCGGTGACGGCTTGGACCGAGACGTCACCCGAGTCGGTTATCAGGGTCAGGGTGTTCTGCAGGCCCTGTGCCTGGATCCGGCCGACATGATTGATCAGTTCGGCATTCGCGCCAGTGGGCAATTTCACATCCAGGTCTACGTGCAGTGGCACGCCACCGGATTTCCCCTGGTACACGTGCACGTCATGATCCTGATAGGTCAGCGAAGAACGGCTGGATGATATGCCGATGTTGAAACCCAAAACACGCAGTCCGTCATCTACGTTCTTTGGCGGATGGGTGGGGATGTACTGATAGCTGTCATGTTCGCCAACGGGGTAATCCACGTGTACCAGGATTTGATTCTGGTTATGGCTGAATTTGACTTCAATGGTATCGGCCAGCGCTTGTGCGGCGGCCTGGTCCTTGCCGCCGGCAACCACGGTGGCAGTGACTTGCAGTTCGGAACCGCCCTGACTTATCTGCACATGCCCAACCAGGTTTTCCACGGACACGCGAGCACCGGTGGGGATGGTCTGCATGTTGTTCAGGGTCTTGATGACGGTCTTGCTCGGGCGAGTCTCGTTTGGTGGCGCACAAGCGCCGAGCAGGATGAGCGCAGATGCGAGCAAAAGACCGCGGATGATGGATTGCATGAACAGGCTCCGATGTATTTATGTGGCGTGAATTGGTGTGTTATACGACTATGACACCAAGTCAAGAAGTGCAAATAGTCATGCTTGGTCCATGGCGGATACACAGCTTGGATGCGCAATCTCGCGAAATCGTTTACACGTAAGCGCTCGCGCACAGCCTCGGATCCCGTTTCGCTCCACACAGCTGAAGTCATCGCGCTCCAGAAGCGAAAAAACCACCGACCCCGGAGCCTGGGCGGTGGTTTTCGTTTCGTGCAGCGGACGACCGTACTTACGCGGCTTTTTTCGACGCCAGATCGCGCAAGGTGTACTGCAGGATGCCGCCATGGCGGTAGAAGTCGCGCTCCTTGGGCGTGAGCAGCATTACGCGCACCTGGAAGGTCTTTTCACCGGCGTCGTTCTTGGCGACCACGGTGGCTTCCTTCGCTTTGCCATCATCCAGGCCCGCGACCGAGAATGTCTCGCGGCCAGTCAGACCCAGTGACTCGATGCTGTCGCCATCCTTGAACTGCAGCGGCAACACACCCATGCCCACCAGATTGGAGCGGTGGATGCGCTCGTAGCTCTGCGCGATAACCGCCTTGACGCCCAACAGCAGCGTGCCCTTGGCAGCCCAGTCGCGTGAGGAGCCCGTACCGTACTGCTTGCCGGCCAGCACGACCAAGGGGGTCTTGCTTTCCTTGTACTTCATGGCTGCGTCGTAGATGGCCATCTGTTTGCCCGAAGGGATGTATTCGGTGAAGCCGCCTTCCACGCCATCCAGCATGCGGTTCTTGATGCGAATGTTGGCGAAGGTGCCGCGCACCATTACGTCGTCATTGCCGCGACGCGAGCCGTAGCTGTTGAAGTGACGTGGTTTGACGCCGCGCTCGATCAGGTAGCTGCCTGCCGGAGAATCCTTCTTGATGGCGCCGGCAGGGGAGATGTGATCGGTGGTCAGCGAGTCGCCGAACACGCCCAGGCAATGCGCGCCATGGATGTCTTCAATCGGATCAAGTTCCATGGTCATGCCGTCGAAGTAGGGCGGGTTCTTGATGTAGGTCGAGTCGCCACTCCATTCGTACAGGTCGCCGTCGGGTGACTTGATGGCATTCCAGCGCTCGTCACCCTTGAACACGTCCGCATAGTTCTTGGTGAACATGTCGGCGGTGACGGCGGTGGCCATCAGATCAGAAATTTCCTTGTTGGACGGCCAGATATCCTTGAGGAAGACGTCCTTGCCGTCTTTGCCCTTGCCCAGCGAGTCGTTGGCGAGGTCGATATCCAGTGTTCCTGCGAGGGCATAGGCGACTACCAGTGGCGGCGAGGCCAGGTAGTTGAGCTTGGTCTCCGGGTGGATGCGGCCCTCGAAGTTGCGGTTGCCCGACAGCACCGAGCCGACCACCAGCTCATGCTTTTCGATGGCATCGCTGACTTCGACCGGCAGCGGGCCGGAGTTGCCGATGCAGGTGGTGCAGCCATAGCCGACCAGGAAGAATCCCAGTTGGTTCAGATCCTTCATCAGGTCGGTTTTCTCAAGGTAATCAGTGACCACCTTGGACCCCGGAGCCAGCGAAGTCTTGACCCAGGGCTTGGCGCTCAGGCCTTTCTCCACCGCCTTGCGCGCCAGTAATCCGGACGCCAGCATGACGGCTGGGTTGGATGTGTTGGTACATGAGGTAATGGCCGCGATCACTACCGAACCGTCCGCCACACCACAGGTGTCGGAGTCACCGCATACGTGTTTGCCTTCCTCGGCATTGCTTTGCTTGCGGCCGACGGCAGTAGAGCCGCCCTCGCTCATGAAGCGCTCCAGACCACCGTTGCGATTCCTGGTGAGATCCGTGAGGTTGTCATGGTAGTTTTGCTGGACATCCGTCAGCAGCACGCGGTCCTGTGGCAGGCGCGGGCCGGCCATCGACGGCTTGACGTCGGCCAGCTCCAGTTCCAGAGTGGCACTGAATTCGGGTACCTGGGTCGTTTCGTCGTGCCACAGATCCTGGGCGCGCGCATAGGCCTCGACCAGAGCGACCTGCTCGTCGCTGCGTCCAGACAAGCGGAGATAGTTCAGGGTCTCGGAATCGATCGGGAAAATACCGCAGGTGGCGCCGTATTCGGGCGACATATTGCCGATGGTGGCGCGGTCTGCCAGCGACAGGTGCTTGAGGCCCGGCCCGTAGAACTCGACGAACTTGCCGACCACACCGTACTTGCGCAGCATTTGGGTCACGGTCAGCACCAGGTCGGTGGCGGTGGCACCTTCGGGCAGACGGCCGTTGAACTTGAAACCGACTACTTGTGGAATCAGCATCGATGACGGCTGGCCCAGCATTGCGGCCTCGGCCTCGATACCGCCTACGCCCCAGCCCAGCACGCCCAAACCGTTGATCATGGTGGTGTGCGAGTCGGTACCGAATACGGTGTCGGGGAAGGCCCACAATTCACCATCAACCTCGGTACCCATGACGACACGGGCCAGATACTCCAGGTTGACCTGGTGAACGATGCCGGTTGACGGTGGCACCACCTTGAAGTCGGTAAAGGCTTTCTTGCCCCAATGCAGGAAGCTGTAGCGTTCCTGGTTGCGCTCGAACTCGATGCGGGCGTTCTCGGCCAGGGCATCTGCTTCGCCGTAGACATCCACCTGGACCGAATGGTCGATCACCAGCTCGACCGGCGACAACGGGTTGATCTTGGACGGGTCGCCGCCAAGGGTCTTCATGGCGTCGCGCATCGCGGCCAGATCCACTACGCAGGGCACACCCGTGAAGTCCTGCAGCACGACCCGTGAGGGCATGAATGCGATTTCGGTGTTCGGCTCTGCTTCGGGGTCCCACGTGGCGATGGCCTCGATTTCTTTTGCCGTCACTTCACTGCCATCCTCGCGCCGCAGAAGATTTTCCAGCAGAATCTTCATCGAATACGGCAGTCGCTTCATATCAAAGCGTTGGCCCAGCTTGGCCAGACTGGCAAACTGGTAGGACTTGCCGTTGACCTCAAGGGTGTCACGTGCAGAGAAGGAATCTTTCATTGTCGCTCCTGTCGATTATGCGTCGCAGCCGATAATGTCGGCTGGTTAAACCGGCTATTATCGCGCAAATGGCGTGAACTGGCCACGAGCGGGCAGCCCTGCGCAGATCAATACCAGTTGAGCAGGGTCACGCCCAACCCGAAGTAGCTTGCGCGGTGGTTGTAGTCGATCAGGCTTTCACCGTAGCCGTTGAACAATTCCATGTAGCCGCGTATACCGCTGTTGACAGGAAAGCTCCAGGTGAAGCGACCCGCACCCCGGGCGGTCGAAAAATTGTGGCGCATCAACAGCGTGAACTCCTGATCGCCCCACTGGTGAATGACTTGCACGTCGCCCCGACCCATGTAGTCGATAATGTCTGCGTTGTTGTCGTTGTGCGCGGTCTCCGGCAGACGTACCCACGGTCGGTACATGATGGTCCAGTTCGGACGTTCCAGACCGATACGCCCCATGACTCGGTTCCAGCTTCGGGACAAGGGGTCGCCGCGACCGTTGGACTGATGGTTGAGACCGATACCAAGCATACGCAACCGCCAGCCCAGAGCCCGGACGTCGGTGTCAAACAACAACATGGCCTCCGGCTCGTAATCAGTTTCACGGAACGGTCGCGACAGCTCATCGTTATAGAACTGCCAATGCGAGGACTGCGTGTAGGCCACCCACACGTCGCCGTGAGCACCAAAAAGACCCTGGGCGAGTTTGGTCTTGAAACTGATCTGGAACTTTACTTCGTGTTTGTCCAGCCCAAGTGGTGTGGTAACCGTGTTGTCAGGATTGGGGCTGGTCGGCGTCTGATTGGCGCGATTGGTGACGAATATCGGTTCGGCAAAAACCGGTTTGTAGCCTCGCAGGTTGAACGTGCCCAGCTTGCGCGCCGGGTCCAATTCCCAGCGACTGTCAAGCAGCGAATGCTCGTAGCCTGTCTGCTCCTGATGGTTCTGTTGTTGCGCATCAGTCATGAAAACATCGGATTTCTTTTTCCCCGCATCGGCGGATTCGGCCTCCTGTCGTTCTGCTACGGGCAGGGTGTCATGGCCGGTGACTTGGTCGTAGCACGCGAGGCGTTGCGAGTCGGTTTCAATGGATGTGCAGGCGCGGATGTCGATGGGGTCGAGGTTTTGCGCTGATGCGGGCACTGCAGCCATGCCGGCGAGCGCGGCAACGATACCCATGGCATGGAGCCGCCTTGGCATTGTGGACGCCTGCTGTTTCATTCGCCGTACTCCAGAGTCAGACGGCTCAAGAGGCCGCGTGCCAGTAACGTGACCCGTTTGCGTTGTAACAGAAGCTGCCACTTGCGGCCGCCCAGTTGGTGCCACAACACCGCAGATCGGATGCCAGCCAGCAGATTGGCCCGTATACGCGCCACACGAGAGGCGTCGTGCAGCAGGCGCGGGTCACCGCTGACCATGATGCGGGGGCGCAATTGCGAGAGTGTCTGCTCGTACAGTTCACCCAGACTGGCACTGACGGTAGGGTGCAAAGTGTCGAAATGCTGGCGTTGACGATCGGTTTTACCGATACCTTCGGCCATCTGGCCGAGTAGTTTCGGGTGGCTTGCCAGCTTGCGTTCCAATTGCAGCATGCCCAGGACCAGACGTGTCAGTTCCATGTTCTTGCCGGGATGGTCAATCAGCTGCACCAGCGTATCCAGGCCCAGCTTGACGCCTTGGGCGCCACCAAACACTGCGCCGGCATCGTCAGCATCAATCATGAAGACACTGGCAAGGCTGGCTTCCTGTGCTGCCTCGTCCATGTCGCGACCGTTGGCCAACCGTTGTACCAACGATGCCGCCTGAAATACGCCAGCCAGCGCCAGAATTTGTTCCGCGTTCATTGCAATCCTTTAGAAACACGCATCCGTGGTATTGATGACGCCGCCACCCAAACACTCCTCACCATCGTAGAACACAACGGACTGGCCGGGTGTAACAGCGCGTTGCTGGGTATCGAAGTGAACGGAGCAGGTATCGCCCGAGACCGTGATGGTGCAGGCTTGATCTGGTTGGCGGTAGCGGACCTTGGCGGTGCAGGAAAATTGCTCACCCGGAGCCTGGCCGCTGACCCAGTTCAATCCATCGGCCGTGAGTTGGCGCGACATCAATAGCGGGTTGCTACCGCCCTGGGCCACCACAAGCTCGCGTGTCTCGAGATTCTTGCCGACCACATACCAGGGCTCACCATCGCTGCCGGAACGTCCGCCCAGACCCAGCCCCTGACGCTGGCCCAGAGTGTAGAACATGACGCCATCATGTTGCCCCAGAAGCTCACCTTCGGGCGAACACATCGGGCCCGGTTGTGCCGGCAGGTATTGGCCCAGGAACTCGCGGAAGTTGCGTTCGCCGATAAAACAGATACCGGTCGAGTCTTTCTTGGCGTGGGGTACCAGGCCTGCATCGTGCGCAAGTTCCCGTACCCGGGGCTTTTCCAGCAGCCCGAGCGGGAACACGGTCGCCGCCAGTTGTGTCTGACCCAGACTATGCAGGAAATAGCTCTGGTCTTTGTTGCGATCAACTGCGCGCAAGAGTCTGTAGCGGCCGTCAATTTCATCGGTGCGGGCATAGTGACCCGTCGCGATGCGTTCGGCGCCGAGCTTGTGCGCTTCGTCCAGGAAGGTAGTGAATTTGATTTCCCGGTTGCACAACACGTCCGGATTGGGCGTGCGTCCAGCCCGATATTCATCCAGGAAGTGGGCAAAAACCTGCTCCAGGTATTCGGCAGCGAAATTGCGGGCATGAAAGTGGATGCCAAGCTGCGCGCATACTGCGGCGGCATCCTTGCGATCGCGATCAGCCGGGCAGGGGCTTTGCGGGTCGCCTTCCTCCCAATTGGTCATGAAAAGACCTTCGACCTCGTGGCCCGCCTGTTTCAAAAGCATGGCAGCGACGGCCGAATCGACACCACCGGAAACGCCGACCATCAAGCGCATCGCGGCGTCTCTGCGGATAGTGAAGTAGAGGCCGTCTGATTAACGCTGCGTAGGCGGTTTGCAGGTGTTCTGGGCATCACACACTCGTTAAAGATCAATAGCTTGATCCATTCGATCTGTTCGCAATACTGCGTTACACCGTCTCGACCGGCAAGCAGCCTGGCTGCGCCAGTGCGCCTTGTCCTGCGAACAGACAGAACGAAGCTTCTCCGCAGGTTTGATCAGAGGGCCCCTGAGGGTGGTCAGGTGCAGCAGGTGGGGGTTCGACGAAGCAGGCATCAAATGCATAGCTGAAAAAACGCGATTGTGGCAGCATTTTGCATACTTCGCACGGTCGGCTGGTCGAGTTTCTCGGCGTGCATTGCGGGCTATAATCAGGCCATGAGTGAGGAAACCGAACACGGGCAAGGTCATCAGCGCGGTACCGCGGTTGCGTCGGCGCGACCGAAATTGTCGCCGCCACCGATGTTTCAGGTAGTGCTGCTGAACGATGATTACACCCCGATGGACTTTGTGGTCGAGGTGCTGCGGGTGTTTTTCGGCATGAATCAGGAGCGTGCCGTGCAGGTCATGTTGCATGTGCACACGCGCGGCAAGGGCGTTTGTGGCGTATTTTCACGCGAAGTGGCGGAAACCAAAGTCGCGCATGTGAACGAATACGCGCGCACCCATCAACACCCACTCCTGTGCTCTATGGAAAAGATGTAGTCTGGCCCCCATGTCTGATATAGCAGTCCCGGAGAATCCTGATGTTCAGTAAAGACCTCGAAGCCACGATCGGCCAGTGCTACAAGAGCGCACGCGAGCAGCGTCACGAGTTCATGACCGTAGAGCACCTGTTGCTGGCCTTGCTGGAAAACAGCTCCGCCAACGCCGTGCTGCGCGCGTGTGGGGCAGATCTGGATAAACTGGGTACGGGTTTGCGCAACATCATTGCCGAGACCGTGCCACAAATTGACGGTGACGATGAACGTGATACCCAGCCGACCCTGGGTTTTCAGCGCGTCTTGCAGCGCGCCGTCTATCACGTGCAGTCTTCCGGGCGCAAAGAGGTCACGGGTGCCAACGTATTGATTGCGATCTTCGGCGAAAAGGACTCGCACGCGCTGTACTTGTTGCATCAACAGGCAGTTACCCGTCTGGACGTGGTGAACTTTGTCTCGCACGGCATTGCGCGCAGCGCGCAGGAGCCGGGTGTCGAAGCCAGCAGCGAAACGGACGGCAACAACGAAGAACCCGAACAGAAATCCAATCCACTGCTCGAATTTGCAACCAACCTCAACGAGCAGGCTTTCGAAGGGCGCATCGATCCCCTGATTGGCCGTCAGCTCGAAGTGGAGCGGACCATCCAGGTGCTCTGCCGACGGCGCAAGAACAATCCTTTGTATGTGGGTGAGGCCGGCGTGGGCAAGACGGCATTAGCCGAGGGTCTGGCCAAGCGCATCGTTGACGGTGAAGTACCCGAGGTTCTGGCCGGAGCCACGATCTGGGCGCTGGATCTGGGCGCGCTGATCGCGGGTACGAAATATCGGGGCGATTTCGAAAAGCGCCTCAAGGCTGTTATCGCGCAGCTCAAGGAAGAGCCCGATGCCATTTTGTTCATCGACGAGATCCATACCATTATTGGCGCCGGCTCAGCCTCCGGCGGCACCATGGACGCCTCAAATTTGATCAAGCCGATGCTGGCTTCAGGCGAACTGCGTTGCATTGGCTCGACCACCTATCAGGAATTTCGCGGCGTGTTCGAGAAAGACCGGGCGCTGGCGCGACGTTTCCAGAAAATCGATATTGTCGAACCGACTGCGGACGAAAGTGTGGATATCCTCAAGGGCTTGCAAAGCCGCTTCGAAGAGCATCATCACGTCAGCTACAACGAGGATGCCTTGCGGGCGGCCGTGGCTCTTTCCATCAAGCATCTACCGGACCGGCTGTTGCCGGACAAGGCCATCGATGTCATTGACGAGGCTGGTGCACGGCAGCGGCTGCTGGCAGAGCACGAGCGCAAAAAAACCATCGATGTCGAGGAAGTAGAGCTGATCGTGGCGCGCATGGCGCGGGTTCCGCCGAAACAGGTGTCGGCCTCGGATCGTGATGTGCTGCAGACACTGGACCGCAATCTTAAAATGGTCGTATTTGGCCAGGATCCGGCTATTGATTCGCTGACCAGCGCGATCAAGATGGCGCGCTCGGGTTTGGGTGATCCGGACAAACCCATCGGCAGTTTCCTGCTGGCAGGGCCTACCGGTGTGGGCAAGACCGAAGTGACGCGCCAGCTGGCATTGCAACTGGGTATCGAGCTGGTGCGCTTCGACATGTCCGAGTACATGGAGGCGCATTCGGTGTCACGCCTGATCGGTGCACCGCCCGGGTACGTCGGCTTCGATCAGGGTGGCTTGCTGACCGAACAGATTGTCAAACACCCGCATTCGGTGCTGCTGCTTGACGAAGTCGAAAAAGCACACCCGGATGTGTTCAATATTCTGTTACAGGTCATGGATCACGGCGTACTCACCGATACCAACGGCCGCGAAGCCAACTTCCGCAATGTGATTCTGGTTATGACGACCAATGCCGGTGCCCAGCTGGCGTCACGCCGCAGCATCGGTTTCGTGGAACAGAACCACGCCAGCGACGCGATGGAAGTCATCCGCCGTGCATTCACGCCCGAGTTCCGCAACCGCCTGGATGCCATCATCGAGTTTGCCTCGTTGGGCATGGAGCATATCTTGCGTGTGGTCGACAAGTTCCTTATTGAACTGGAAAGCCAGCTCTACGAGCGAGGGGTCAATCTCACTGTCGACCCGGAGGCCCGACGCTGGCTAGCCGAGCATGGCTTCGATGTACAGATGGGCGCCCGTCCCATGTCCCGCGTCATTCAGGAAAATATCAAGCGTCCTCTGGCCGATGAGCTTCTGTTCGGCAAGCTGGTTGATGGCGGCACGGTTAACGTACATGTCAGCGAAGACAAGCTGGTGGTTGAAACTCACGCGGCGCAGAAAATGCCGGTGGTCGTTTAGGCTTTTGCCGGATTCGGGACTCGCGTTGCGAAATGGTCGAACTGCGCCGTAATTGTTCTTCCCTTGTTCATGGGGTGAAAGGGCGCGGCTTGCCAGCCATTAGCGCGCGCGTCATTGAACGCGCGAATGACCGGAATGCTTGTTAGGGACCCTCGGCTTGTGCCGATTATTTGACGGTGCGCTTCGCTGCGCTCGGCAGCACCCTACGATGCCGGATCAGCCGTGTTGCACGGCATTCTGAAGCCCGCAAGGCGCGGACTCCGGATCGAACGACCTGTCGGGACAAACTCATCCCCGGGTCACTTCATGCGGTAGGTGATGCGGCCTTTGGTGAGGTCATAGGGGGTCATCTCGATACGCACTTTGTCGCCGGTGAGGATGCGGATGTAGTGCTTGCGCATGCGCCCGGAAATATGCGCGGTCACAGTGTGGCCGTTTTCGAGTTCCACGCGGAACACGGTGTTCGGAAGAGTCTCCAGCACCGTGCCCTCCATTTCAATGACATCATCTTTGGCCATACAACCTCTGCCGTTCTGACGGCTTATTCAGGAATAACGAACCATTATGCCACGCATCGTTACAGATCAACAGTGCGGGGAGTCCGGGAAATGATCACGCAGGAGCTGCTCGACCTGTCGGGTCAGCAGACCTTTGAATGGCATCAGCCCCAGTCCGAGGTCAGCCAATACAGCGACATGATCATCATGCACCTCGATGGCTCCGTCCAGGCCGTGGCGACTGAATGTCAGCGTGTCACCGTGCCATTGACATTGAACGTTATGTTGTCTGACCATCTCATCGGCGATCTTGCGCACTGTGTTGCAGGCGTGCTCGCGATCCATGGCGTGTTGACGGCGTATGTTGATCTGGGACATGGCGCTCAGCGATAGGCGGGGCAATGGGCCCATTGTGGCGCGGTGACAGGTACACTGTCACGCTATATTGGACAGAGGTTCCCGGGATGGCGCGAGTCAGCGCACCGCAGGCAGACAATCGTGACAGTTTCCGTTTGTGGATCGGCTTTCCCGGCCACGCGAGGGACGGCGTTTGCCTGCAGCAAGAAGTTATCCGGGTGGGCTCTGATGCTGATTGCGACATTGTCCTGAGATCAGCCGAGGTAGCTCCGCACCACGCCACGATCGAGTACCGCCATCGCTGCTGGATGCTGCGGGTTACGGCCGGTGCCGAACGCGTCCACGTCAACGCGCGGCCTGTGCGTGAGCTTGCGTTGCTGCGCTGGGGCGATGTGATCAGCATTGGCGACAGCAAGCTGATTTTGTTGCCAGACCCGGCTGCGGCCGTGGCGTCTGCGGATACGCCGTCTTTTGAAAGGGACGCGCGAAGCACGCAACAGGTCGGCTTGCGCTGCGTGGCCGGGCCATTATCAGGGCGCTTCCTTTTGCTGCACCCCGACCTGCAGCTGGATCGCTTGCTGCTACCAGGAGTGGAGGGTTGCCTGCGTGTACATGCTGAGGACGGTGAAGCCAGCTTTGAACAGTTGGGTGAAGCGGGTATACAGCCAGCTTGCAATGGTTTTGCAGCAAGCAAGGGCATGTTGCGCAATGGTGATCAGCTAAGCTGGGGTCGTCATCGCTTCGTACTGGAGACCAGCGCGGCGCCGGATCGCCTTGTCTTGCCTGCGCAGCCCGACACTACTGACGAAGACGTGCCCATACAAGCCAAGTCACAGCGCCGTGAGATGAGTGGGCTGCTGGGGGTGGCGATTTTGCTTGCGGTGTGCATCGCGGTATTGCTCTTGTTACGACAGTGAAAATTGCGGACCCTATGATCGAATCATACCCGGCGGTTCAACGGCTGAAAAATCCTGCTTCTGTGTTGCAAGAAGTACCCATAGATCCACTGTGGACCGCGTTCTTGCGTCTTGAATCGAACTTTTTTCATCTCGCTGACCCACTGGTCCAGATTCAATCAGAGGCTCCTTAGCGAGGTGGTATTTTGAGTCGCCAATGGAATTTCAGTGCTGGCCCGGCCGGTTTGCCTGAAGTCGTGTTGCGTCAGGCGCAGCAAGAATTGATGGAGTGGCAGGGCCAGGGTGCGTCGGTGATGGAGCTTTCCCATCGTGGCAAGCCGTTCATGGCGCTAGCCGAGGAGATCGAAGCCGATTTGCGCGCGCTCATGGGCGTGCCCGAGAACTATCGGGCTTTGTTCCTGCACGGTGGCGCAAGCCAACACTTTGCACAGATTCCGATGAATCTGGCGATGCCCGATCAACAAGCGGATTACATCATCAGCGGTCATTGGGGCGAGAAAGCTGTTCATGAAGCTCGACCCTACGTGGGTGTGCGTGTGGCGGCGACCAACGAGCCCGGCGGCTATCGCCAGTTGCCGCAGGTGCATGCGATTGATCCCGATGCGGCTTACGTGCACTACACGCCCAACGAGACTATTCACGGCGTTGAATTCAGGCAACCACCACCGACCGGTGACGTACCTCTGGTGGCGGACATGTCCTCCGACATCCTGTCGCAAGCCATCGATGTGTCCCGTTTCGGTTTGATCTACGCTGGTGCACAAAAAAATATTGGACCGTCCGGTCTTGTGCTGATGCTCGTACGAGATGATCTGCTATCACGACCCAAGCGCATGATGGCGGATATCTTCAATTACAGCGCCATCATGGAGCGGGACTCGATGCTCAATACGCCCAATACCTGGGCCTGGTACCTGGCTGGCCTGACGTTCAAATGGCTGGCTGCCGAAGGTGGTCTGGCTGCGATGGGTGAGCGCAACCGCGCCAAGGCTGAGCTTTTGTATGACACCATTGACGGTTCGGGTGGTTTCTACAGTAATCCGGTAGACACGGCTGCGCGCTCGCGCATGAACGTGCCGTTCTTTTTGCACGACGAAAGCCTGAACGAGGCTTTTTTGTCAGGGTCCGAAGCAGCCGGGATGTTGGCGCTCAAGGGTCATCGAGCTTTGGGTGGCATGCGTGCGTCGCTTTATAACGCCATGCCGCTGAAAGGCGTGCAGGCGCTGACTGAGTTCATGCGCGAATTTGCACGCCGTCACGGTTGAAAGAGAGCAGGTATGACCAATAAGCCTTCCGCAGAATCAAAGTTCACGCTTGCCGAAGCGCGTGAACGCATCGACGCTATTGATCGCAATATTCAGGGTCTGATCGGGGAGCGTGCGAACTGGGCGCGTCAGGTCGGGGAGGCCAAGGGGCCGCTGACGGCAGCCGTGGACTATTACCGCCCCGAGCGTGAGGCGCAGGTGCTGAGGCGCGTTGTCGACCGTAACGAAGGGCCACTTTCCGATACCGAAATGGTGCGTTTGTTTCGCGAAATCATGTCCGCGTGTCTGGCGCAGCAGGAGCCGCTCAAGGTGGGGTTCCTGGGTCCGCAGGGAACGTTCAGCGAGCAGGCTTTGCGCAAGCATTTCGGGCATTCTGCGCACGGCCTGCCTTTGACCAGCATCGAAGAAGTGTTCCAGGAAGTGGAAGACGGTAATGCCGATTTTGGCGTAGTGCCGGTGGAAAATTCCGGTCAGGGAACCATCCAGTCGACTCTGGACATGTTTCTGACCTCCAATTTGAAAATTTGCGGTGAGGTCGAACTGCTTGTACATCAATATTTGATGTCTCGCATGGGCACTCTGGATGATATCGAGCGCGTGTATTCGCACCCGCAATCGCTGGCCCAGTGCAAGGCCTGGTTGCGCCGCCATCTGCCTAATGTGGAGTTGTCTCCGGTATCCAGTAACGCCGAGGCTGCACGCCGTGCCCGCAATGCCGATGATGCCGCGGCCATTGCCGGTGAGTCGGCGGGGCTGGTGTACCACCTGAAAACCGTGGCCGGCCCGATCGAAGATCGGCAGGACAACACCACCCGCTTTCTGGTGCTCGGTCGTGAGCTGTTTTCTCCGTCGGGGAATGACCGCACCTCCTTGCTGGTGTTTGTCAAAGACCAGCCGGGTGCATTGCAACATGTGCTCAGCCCGCTGGCCGAGAACGGCGTCAACATGAGCCGAATCGAGTCGCGACCGGCGCATGACGGTCCCTGGAAGTATGCGTTTTTCATCGACTTTGCCGGGCATGTCGAGGACGAAGCAGCACGCCGCGCTCTCGATGCCATGGCCCCGTTCACCACCGAGATCAAGATTCTCGGCTCCTACCCGGTGGCTGTGCCGTGAGTCAGGGGTGTGCTGCTGCATTGGACGCTGTGCACCTTGCCAACCCGATTGCAGCCCGGCTGCGCGCGTATGACCCCGGCCATGACCTGGCCAGTCTGCGGCGGCGTTTCGGCTTGCAACTTGCGGAGCTAGGAGCCAACGAGAACCCATACGGCCCCGGGCCGGCAGCGTGCGAAGCGATGCGCAGGGCGATGGAAGGCGCAAGCCGTTATCCGGACCCACGCGCAGCCGCCTTGCGTGAGGCGGTGGCCGCGCACCTGCATGTGGACGGTTCGCAATTGGTGTTCGGTAATGGTTCGCACGAACTGTTGATGTTGTTGGCGCAATGTTTCGCCAGCCCCAGACAATCGGTACTTTTCTCGCGTTACGGTTTTGCCGTCTTTGCTCTGGCTGCTGCGGCCGCAGGTGCGCCGAGTGTTTGCGTCGAGGCGCGACCCGCCAGCGATGCCAAGGCGCCTTTCGGACACGATTTGGTCGCCATACGCCAGGCCATCACGCCTGATGTTCGGCTGGTCTATCTGGCTAACCCCAACAACCCTACGGGAACCTGGTTCGATCATGCCGAGCTGGCAAGTTTCCTCGAGTCCGTGCCGGAGGATGTGTTGGTTGTTGTGGACGAAGCCTATGCAGAGTATTTCGAGCATGCCGGTGGTGTGTCCGCAATTGGGCTGCGGTCACGCTTCGCAAATCTGATCGTGACCCGTACCTTCTCCAAAGCTCATGCGCTAGCAGGACTTCGGGTGGGCTATCTGCTGGCCGATGAAAGCGTCTGCCAGGTGCTCGAGGGACTGCGTGAATCGTTCAATGTGGGCGTTATCGCACAGGCAGCGGCGTGTGCCAGTTTTGACGACCGCGAGTGGTTGACCGAGTCACTACTCAAAAATCATTTCGAGCGCGAACGCCTGGCTTCCGAACTGGCGCGGCTTGGCTATCCGTCTTTGCCGTCGCGCACCAATTTTCTGCTACTTGATTGCGGGGCTGACGCCGGCCCGGTGGAAGCACGTTTGTTCGAGGCCGGCGTGATCACGCGACCCATGGGGGGCTACGGCCTGGCCGGTCATCTGCGCGTTAGTGTCGGTAATCATGAGGAGAATAGTCGATTGCTGGAGGTCTTGGCGTGAGTCAGGTGCGTTTCGATTGGATAACCGGCAGTGCAGCGGCTCTGAGTGGTGAGGTATTGACTCCGGGCGACAAATCGATTTCGCATCGCGCCATCATGCTGGCGTCACTAGCCGACGGCGACACGCATATCGAGGGTTTTCTGGAAGGTGCAGACACGCGAGCGACCGCGGCTATCATGCGCCAGTTCGGCGTGGTCATCGACGCGCCGTCGGACGGCACGCGCATCGTGCATGGCGTCGGCATTGACACCGTCGGCCGATGGAGCGCATCGCTGCGCCACTCAGAACCATGGGTGCAAAAATCGAACTCTCCGAGTCAGGCTGCCCGCCGATTCGTATTACCGGTAAACAGAAGCTTGAAGGGATCCAGTACCAACCCCCTGTTGCGAGTGCTCAGGTCAAGTCCGCCGTGTTGTTGGCGGGACTGCGCGCGCGGGGAGACACCGAGGTGATCGAGCTTCGCCCCACCCGTGATTACACCGAACGCATGCTGTCTGCCTTCGGCTGGCCTATCGACTGCGCACCGGGTCGGGCGCGCTTGTCAGGCGGCCATCGATTGCAAGCCTGTGATATCCAGGTACCGGGCGATTTTTCATCCTCGGCATTTCTGATAGTCGCAGCCACGATCGTGCCCGGTTCACGTCTGAATCTGCGCGGCGTCGGGCTCAACCCTCGCCGCACCGGCCTACTCGCCGTCCTGCGCCTGATGGGCGCTGACATTCAGCTCAACAACGAGCGCGAGATGGCGGGTGAGCGGGTAGGTGATCTGTTGGTACAGCATGCGAGACTGTCCGGCATCGATGTGCCGGAGTCCCACGTCAGTGACATGATCGACGAGTTTCCAGCACTCTTCGTGGCGGCCGCCGCCGCTCACGGGGTGACCCGCATTCGTGGGGCCGCAGAGCTGCGCGTCAAAGAATCTGATCGCATTGCCACCATGGCAGCGGGTCTGCGCAAGCTCGGCGTACAGCTTGCCGAAGTACCTGATGGCGCCGATATTACGGGTCGATCCGGCGGCTTCGATGGCGCCGAAATCGACAGCCACGGTGATCATCGTATCGCCATGGCCTTCGCTGTGGCCGGTGCACTGGCACGCGATCCGCTACGCATCAAGGATTGCGCCAATGTCGAAACCTCGTTCCCCGGTTTCGTGGAACTGGCGACGCGATGCGGCTTGGGATTGCGGCACGCCGGATAATTGTTGCCAGCCCTCGGGTTCACTCGCCCAGAGCTTTCGCGCCTGAAGGAGTGGAAGCTCTTGATTTTAAGCAAGGCTAGTGTTGGTTGCTCTCGACTGCAATCACCTGGATGCGCCCCAGCGTGGTGACGGCTGAGAAGAAGTGCCAAGGATCGCCGTCGCCGGTTTCCAGAGCAATGTGCCCGGTATCGAAACCCTGCAGTGCGGCATCGAAACTGCGCCAGTGATCGCCGACCCAGGATTGCACCCAGGCGTGCGGCACCAGCACATTGTCACGACCTGCATAATGCGGGGCATAGGCAAGGCCGGTGACCACACGGGTGGGTATACCTATCGCTCTGCCAAGCGCGGCCAGGTATACCGCGTGTTCGGTGCAGTCGCCTTTGCGGTCGCGCATGACTTCCAGCGCGGAGGCGTAGCCCACATCAAGATTCTTGCTTGTAATGTAGCGGCTCACATAGCGTTGCAGGGCAAGCATGCGTTTGGCATCGCTGTGAGCGCCGCGGCTTGCCTTGCGCGCCAGCTGACGTAGCTGACGATTGTCTGATTGAAGCCAGTCGTTGGCTTGGGTGTCGGCCGCGTCAGGAGGTGCCTCGCGGCTTTGTGGTGTGTCCGATACCGTGACACGCCATGTCGATCCTGCTGTGTCCGCTACTTGCTGCTCGTCGGTACGGGCAAACTGCAACGGTTTGTCGCCCTTCGCCTTGAAAATGTAGGTAAGCGTTTCTTTGCGTTCCTGTTCGTTCAAGGATCGCGGTAGTTGCACCATGGCCTTGTCGAGCAGATCCACGTCCTGATTGGGCGCCATGGCGCATGCCTTGTCGCAGGCCAGCAGTTCCAGTTTCATGCCCAGCATGGATGTCTGGATTTTACGTGCTTGGTAATTGGCGTCCAGCCACAGACTGGTTTCGAGGCTGCCAATCGGCAAGTCGGTACGTTGGTCGACACGCAACAGGCTCTGGCTCCCGCCCGGGAGGTTCACACTTTGTTTTCCGATGACGGTGTTGTGAGTCGCCAGCGCCTTGCCGCTGTTGACATCCCAGATCGCAAAATCAAAGTTGGTGCCCGGCGCGTGGCTGGCCTGCATGATTGCCAGGCGCTGCCCCTCGGCCAGCAGCGCGCCAGGTGGCTGGGCGATGTTAGACGTATTGGCCTTGCCGCCGACGCTGCGGCTGATGTCGAATCGACCATCGGCGCGACGCGAACCGCTCACGATGGTCTGGCTACCAGACAAGCTTGTGACCGATCTGAACGTCAGCGCCTCACCGACTGGGCTCTCGGTATCCGTTTCCTGCGTTTCAATAACCAGTGGACTGCCATCCCGGTGGATTTCCAGATGCAGATTTTGTCGTGTGGTTACCTTGTCCTCAGCCTGTATGCGGGAGAAGTGCGCGTGTCCGATCTTGCGCCCGTCCAGCAGTACGGTCATCCAGGTATCAGAGTCTACGGCAGGGTGTGCGGGCAGCGCGGTTGCACAGCACAACAGCACGGCTAGTAGCGTCCAAGTGAGCGTCAATGCGCAAACTTTCTTGTAGACTGCCCGGGACCCTGACAGCTTCAAGGAACGCGCAATGATTCGCATCTGGTTTTATATCCTCTCGGGGTTGGCGTTGATCGCGGTAGCCATGGTTTCGCCATTCCGGCCTGGCGCATTGTACTTTTTGATTCCGATTGTGCCGTTGATCGCGTTGGGCATTTACGATATCGCATCACGCCACAACGTTCTCGTGAACTATCCGATTATCGGGCACTTGCGCTTCATGTTGGAATTCATCAGTCCGGAGATCCGTCAGTATTTTTTGGAGTCGGGCAAGAGCGGCCGACCCTATAACCGCCTGCAACGCAACCTGGTCTATGCGCGCGGGCGTGGTGAGGATGGCGTGCACCCGTTCGGCACCGAATTCGATCCCGAAGAAGAAGGCTATAACTACGCCCTGCATACGATTGCTGTAAAGAAAGTACCCGCGTCGGCGGGCCGTATCACTATAGGTGGCCCCCAATGCACGCAGCCTTACTCGTGTTCGCGCCTGAATATTTCGGCGATGAGCTTTGGTGCACTGAGCTCCAATGCCGTGCTGGCCATGAATCTGGGCGCGAAACTGGGTGGCTTTGCACAGGATACGGGCGAAGGTGGGCTCGCGCCATATCATTTGAAGTACGGCGCTGACGTGATCTGGGAGATCGCTTCGGCTTATTTCGGCTGCCGTACCGATGAGGGCCACTTCAATGATGAGGTGTTCAGGGAAAAGGCCAACAAGGATGAGGTGAAGATGATCGAGATCAAGCTGTCGCAGGGTGCCAAACCCGGTCACGGTGGCTTGCTTCCAGCGGCCAAGGTTACGCCTGAGATAGCCGAAATAAGGGGTATTCCGGTCAACCAGGACTGCCTGTCCCCGGCCACCCACCCGGAGTTTTCCACACCGCGTGAACTGATGGAGTTCATCGTTCGCGTGCGCAAGTTATGCAATGGCAAGCCGGTGGGCTTCAAGTTGTGCGTGGGGCATCGCGATGAATTCATGGGTATCTGCAAGGCCATGCTGGACACCGGCGTGCGAGTTGATTTCATTACCGTGGACGGTAGCGAAGGCGGTACCGGCGCGGCACCCATCGAACTCACCGATCGCGTGGGCATGATGATTAACGAAGCGTTGCCGTTCGTGCACAGCGTCCTGGTTGGGACCGGTCTGCGCGATGACATCACCATCATTGCCGCCGGCCGCATCGTCACCGGTTTTGACATGGCACACAAGATCGCGCTGGGGGCCGATGTATGCAATATGGCACGGCCCATGATGTTTGCTGTTGGTTGTATCCAGGCGATGCGCTGCCACCTCAATACCTGTCCGACGGGCGTAGCCACGCAGGACCCACGCCGCGCACGCGCGCTTGATGTCGAAGAACGCGGCAAGCACGTTCATCGGTTTCACAAAGCAACCATCAGCAACTTTCTCGACATGGTCGGCATCATGGGCGTAGATCACCCCGACAAGCTCACCCCCGGGCACATATTGCACCGTCTGCCGAATCAAAAGGCCGTCTCGTATGCCGAGCTATACCGGTATATGGAACTCGGCGAGTTGTTGGGCAATGAGATTCCCGAGGAGTATGCCAAGCCTTGGAAACGTGCCAGTGCCGACACATTCTGAGGGCTCTCTGGAGTCGGCGTTGCCGCTGCGGGCCGTTCCTGCGGACCTCATGCCGATTGTGCGGGCTTAATCAGAGGGCTTTTGCTCCGCACCGACCTCATTTTTGCCGCGCCAGCCATTACTGCCGAGAAACTGCATGGGCTGGAACTGGGCCTTGTAGTCCATCTTGGGATGGCCGGCGATCCAATAACCAAGGTACAGATAATCGAGTTGCCGTTGTAGGGTGAGCTCGATCTGGCGCAATATGGCATAGGTGCCCAAACCGCGCTTGGCCTCGTCCGGGTCGAAAAATGTGTAGACGGCCGACGCACCGCTTGAACAAATATCGGTGACGGCTACCGCAAGAAGCCGATCCTGGAGTCGAAATTCCAGGAACACCGTTGGGCTCCAGTCAGCCTGAAGGAAACTATCGAAATCCTTCGGGCTGCCTGGATCCATACCTCCGTCCGGATGACGCCGATGCAGGTATTTGCTATACAAATCGTGACGTTCCTGGCTGAACCCCGGCGCCATTTCGTACATTTGCAAATCAGCGTTGAGCTTGAGGCAGCGGCGCTGTCTGCGGTCGGGACGAAACGCACCAACCTCAAGTCGACAAGGTACACAGGCCCGGCAATTCTGGCACTGGGGGCGATACACGTGGCTGCCTGCACGACGGAAACCCAGTTGTAGCGCTTGCGCATAATCAGCACGCATGTTTTGTGACGCAGGGTCGAGCACTACGTTAGTCGCAGTGCGATCATCGTAGTATCCACAGTTGTGGGGCAGTGTCTTCAATAGTCGCAGATAATGCGGGCGCATGCGTCTTCAGTCAGTCGCTTTGCGTTGATTGTGGCCCTTTGGGCGGGAGTCTGGCAATCTTGACCGATTCGAATTCATGGAACGTGACGGCACGATGGGAAAATACTTTGGAACCGACGGAATACGGGGCAGGGTGGGCACATGGCCCATCAGCGCTGATTTCATGCTGCGTCTTGGGCGCGCAGCGGGCACTGTACTGACAGACGGCAACGGCAAAGCCACTGTCGTGATCGGCAAGGATACGCGGGTGTCGGGCTATATGTTCGAGGCTGCGCTGGAAGCGGGCCTGGTTGCGGCCGGAGCCGATGTCCGACTGTTGGGTCCGGTACCGACCCCCGCCGTTGCCTGGCTGACCCGCAGCCTGCGCGCCAGTGCGGGGATCGTGATCAGTGCCTCACATAACCCGTATCATGACAACGGCGTCAAATTCTTTGGTGCCAATGGCGAGAAACTGCCTGACGAGGTCGAAGCCGCGATCGAAGCCGAACTCGATCACGAGTTTGTCACCGTGCCGGGTGATCAGCTGGGCAAGGCCGCGCGTATCGAAGATGCCACTGCGCGCTATGTCGAGCACTGCAAGTCCACGTTGGACCCGCACTTTTCGCTCAAGGGCCGGCATATCGTGATCGATTGCGCGCATGGGGCGACCTATCAGGTTGCCCCCCGGGTGTTCCGCGAACTGGGGGCCGAGGTCACTTGCATTGGCTGTGACCCGAACGGTTTCAATATCAACCAGAATGTAGGCTCGACCGCACCCGGCCTGTTGCGGGCTACTGTCGCCAAGCGTTCTGCCAGTCTTGGCATTGCCTTTGACGGTGACGGCGACCGCGTACAAATGGTGGATGCTCAGGGTAATCTGGCCGACGGCGACGACCTGCTGTATGTGCTGGCGCGCGACTGGCAGCAGCAAGGCCGATTGAAGGGCCCTGTTGTGGGCACCCTGATGAGCAATGTAGGGCTTGAAAACGCACTCGCCCACATGGGTGTCGAACTCAAGCGGGCTCGGGTTGGGGATCGCCATGTGCTACGTGAACTGAAGGCCAGCGGCGGCATCCTCGGTGGTGAAACATCGGGCCACATCTTGTGTCTGGATCGAACAACAACCGGTGATGGTATCGTCAGTGCCCTGGCGGTGCTGGAGGCGTTGACAAGACAGGGCGAGGATCTGGTGACAGCGCGTGCCGGGTTGGTCAAGCTGCCACAAACAACGATCAATGTGCGCGCTGAAGGCGGCGCCGATCTGGTGGCAGCACCCAGCGTGCAGCAGGAACTGGCAGCTGTGAGCAAGGAACTGGGCTCCGAAGGTCGCGTGGTGCTGCGACCCTCCGGCACCGAGCCGGTGGTGCGCGTAACCATCGAATCGGCCGATGCGGCGCAGGTGGCAAAATTGGCCCAACGTCTGTCACAGGCCGTCCGCGCTGCTGCTGGCCTGGATTAGAGCGCAAGTGCCAAGTAGATCTCTGCTTTTGAAATTACTTCATTTCCGCAAAAGCTTGAATCCAGTTTGGCGCAGGCTACTTTCTCAGAGGCCCGACGCGGGACCTGCCTTCCATGGAGGCAAATCCCCGGCTTGAAATGTCACTGGCATTTCAGCTGTGTCTGGCTCATCCTGTGTCCTACTCCCCACTTCCCACTCCCGCACCCATGACCCACGTCCCCACACTCGACTTTCGCCGCTTCGATTCCGACCGTGACGCTTTCGTCGCCGAAATGGGCGCGGCTTACCGTGAGTTCGGCTTCTGCGGGGTCAGTCATCACGGCATCAAACCGGAGCTGATCAAGGAAGCCTACGCCGACTTCATGCGCTTCTTTGCCTTGCCTGCCGATGTCAAGATGAGATACCACATGCCGGGCACGGGTGGCGCGCGCGGCTACACGCCGTTCAAGGTGGAAACGGCCAAGGATAGCCAGTATCCGGATCTTAAGGAGTTCTGGCATATCGGACGCGAGCTGCCGACTGATTCCCCTTACAGCAAGCAAATGGCGGCCAATGTCTGGCCTGACGAGGTACCGGGTTTCAAGCAGACCGGTCTGGCCATGTATGACGCGCTGGACCAGCTGGGCTCAAGGGTGCTGCAAGCACTGGCTTTGCATATCGATCTGGCGGAAGACTTTTTTGCCGACAAGACCAATCACGGCAACTCGATACTACGACCGATTCATTATCCGCCCATCGAGCAGAGTGAGGCGCCCAATGTACGTTCCGGGGCTCACGAGGACATCAATTTCATCACCCTGCTGGTAGGTGCCAGCAACGCCGGCCTGGAAGTGCTGACACACGACGGTGAATGGCTGCCGATCACGACCGAAGGCGACACCATCGTGGTCAATATCGGCGACATGCTGCAGCGATTGACCAACCACGTGTACCCGTCCACCACTCATCGCGTGGTCAATCCACCTGGTACCGATGCCAGCAAGCCGCGCTACTCGGTACCGTTCTTCCTGCATCCCAATCCCGACGTGGTGCTCGATCCCGTGCCCGAGTGCATCAGCACCGACAACCCCAGTCGCTACGACACCAGCATCACTGCGAACGAATACCTGCAACAACGGCTGCGTGAAATCCGCCTGATCTGAATCCGTGAGCGGTAAACGGGCAGCAGTGAGCGGGGTGCTTGCCGCGTATCCGCTCACCGGTCTCCGCTGGCAGCTCGCGGGTCACCTCACGGCCTTTCTTCGCGGACATGGCCCGCTGCTACAGCGCGGAGTCGGGAATTGTGCTGCGGGTCACGATCTGCGGGAAAGCCACGGAGAACCAATCACAGGCCATGCTGTCATTGCCTTTGTCTATCATGATGCGCAAGGTCTTGGCGTCACGGGTGTCCAGGGTTATGGGTTTGTCGTAGTTGCGGTCCAGAATAAAGCGCGGTACGACTGTACGTCCGTCCAGGCTGGCGCTGAAGCCGACGGTGCCGGTGTCGCTACGCGCCTTGCACGATCCGAGCAAGGGGTCGATTCTCGGGTCCACAGTGAGGCTAGTGACGTAGCCGACATCGAAGTCGGCCCACGCCGAGTTTTCGTTGTCCGGCTGCATCGAGATACGATCAAGATGGTTGATGCGGATCGTGCCATAAGCGTGTCGGCGAGCGACAATATTGTCGAACATGAAGATTGTATTGATTTCAGTACTCCTGTCGGCAGGCAATTGCCGCATGCGCACAATGCCCGGAGCTGGCTCACGTGCTGCAGCAATGCCCGGCAAGCCAAATGCCTCGCTGAAATCCAGACGCTGGCCCGGGACTGCGTGATCCAGGCTCGCCAGCGTGGCCTTGCACTGCGGCGAGACCAGTTGGATAGCTTCGCCGTCGCCTACCTGGCCGAAGCTGGCCCAGGCACCACTGGGCGCGATCCAGTCCAGCGCGAGCTGGCGTTGGCCGGCATCATCCCAGAATGGTGTTGCCTTGAACACGCTGTGACCGTCAGCGCCGGCGCGAGCGACCCACTTGCCTTCGGTTCCCCGCAGCATCAGTTGCGCATGTGCGGTGCGTTTGCCAACGAACACCAGAAGCGAGCGGCTGTCGGGAATTTTGCGGGCCCTGTAGCCAGCAAGCTTTACGGGTATTTGCCACCCGTCCATCTCGAGTGACTTGCCATTCCAGTGGATGAGGCGATTGTCACGGCACAACTCGAGTTCCGGGTTCTTGTTCCAGAGGCTTTGGCGCAAAACTTCCACGGCCAAGGGGCTGTCCGGTAGCGTCGTGTCTTCGGCGTGGATACTGCCGCGATCTTGTCCTGCCATGAAGCTCACGTTGGACTTCAGCTTCATACGCGCCAGTATTGTTGGCGCAACATCCATGTGGTACATGCGCGCTGCCCGCTTGCCCTCGCCAGAGTTGAGAACCATAAGGAAAGGTTGGCGTTCCGACTCGGGCGGGTAGAGTTTCGAGGCCACGTTATACATGGCAATGTGATCGCCCATCACCACCACCACCGTGTTGTCGAAATCTGGTTCCTTCGACAGCTGTTCGATGAAATGTCCAAGCAACTGATCGGTGCAGTGGACAGCATCCAGCATCGGATTATCGATGACGGTGTAGTGCTTGCACCCTGGGTATCCACGGTCTGCACAACCACGCTGAAGGGTTTGCCCAGTCTCTGTTTTTCGCGATAGGTGTCCAGCGCCTGGCGGTACAGTGCATCATCGTGAATGCCCCAGCCTATCTCTCGCAGCCTGCCCCCGTGCAGCGCCTGGATCTCCTGCTTGCCGAGCGTATGGTCGTATCCGTGCTGGCTGAACAGCTCGCGTTCGTCGGTGAACCCCAGGTCGTAGCCGCTGAGTATGGTCTGATCGTATCCGGCCGCATGCAATACGTCCCCGAAACAGGCCAGTTCAGGGTGGAAGCTCGCGTGCGAGGTGCTGTCGTTGCCAGGCGCAAACTCGAGCTCTTCTGTATCGGAAGGGCCAAAAATGCTATTTAGCAGGAATGGCGCGCCGCACTGAGAGGAAAACAGGCCAGAGATGGTGTAGGTGGCGCCCGGGAACGTGCGAAAATCGGTGAAGTCAAGCCCTTGCTTGCGCAGTCGGTTGGCATTGGGCATGAGGCCGGGGAAGCGCGTATTGTCGAGATAGGTGCGCTCGATCGATTCCAGATAGATCCACACCACATTGCGTCCCGACGTCGCCTGTACCGAGTCGGGGCTGCTGGGGTGCTCGTCAATCAGCTTGCGGATACGGTCACCGGCACTGTCTACCTCGTTACGAACTTGTTCCGCATGGTTGAAGTACTGCGCCAGGCGTCGCGGCGGTGCATCGATACGCAGGCCGACGTAAAGCAAAGCTGCTGCTGGCAGCAGCCACCACAAAGCCAGTGAGATACGTGCTGCCCTTCGAAACGCGACGATGCCAAGGGCCATACAAACGGCAACGCTGGCAATGATCAGAACAGTAGCTACTGGCATTGCGTGCACGACGGTGTTGAAATTGCCGACATTGAAGTGGGCGAAAAAGCCCTCGTTGAATGTGCTGGCCTGAACAGCCCAAGAGACCGCATCAGCAAAAGCCAGAAATAACAAGGCAAACCAGGCCAGCAGCGCCAGCCAGGCAATGCGCCAGCCCAGACTGCGGCTGGCCAACACGCAGGCGAGTGATATCAGCAGACCTGCAAGGATTTCACGCAAAGCACGTGACTGGCTGAACGGGCCCACGGAGACAGCCAGCCAGGTGGCCAGCATGATCCAGGGCAAGGTCAGGATCAGGGTAAGGCTGGCGGTGGAGAGAATCCCCTTTCGCACGATACAGAGTCCTTATATGTACTATGGAAGACGCCCCAGCGCGCAATTATAGAGGGAGAAGCTCATGGTCGCGATACGAGACGCCGCGAGCGGTGAGTCGTCAGCGGGGTGAGCGGAAACGGCCACGTCCGGCCCGCAGCCAACTACCGTGCGGTACAGATCAAGGCATATTTCATCCACTCGTGCCGCGTGCGCGTATCTTGATGCAGGAACCGCTGTTTTTTCGAGGAAGCTGCATGCGCCATTCAGTATCAAAATTGCTCGTTGCTGCAAGCGCCGCACTACTGGGCCTGCTCCTTGGCGGTTGCCAGGCAACTTTGTTCACGGCGATCAATGCCAGTGCGCAAGATAGAGGCGTGTGCGCCGATAGGGGCATCGTATTTGACTCCAATCATGATCTGAAGCTGGATGTGTATGCGATGCCAGGTACCAAGGCAGCACCGGTTGTGGTCTTTTTTTACGGTGGCAACTGGAATAGCGGCAAGCGGCAATGGTATCGCTGGCTGGGTGGGCGCCTGGCGCGGCAAGGCTGGGTTGTGGTGATTCCCGACTATCGCGAGTATCCCGACGTTGAAATGGACGGTTTCATGCGTGACGCTGCTCGTGCAGTTGCATGGGCACAGATGCAGGCGTCGCGCTATGGTGGCGACGGCAAGCACTTGTTTCTTATGGGACATTCCGCCGGTGCCCATATCGGCGCGCTTTTGGCCACAGATGGGCACTGGCTGCACGATGAGGGAATGCAGGCGGATCGCTTGGCGGGATTCATCGGCCTGGCCGGTCCTTACGACTTCCTGCCACTCAAAAAGGAAATGTTCAGGGAGATATTCGGGCATACGCCTGCGCAGCAGCTGAAGTCTCAACCCGTTCATTTTGTTGATGGGGATGAGCCGCCCATGCTCCTGCTGCAGGGCAAGGCTGACCATACGGTTGACCCGCGCAATGCGCGTTCACTGGCTGACAAACTGGGTGCAACTGGCCAGCCGGTCCAAGTGCGAATGTACCCGGATGTTGGCCATGTTGGCCTGCTGCTGTCCTTGTCCCGGCCGTTTGCTTACAAGGCACCCAGTCTGGTTGCCATCAAGAACTTCATCGTCATGCACAGGTCGCATAAACACTGATTTTGTGGTTTCAACCCGATCCTGATGATTGCGAGTCTTCACGCCTGCACGTATGCTTGCCTGTTCATCCATTCCTGAGCGGGGAGAGTGACATGTCGCAACGGACACCGTTAGTGGCTGGTAACTGGAAAATGCACGGTTCACGGATTATGGCCGACGCGTTATTGACCCAGATCGCCGCAGATCGCCCTTCCGGGGTCGATATAGCCTTGTTCCCACCCTTTCCTTACCTTGCGTCGATGAAGTCAGCCTCGGCAGCCGATGGCATTGCAATCGGTGCGCAGGACGTCAGCCAGCATGAAGGGCAGGGCGCTTTCACCGGAGAGGTCAGCGCCACCATGCTCGCTGATATCGGCTGCACAATGGTGCTGGTCGGGCATTCTGAACGACGTCAGTACCACGCCGAGAGCAATGCGCTGGTCGCAGCCAAGTTCGTTGCTGCCCGGGCTGCAGGCCTGGTGCCGGTGCTTTGCGTAGGTGAGAGCTTGGACGAGCGCGAGGCTGGTGATACCGAGCGGGTAGTGGGCGAGCAGCTTGCTGTTGTGCTCGAAAAAGCCGGTTGCGATACCTTTTCCGGAGCCGTGCTGGCCTACGAGCCGGTGTGGGCTATCGGCACCGGCAAGACGGCCACGCCGGAACAGGTAAATGCTGTACATGGTTTCTTGCGTAGCCAATTGGCCGAACAGGATGTTAAACTTGCCCGGATGACCCGCATCGTTTACGGCGGCAGTGTCAAACCGGCGAATGCCGATGACCTGTTCGCCTGTGAAAATGTGGACGGTGGCCTGCTCGGAGGAGCATCTCTAAAGGCGTCCGATTTTTTGACCATTTGCCGGGCGGCCCTGTCCTGACCGCAACTCTGGAATACCATGATTTATACCATTCTCAGCGTTTTCAACATTCTTGTCGCCGCCGCGATGATTGTCCTGATCCTGATGCAGCGCGGCGCCGGTGCAGATGCGGGTGCCGCCTTCGGTGGCGGTGGATCGGGAACTGGCGTGCTGGCAGGGACATTTTTCGTGATCAGCCTGAGCATGGGCATTTTTCTCGAGCACAAGACCAACCAGGCACCTGATCAGAGTTTGGGTGTCATGGCCGGAGCCGCTGTGGCGGCCTCCGCCGGGGCATCCGATAGTCCGACTCCTGTCAATATGGCGCCCGCGGCGGGCGAGCCAGCAGCGCAGAGCGGAGCTACATCGGATGTGCCTGCGGCTGATGCGGTCAAAAATACGAAAAAGCAGGCCACGTCCACTGGTGCGGATTCCGAAACGCCGGCACCACAAGCTGCGAAAACCGGCTCTGCCGGTTAGAATACATCGCTTAGATTTGCCCAGGTGGTGGAATTGGTAGACACGCTATCTTGAGGGGGTAGTGGCGAAAGCTGTGCGGGTTCGAGTCCCGCTCTGGGCACCAAATCACACGCGGCCGCATTGCGGCCCGGAAAGCAACATTGTCGCAAGACACGAAGAGGATTGACGAGCTGTGCTGACGCTCTACTGGCCAATACTGGCATTCATTATTGTCGCGCTGGGTATTGGCGTGGCGCTTTTGGCCATCGGTCTGCTGGTTGCGCCGCACCGCCCCAATCCGGAAAAGTTGTCTCCCTATGAATGCGGCTTCGAGCCCTTCGGTGACGCCCGTCTGAAGTTTGACGTGCGCTATTACCTTGTGGCGATCCTGTTCATCATTTTTGACCTGGAGATCGCTTTCCTGTTCCCGTGGGCAGTCGTGTTCGACAAGATTGGCCTCATCGCCCTGATCGAGATGGCCCTGTTTCTACTGCTGTTGGTGGTGGGTTTCACCTACGTATGGAAGAAAGGGGCGCTGGAATGGGAATAGTTTTTTCCAGGCGCGGGACCGGGCGTCCAGCCGCAACTCGCACCCAAGCGGTCGCGACCATGCTGCTTCACACTGGCGGCAGCATGTTTCTGTTTGTTACATCGTCACGTTCATGTGCCGATCTCGCTGTGAGTGCTGAATCATGGGTCTGATCAAATCAATCAGCAAATCAATGCACAATCCGGAGCCTCTGAACCGGGTTGACGATATCATTCGCCCCGAAGACGACAATCCGGTCATGCAGCGCGGTTTTGGCACTACCAGTGTGGACGCCCTGATGAACTGGGCACGCACCGGCTCGATGTGGCCAATGACTTTCGGCCTGGCCTGCTGCGCCGTGGAAATGATGCACGCCGGTACTGCGCGTCTGGATCTGGACCGCTACGGTGTGATCTTTCGACCCAGCCCGCGTCAGTCCGACGTGATGATTGTCGCCGGTACGCTGGTCAACAAGATGGCCCCGGCACTACGCAAGGTCTATGACCAGATGCCCGACCCCAAGTGGGTCATCTCCATGGGTAGTTGCGCCAATGGCGGTGGTTATTACCATTATTCGTATTCGGTGGTGCGTGGCTGTGACCGTATTGTGCCGGTGGACATCTATGTGCCCGGTTGTCCGCCCACCGCCGAAGCGCTGATTCACGGCATTCTGCAGTTGCAGAAGAAAATTCGCCGCGTCCATACCATTGCGCGTTGAGGTGGATAACGTGAGCGAGACAGCAAACACCGCGTTGGCGCAGCGGCTTCAGGAGCGCTTCGGCGATCAGGCCGCCAGTATCGAATGCAGCCATGGCGAGACGACCATGGAAGTCGAGCCCGGCAACTGGCTGGAAGTGGCTACGGCCCTGCGCGATGAACCGCAATTTGCCTTTGAACAATTGATTGATCTTGCTGGCGTAGATTATCTCGGCTACGGCGTCGACGAGTGGCGTAGCAATGTCGCCAGTTGGCAGGGGTTTTCCCGCGGTGCAGAGGGTCTGGGCCCGGGGCGCTTCAACTGGTTGCAGCGTCCCGATGGTCATTCCGAGACGCGCCGTTATGCGATCGCTGTCGTACTTTTGTCGATTGAACACAATCGCCGCGTTCGTTTGCGCTGCCGCTGTGATGACAATGACATACCCATGCTGCCGTCGCTGGTCGATGTCTGGGCGGGTGTGAACTGGTTCGAGCGCGAGGCGTTTGATCTGTTCGGTATCATGTTTGAAGGTCACCCGGATCTCAGGCGCATCCTGACTGATTATGGTTTCGTCGGACATCCGTTCCGCAAGGATTTCCCATTGATCGGCAATGTCGAGGTTCGTTATGACGCCGAACAGGGCAGGGTGATCTACGAGCCGGTAACGTCGGTGGTGCCACGTGTAACGGTAGCGCGGGTTATCCGCAAGGACGCCGATCTTGAACAGGCGCGTGCCGAAGCCGCCGACAACTGGCGGGAGAACTGAGATGTCGGACAAGGAAATTCGTAATTACACGATGAACTTCGGCCCGCAGCATCCGGCCGCGCACGGGGTGCTGCGCCTGGTGCTGGAGATGGACGGTGAGACCGTCATCAAGGTCGATCCACACGTGGGTCTGCTGCATCGAGCGACTGAGAAACTGGCCGAATCCAAGCCTTTCAATCATTCCATCGGTTATATGGACCGGCTCGACTACGTGTCGATGATGTGCAATGAGCACGCCTACGTGCGCGCTATCGAAACCCTGCTCGGGGTCGAGCCGCCTGTGCGCGCGCAGTATATCCGCACCATGTTCGACGAAATTACTCGCATCCTCAATCACTTGATGTGGATAGGGTCCAACGCCCTTGATCTGGGTGCAATGGCGGTGATGCTGTATGCGTTCCGCGAGCGTGAAGAGCTGATGGATACCTACGAAGCGGTTTCCGGTTCGCGCATGCATGCCACCTATTATCGTCCTGGGGGCGTATATCGCGACCTGCCTGACTTCATGCCGCAGTACAAGGAATCTCCGTGGCACAAGGGCGCTGACCTCAAGCGCATGAACAGTTGGCGCGAGGGCAGCTTGCTGGACTTCATCGAGGCCTTCGCTGACAACTTTCCCGACCGGGTGGATGAGTACGAGGAGCTGCTGACCACTAACCGTATCTGGAAACAGCGCACCGTCGATATCGGCATTATCAGCCCCGAACAGGCGTTGGCCTGGGGCATGAGCGGGCCGATGCTACGAGGTTCTGGCATCGAATGGGACTTGCGCAAAAAGCAACCTTACGCCATGTACCGGGAGATGGATTTTGATATCCCGGTTGGTGTTAACGGTGATTGCTACGATCGTTACCTGGTGCGAGTCGAGGAAATGCGCCAGAGCAACCGCATCATCAAGCAGTGCGTAGCCTGGCTGCGTGCCAACCCGGGCCCGGTGATCATCGACAACTACAAAGTGGCGCCGCCCAAGCGCGCGCACATGAAAGAAAGCATGGAAGCGCTGATCCACTGGTTCAAGTTGTTCACCGAGGGCTACGGCGTGCCTGAAGGCGAAACCTATGCAGCTGTGGAAGCGCCCAAAGGTGAATTTGGCTGCTATCTGATTTCAGACGGCGCCAACAAGCCGTTCCGGGTCAAGCTTCGTGCGCCGAGCTTTGCGCATCTTTCCTCGATGGACACCATCACCAAAGGCCATATGCTGCCCGACGTGGTCGCCATGATTGGTACCTACGACATGGTATTCGGCGAGGTGGATCGATGAATTTTCGGGGTCTCGGGCGCTGCGCCCAATCGGAGTCACAAGCATGAAAGCCACCGGCAACTATGAGGAAGTCAAGAACGTTGATCCCGTCGAAGTCCTCAGCGAGGACACGCGTGCGCATATCGACCATTGGCTGGCAAAGTTTCCAGCGGATCGCAGGCGCTCGGCATTGATCCAGAGCTTGCAGGCCGCGCAGAACCAGAATGGTGGCTATCTGGAAGACCGCTTGATCCAGGCGGTGGCCTATTACATCGATGTGCCGCCGATCTGGGCCTACGAAGTGGCGACGTTCTATTCGATGCTCGAGACCAAGCCGGTGGGGCGTCACAATGTAGCTATTTGCACCAATATTTCCTGCTGGCTGAATGGCTCGAATGAGGTCGTGAGCCATTGTGAAAATAAACTGGGCGTGAAGCTGGGCGAATCGACGAAGGATGGCCGTGTCTATCTCAAGCGCGAAGAAGAGTGCCTGGCCGCCTGCTGTGGCGCACCGATGATGGTGGTGGATGGCCACTACCACGAAAAACTGACTATCGAGAAGGTGGACGAAATTCTTGATGGGTTGAAGTAGCAAAACACCTGTTGAAAATGCGGCCGAGGATGGCCGCTTTTGATCTTCACGATCAGGATGATCGGAAAAACGAAGGCAACAAGTTTCTGGATGGATTGAGGTAGAGGCGGTCTTGATTTTCGCGATCGGTGATGATCGCAAGAGCAAGATCGACAAGATCCTCACCGGACTGAAATAAACCGATGCAGGGGCGGCCGATGGCTGCGAAGTCTTACTTTCATCGCGGACATCTCTCGTTCCTGCAGACAAAGACATAGTGAAATGGCATACGGACCCGAACCGAAAAAACACCAGGCGGTCTACACCACCTTGCACTTCGACACGCCGTGGTCGTTTGAGAGCTATCTCAAGATCGGCGGCTGGCAAGCGTGGAAGAAGATTCTGGCCGAGAAAACGGATCCAACCGTTATTATTGACACGCTCAAGGCCAGTAGCTTGCGTGGCCGCGGTGGCGCCGGTTTTCCGACCGGGCTGAAGTGGTCATTCATGCCCAAAGGCGACATGCAGAAGTACATCCTGTGCAACTCTGACGAGTCGGAGCCGGGTACCTGCAAGGATCGTGATATCTTGAGGTTCAACCCGCACGCCGTGTTGGAAGGCATGGCCATTGCCTGCTACGCAACCGGCTCCACGGTGGCTTATAACTATCTGCGCGGGGAATTTCACCACGAGCCGTTCGAGCACATCGAACACGCGCTCAAAGACGCTTATGACGCCGGCTTGCTGGGCAAGAATATTCTTGGCTCGGGCATCGACGTCGACATACACAATGTACTGGGCGCCGGTGCCTACATCTGCGGTGAAGAAACCGCGTTGATGGAATCACTCGAGGGCAAGAAGGGTCTGCCACGATTCAAGCCACCATTCCCGGCCAACTTCGGCCTGTACGGCAAGCCGACCACCATCAACAACACCGAAACCTATGCTTCGGTACCGGCGATCATGCGCAACGGCGCAGACTGGTTTCTTGCTATCGGCAAGCCCAACAACGGCGGGCCGAAAGTCTTTTCGGTGTCCGGGCACGTCAACAAGCCCGGCAACTACGAAGTTCCGTTGGGTACTGCGTTTTCCGACTTGCTGGAACTGGCCGGTGGCGTACGTAACGGCCACAAGTTGAAGGCCGTGATCCCGGGTGGCTCCTCGATGAAGGTACTGCCCGCCGACATCATGATGGATATCACCATGGACTACGACGCGCTACGGGACGCAGGCTCTGGCCTGGGCTCGGGTGCTGTCATCGTGATGGACGAAACAACCTGCATGGTGCGAGCCTGCCAGCGCGTCTCGCAGTTCTATTACGCCGAGTCGTGCGGCCAGTGCACCCCGTGCCGCGAGGGTACCGGCTGGATGAATCGTGTTCTCAAGCGGATCGTCGCAGGCGATGGTAACCAGGATGATCTGCATCGTCTCAAGGCTATCGCCGGCCAGATCGAGGGCCATACCATCTGCGCTTTTGGCGAGGCCGCCGCGTGGCCAGTGCAGGGGTTTCTCCATCGCTTCTGGGACGAGTTCGAGTACTACATCGAAAACGGTCACTCGATCGTCGATTCCGATAATCGGGAGGCTACGCAGTGAACGCCCAGGTCGACGACGACATGGTCACCATCGAAATCGATGGCCGAACTTTGCAGGCGCCCAAGGGCTCCATGATCATCCGCGCTGCGGACAAGGCCGGGATTCCCATTCCGCGTTTTTGCTATCACCCCAAGCTGGCAATTGCCGCCAACTGCCGCATGTGCATGGTGGAAGTGGAAATGAACGGCAAGTTGGTTCCCAAGCCACAGGTGTCATGCGCTACGCCGGTGTCGGATGGCATGAAAGTGTGGACCCGCTCGGACAACGCTCTGAAGTGGCAGCGCAACGTTATGGAGTTTCTGCTGATCAACCATCCGCTCGACTGCCCGATTTGTGATCAAGGCGGCGAGTGTGAACTGCAGGACCTGGCGCTGGGTTACGGGCGCTCTGTGTCGCGCTTCACCGAGCGCAAGCGTAGCGTCGCCGACGAAAACATAGGTCCGCTGATTGCTACTTTCATGACCCGTTGCATCCACTGCACGCGCTGTATCCGGGTACTCAATGAGGTAGGCGGTACCCACGAATTTGGCGGCATGAATCGCGGTGAACACCTGGAAATCGGAACCTATATCGGCAAGTCGATCGAAAGCGAGTTGGGCGGAAACATCATCGATGTGTGCCCCGTGGGTGCATTGACCGACAAGGTCTTCCAATTCAAGGCTCGGGCTTGGGAGCTGATTGCGCGCGAGTCGGTGAGCTACCACGATGCGCTGGGGTCCAATCTGTGGCTGCACATCCGCCACGGCAAAATCTTGCGTGCAGTACCGCGGGACAACGAAGAGATCAACGAGTGTTGGTTGGCAGACCGTGATCGCTACAGCCATGAAGGGCTTTATCACGAAGATCGCGTCGTGGCACCCATGATTCGTGACGGCGATGAGTGGAAAGCGGTGACCTGGGATGCTGTCCTGGATGCCGTCGTCAGTGGCCTGAAGGACGTTGCGGGTAGCGACATCGGCATTCTGGCGCAGCCGGCAAGCTCTTGTGAAGAGGGCCTGTTGCTACGGCGGCTGGCCGACGGCCTGGATTGCGCCAATATTGATCATCGTTTGCGACAGTTGGACCTCAGCCACGAGGTGGCTACGACGTTCGAGATGCCGGTGGCAGAGATCAAGCATGCCAATGCGACCCTGCTGGTGGGCTCTTACCTTCGCCATGAGTTGCCGTTGGTCAATCATCGTGTGCGCGACAGCGTTCTGGCCGGGGGCAAGGTGTATGTTCTCAACCCCGTGGCTCAGGACTTCAACTATCCGCTGGCTGGCAGCTTCATAGCGCCGCCTCAGGCGTTGCTGGATGAGTTGCTGAGCCTGGCCAGGGCAGCGCAGGATCTGGGCAAAGCCGACTTGCCGCTGGATGATCGACTGGCCAGTGCGCTGGCGGACATCGAGGTCTCCGATGCGGCGCGCAGTGCAATCCAGGATCTCGCGCAGGCGGAAAGCTCTTTGATCGTGTTCGGCCATTTGGCCGCTGCGCACCCGCAGGCAAGCTGGCTGCGGGCGGCTGCACGCTTGATAGCCACTGCGACAGGCAGTGCTTTCAACGAAGTCCCCCTTGGCGCCAACAGCATCGGCCTGAGCCGTGTGGGCGTGTTGCCACACGACGGAGGCCTGGACGCGCGCGCCATGCAGCTCAAGCCGCGCAAGGCATTCATCTTGTTTGGCGCTGAGCCACCACATGATTTTGCCGATGGCAGCCTCATCAACGAGGCGCTGGATCAGGCAGACCTCGTCGTAGCTTTCAGTGCGTTTATCAATGACAGTCTGAAGCAGACCGCGCACATCATTCTGCCGATCGCTCCCATGCCCATGACGGAGGCCACCCTGGTCAATGTCGATGGCAAGGTACAGCATCTGGACGCCGCCATAGCTCCTGTGGCCGAGACCCACTCGGAGTACCGGGCCTTGGGCAACGCGGTTGCGCAACCGATATTACCGGCCAAGGGCGAAGTGCGCGAAGCTTGGCGGGTCTTGCGAGCATTGGGCCAGAAGCTGGAACTGACTGGTTTCGATTTCGTTGAACTGAGCGAGCTTGGCGAGACATTCGAGCAGGCGGGTTCGGTCACATCCGGGACTCGACAGCCCGAACTTGGCGAACGCCCAGCGCTGCCGTCCACGGGCCTCACCCGGCTGGACAGCGTACCGATTTACCGCGGCGACGCCGTATTGCGTCGTGCCAAGGCATTGAATGATCATCCATTGACGCGTCCACCCGAGGCCGTGATGGCGCCCGCCGATGCGCGTGCCATGCAGCTTGAGGACGGCCAGCGTATCCGTGTGACCGGAGGTCAGGTTCTGCCGATGCGCGTGGATGCACGCGTTCCTGTGGGTACGGTGTGGATCCAGTCCACATACGATGTCACTTCGAAACTGGTACCGAACGGTGCCACGCTATCGGTGGACAAAGCATGATTGAGATGAGTCTGCAATCGGATCTGTGGCTGGTGGTCTGGACCTTGATCAAGATCCTGGCGATTGCCATTCCGGTGATTATTGCGGTGGCCATGTTTGTGTACTGGGAACGCAAGGTCATCGGCTGGATGCATGTGCGCATGGGGCCCAACCAGATTGGACCGCTGGGCTTGTTCCAGGCCTTCGCCGACGTGGTCAAACTGTTGATCAAAGAGATCATCATCCCGACCAATGCCAACCGCTTCCTGTTTTTTCTGGCACCACTACTTGCCGTTGTGCCGGCCTTGGCAGTCTGGGCAGTTATTCCTTTTGACCAAGGGCTGGTGCTCGCAAACATCAATGCCGGCATCCTGTTCTTGCTGGCGATGACCTCGATGGGCGTCTACGGCATCATCCTGGCTGGCTGGGCGTCAAACTCGCGTTATGCGCTGCTGGGTGCAATGCGCTCGGCAGCACAGGTGATCTCCTACGAAATCGCCATGGGCATGTCCCTGATCTGCGTGCTTGTACTGGCCGGCAGCCTCAATCTCACCGATATCGTCAACGCCCAGGCCGGTAGCAAAGGTCTGTTCGAATGGTTCTGGTTGCCGTTGCTACCGATGTACGTGATTTACACCGTGTCGGTGGTGGCCGAGACCAACCGACTGCCGTTCGACATGGCCGAGGGCGAATCGGAAATCGTCGCCGGATTCCACGTTGAGTATTCCGGTGCAGCATTTGCGACCTTCTTCCTGGCTGAATACGCCAGCATGATTCTTCTCAGCTTCCTGGCCTCGATATTGTTCTTGGGTGGCTGGCTGAGTCCGTTTCCGGCTTCATGGGCTTGGGTGGGAGCTGCTGGCTGGTGGTGGTTATTCATCAAGGCGTTTCTTTTTTCATTCCAGTTTCTGTGGTTTCGCGCCACGTTCCCGCGCTACCGCTACGATC
>CAJDWN010000008.1_pt1 | contig 37297 bp, 52 predicted proteins | sample 7391581 | NCBI WGS metagenome assembly CAJDWN01 (sample SAMEA7055736, study PRJEB34461) | soil metagenome | biome: terrestrial ecosystem; feature: Peninsula; material: soil | place: Antarctica | collected 2016 | reverse complement strand
GCAGCGCCGCGCCCAGTGGTGAGCGCCACTGCAGGCTTCCATCGCGACTACTGTGCCCGCTGGCAGCTGTGCCAGCCAGAGACTGAACGCATCGCGTTTCAGATCCTGCCGTTTCAGCACGCGGCCCGAGGCATTGACCTCACACGCCGAGAATGTATTCTTTGCCAGATCCACACCGATGGTTATAGTGTTCATGGAGACTTCCTCTTCTGCTGACGGTATTGTCGAAACACCATCATGGCCCTCGAGGCCGAACGAGGGGGAAGTCTCTTTTTACTCGTTCAAGCGGACCGCGAAGAGCCGCGGCCGCTTAACTCCAGCGTTATGTGGCTTGACACGCGTAACGTTACAGGTGACACTGTAGCCGATGATACGCAGCTTCAAGCACAAGGGACTGGCGAAGTTCTTCATGTCTGGCAGTACTTCAGGCATCCAAGCCGTACACGCCAAACGGCTCCGACTTATCCTTGGTCGACTCAACGCTGTGTTGCTCATCAAAGACATGGACCTGCCCGGCCTCCGCTTGCACGAACTCTCGGGTAACCGTCGGGGGGTATGGTCCGTCACGGTAAACGGCAACTGGCGGGTAACGTTTCGCTTCAAGGACGGCGATGCCGAGATCGTGAACTACGAGGACTATCACTGAGGTCGTATCATGCGTATGCACAATCCCCCCCACCCTGGCGAAATACTTCGGGAGCTGTGTCTGGATCCGCTGGATCTTTCCGTAACGGATGCCGCCAAGGCACTTGGCGTCAGTCGCAAGACTCTGAGCGCCATTCTCAATGGCAACGCGGGTATCAGTCCCGAGATGGCGCTTCGGCTTTCTATTGCATTCAACACGTCAGCGGAAAGCTGGTTGGCGCAACAGTCTCAGTACGAGCTCTGGCAGGCCGAGCAGTATCGCAATGAGCTACACGTCAAGAGGTTGGTTACTGCGTAGCAACAGCCACATAACAAGTCAGTCAAACGGACCTGATAGTTCCTACGGTTTAGTGGACACCTTGAGCTAACGACTCAGGAGTGATCCATGCCCAAACCAGGCCCACGAACCACGACTCGCTACAGCAGCGAGTTCAAAGCCACCGTTGTCCACCTCAGCCACCTCCCCGGCGTCCAGGTACAGGAAGTTGCCGCATCGCTTTACATCCATCCTTTTATGTTGTCTCGTTGGCGCAAGCAAGCACGTGAGGGCACGATCATGACCAAAGGGACAAGCGTCGATCCGGTGATAAAGACAGAGCTCAAAGAGCTGCGACGGATCAAGAAGTCATACGAGCAACTGAAGGTCGAGCATGACCTGTTAAAAAAAGTGATCGCGTTCACTTCCGCTCGAAAAGCGAAAGCTTCTCCTTCATCGAGCAACAGCAGGAACACTACCCGGTGAGACGTCTGTGCCGCCTGTTTGGCGTAAGCGCCAGCGGCTACTATGCGTGGCGCAACCGCCCTGTAAGTGAACGAGTGCACGAGGATGCGCGCTTGCTCAAACGCGTCCGCTAGGTGCATCACGCGAGCCGGACGACCTACGGTAGTCCACGGGTTCATGCCCAACTACGCAGGCAAGGCGAACACATCGGGCGGCGTCGCGTAGAGCGCTTGATGCGGGACCATGGCATACGCGCTCGCTCGGCGACGTTGTACCGGCGAACACCGGGCACGGATCGATTCTTCGCTACCGTAGGCAATCAGGTTCGTACACTGACCGTCGATCGGGTGAACCAGGTGTGGGTAACCGACGTCACGTATTTGAAGGTGGCCGGTGCCTGGCGCTACCTCGCGACCGTGATGCACCGCCACTCACGTCGCTTGGTGGGTTGGGCACTGGGGCAGCGCAAATCGGCGGACCTCACGCGACGGGCCATGAAGGCCGCCATACGCCGCCGCCAACCCCCACCGGGTCTGGTGGTGCATAGTGATCGTGGAGTCGAATACCTGACTGATAAATACAAGCAGACATTGACCAAGGCCAACCTGTTGCAAAGTGTCAATCGCCCACGACGCATGACAGACAATGCGCATATGGAATCGTGGAACAAATCCATGAAATCAGATATGTATCATCAACGCCATTTCGCCAGTGACAGCGCTCTGCGCGCCGCCATACGCAGCTACATCGAATTCTACAATCGCTACCGCTTGCACTCTTCGTTGGGGTATTGTTCCCCGGTAGAGTTCGAAACCAAACCATCCGCCGCAAAGGTGTCCACTTTTTCGTAGGAACTCTCCCGTCCACTGGCTACGCGAGCGGCCGGCGGCTTAACTCAAGCGTTATGTTTCCTGAATCTGTGTGTTGAGGTACTGTATGGGGTGATAGTGGAGGTACATCATGAACTCAGCACTACGTGACCTACCCATCGAGCAACGCATGCAGCTCGTGGAAGATCTTTGGGACAGCATCGCCGCGGACCAAAGGGCGCTGCCGCTGACTGACTGGCAACGTACTGAGCTGGATCGGCGGCTCGACGCCTATGAAGCCGATGGCAAAAAAGGCCGGGCGGCTGAAGTCGCGCTTTCAGATATCAAGGCGCGCCTATGACTCTTCTGGTTCGGCTTCGTAGCGAAGCCGAACAGGATCTCGAGGACGCCGCACGATGGTACGAAGAACAACAACAGGGGCTTGGCCACCAGTTCCTCGATGAGGCCATGCGCACTTTTACGACGATAGCAGAGCAACCCACCATGTATCCGGACTTTGGCCGTGGAGCGCATCGTGCACTAATCCGCCGCTTTCCCTTCGGTATTTACTACCGAATCGAGGAATCGGCGGTCGTAGTCCTCGCAGTCATGCACGGCAGCAGACATCCGCGCCACTGGAAGTCAAGAACATAACAATGCGTTCAAGCCGAACGCGCTTCGTTCCACCAAACACACGGCAGATGGAGCTTGCCATGTGTTTGGCTCCACTACGCACGTCGGCTCAACTTAGGCATCGGCGGTGATGAGTGTATCGGGCGTGCGCTGCGTGGCGCAGGCATCGATGACTGGAAGGAACCAGGCTTGTTCTGCGCCCCGGTGCACCCGTCTCATCGTTGCGATAGTGTGCGTCGAACACCGACAGATCCAGATCATCAACCAAAATGATGCACGGCATACGCGAAGATGCCGGGCACCAACTGGGACTCCAAGTCCACCGGCAACAGCCGCGGGCCCAAGTCGATGTGACGATAACGTGCCATGCCAGATGCTTTGCTTGTTTGCGTTGCGCTATTGGGGCAAAATCGGGAAACCTTTTCTACACCCTCGTTAGGGCTCTCAAAACTCGACTCGCCTTTGGAACAAAGACTACGATCGATGTCTACTAACAGAGAACCAGATGGCAGATGAACTGAAACCCAGAACGGCTTCCATCAACGGCAATCTTTGGGGTGCCCGCGCACGGGACTGGGCGGAGATTCAAGAAGGACAATGCCGCGCGGTCTACTTGGCCGCTTTCGACCGAGCGGGTTTGGGACCCACTACGACATATCTTGACGTCGGCTGCGGTGCTGGCATGGCCGCCCAAATTGCGGTGGAGCGCGGCGCGAAAGTTGCAGGGCTTGACGCTTCGCCTCCCCTTCTCGCAATCGCAAGAGAACGAGTTCGTTCCGCGGAGTTCCACGTCGGCGAACTTGAGAACCTGCCATTTCCGGACAACACATTCGATCTCGTGACCGGATTCAATTCATTTCAGTACGCCGGAAATCCAACGATCGCGTTGAACGAGGCGAAACGGGTCGCAAAGCCAGGGGCCCAGGTTCTCATTACGACTTGGGGAGAACCGGCCGGAATGCAAGCTGCGGCCTTGGTAGCCGCGCTGCGCCCATTGATGCTGTCGCCGCCGGGAGCGCCCGGGCCGTTTGCCATGTCGGATGAATCCGCACTGCGCGCATTCGCCGCCGCGGCCGGTCTTGAGCCCGTCAAGATCCTCGATGTAGCCTCACCTTGGAGATACGAAAGTCTGGAAGTAGCGCTACGCGGACTCCGCTCATCGGGCGTCGCAGCACGTGCAGTCGCAAACTCAAGTGAGGAATCCGTCGACGCTGCACACGAGGCTGCACTTCAGCCATTCCGGAGCGCAGATGGAAGCTTTGTCATTCAAGCCTCTTTTCGTTGTCTACTTGCCCGCGCGTAGGCAAAGCACGAGAGAGCCCTAACCATTCCATCGAGCGGACTCGCTCATGTCAAGCGTCAGACCTCACCATGTAGCAACTTCGATTTCCGATGGAGAATTCACATGCGTTATAAGCTACTCGTTAGTGCGATTGCGCTTTCCATCATGCCAATGCTAGCCCTTGGACAAACTGTAACCGCACATTCAAGCAACGATCAAAGCACCAGCGCTGGGAGAAAAACCATGAGCAGAGTTACAGGCATTGGCGGTATCTTTATCAAAGCAAAAGATCCTGCAATGTTGAGGGATTGGTACAAGCAACACCTTGGCATTGGAGTTCAAGCATGGGGCGGTACGTCTTTTCGCTGGGTAGACAATTCCGGCAAACCAACTGCTGGGACAACAGCGTGGATGATCGGAGACGGCAAGAACTTTGCTCCAAGCACTGCACCGTTCATGGTCAACTATCGAGTCTCCGACCTACATGCACTTTTGGCCGCGCTTCGCGCAGAAGGATGCAACGTTTTGGAGAAAACTGAAGAATCAGAGTACGGTAAGTTTGGCTGGGTCATAGATCCGGAGGGAAACAAAGTTGAACTGTGGGAACCACCGGCTGGGGAGTAGAGTTCTGAATTGATAAAGCGATGCCCAACAAAGTGCTCCAGCCGACCGTCAACCCGCTGTCGCAGGCTGCCGGCGGCTGAACTTAGGCGTTGGCTCCATGAATCCCGTTCGTCTCGCTAGGCTAGTTGTATCCGGAGTCTCAATGCTCTGCGTCGCTGGCGTTGCGAGGGCCGATGCAGGCGTTCCCATGCTGTTCCTTACACTACCCGCGATGCTCATCGCGTTGATTCCTATCATTGTAGTTGAGGCAATCGTGCTCGGACGCCGCCTTGGCTCCAGCACAGTCTCCCGATTAAAGTCCGTCGCCATCGCCAACATGGCATCTACGGTGGTTGGACTTCCGCTAACCTGGGCGGCTCTGGTAGCCTTGCAGCTCGTTACTGGTGGCGGGGCGTCTTACGGTCTCGCAACGCCCGCGCAGAAATTGCTTGCCGTCACGTGGCAAGCGCCGTGGCTCATCCCATACGAAAAGGATCTTTACTGGATGCTACCGGCGGCCTCTATTGTCCTCTTGGTTCCGTTCTTTTTCACGTCTTACTTCGTCGAGGCACCAATCGTCACTCGCCTCGAAGCCGCGTACGCTCGTGCGCAAGTGAGGGCCGCTGTACTTCGCGCAAACATCTATAGCTATTCCTTGTTGGCTCTTTTTACTCTCGGTTGGTTGCTCTGGGCACTTCAGCACGGGCCGTAAAGCGGCCAACTGTGTGTTGCAGCGGAACTGCGGGGTCGCTCCTCGTCTCAACCGAACAAGGCCGGCTGCAGGCCGCTGAACACAGCGCCAGGTGCACATGCCACTTCCAAATAAACGACACAAAAAGCCACTCGACCTCGCCCAGTGCTTGGCGATCATCTCGTTTTCTGCACTAGGTCTTCTCAGCCTGTTCATGGCAGCGCGTGGTCTGTGGTCAGGGGAAATTGAGCAATTCACCAGGCTTGGCGACACTACGATCAACGCGACGGTCAGCCCGCAAGCCTTCCGACTGACAGTAGCGCTCTGGGCTGTCGTAGGCATTTTCCTCGTGTCCTTGGCTGTCATTCGTTGGTACGCGAGTCGGCGCACCTGACTATTTGTTCAAACCGACACCGCTTCGTAGCTTCAGCTTTGTGCCTGCGCTACGCTAGCGATACGCATTCGCTACTGCGCGGCGCGGCTTGACTCGGGTGTTAGAGGTGTCCTCAACAATGGAGGTATCTACAGTGCGAATTCGATACGTTATTGTGTTATCAGCGCTTGTTCTCGTTCCTCTTGTCGGCCTTGCCATTCAAAAGATGAATGCGATCACACGAGACAGTCAGGTCAATCTTACTGTTATTCGTTTCGAGGACCATATCGCAATTCAGTGCAGTCCCGCGAACACGGATACCTCTACCCGGCCACAATGGAAAACCATTTGCAATGAGATGGCTGTCCCGCAAATTAGCAAGCTGGTTGCGGTCGGAGCAATTACGCCAATCATTGGTCCGGTCTATGACGCAGCCACCATGGAGGCAGCAACCACTCAGCTTTCGAGATCCATTCCGTGGTCGCAGCCACACCGGTAACACTTCATTCAAGCCGGCCGCCGGGGTCGGCTAGTCATTTACAGTCGCTCTCGGCCGGCGGCGGCTTCATACAGGCGTTAGCCACAGGAATCGTATACATGCAGGGCGAAATAGAAGAATGGAAGGATGGCTGGTACGGGATCAGTCTCGGGCTTTCCCCTGCGGAGATTGATCGATTTATAGTCTTGCTCAACCAACTTCGTAAAGACTCGGGGCAACACTTCCACATATCAAGCGATCAGACTGCTGCCGCTGGACCAGGCGACATCGAGTTCTACGTTGCGGAACCCGACACAAAGCACAACATGAGACTTGGCGGGGTGGCGCTGGCACCAGGCAGTACCCCGCCCGCCGGTGTCTAACTATTCGTAGGAACTCTCCCTCGCACTGGCTACGACAGCGGTCGGCGGCTTAACTCATGTCTTAGGCACATCTACATGAAGCCCTTCATACAGCACCACATATTGGCCTCGGCATTCTGCTTTCTTGCGGGATGCACTTCACTCTCATCGCCAGGTATCGCAACATCTAGCTCGCCACCGCCAATTTGGGGTGATTTTCAAGATGATTATGGAATTCAGTACACCATCTCGGAACTGGAATGGAATCAACTTCCAGATTCGACCTATCAAGTCGTTTTGTGGGATCACGATCACCAATACCTCATCGCCAGAAATGGGCCAAACAATCTGAGCAATCCAAACTTGTGGACGCGAATCGATTGGATGACCCTACCGGGTATGCCGCCTTATGAGTGGGCGTTCTGCATAAGTGCCTACGCCGCACTGAGCGCCGCAGAGGCCAAGAGTTCAGTGATTGCTCATCGTGAGTCACCCAAAACTGGGTGCAATGGGCATCCGTTCTCTCGCATGCAGAGAACCAGGGCTGTAGAACTGTAGGAAGAGGTGCCCAACTATTCGTTCAAGCCGACACTGCTTCGTGCCATCACCTGTGTGATTACGCTACGCTTGCACGCAGTCGCCGCCACTGCGCGGTGCGCCTTGACTCAGGTGTTGGCGGGGTAGAACCCGGGTAAAGCCACTGATCGATGGACAACTGATGCTATCGACTGGCTAAATGAAATAGATATGCTCTGACGGGATGCCTCAACGCTCATATCTGTCACGGAGCATGGCCTGACAATACATTCACGCTGAACCCACATCAGGGCGACGCCTGATTGCACGCATTCGGCTGTATTTGGACTCACTTGCCACTCCGCTGAGGGTCGGGTAATCCAGGCGCTAGACTGCCATGCCAATTTCCCTCGTGACGAATGGCACGCGCCGCTACGCGCGCGACCCGCATAGCCTGACGCAGGACGACAACTGGACAGATCGGTGAATGAACATCCCTACCATTGATATGAGAAGCTCGAACATGCAAACCGCGCGAACGGCAGGCATGCGGTACCTGATCGCCGTGCTGACTTGAATCTTCAGCCTTGGCTACGTGCCATCACAGATCACCGCGCATGGCGATGCAGCTGCAACGGTGAGCAACATCTTGGCGTCCGAGCTGTTGTTCCGACTCGACATCGTGGCAGGACTGATTTGCTACACTGTTTTCTTGTTAGTACCTTTGGCTCTGCACAAGCTTCTCAGCCCGGTCGGCAAAGGCGCGGCCGTTCTTATGGTCGCATTCGCTGGGGTGCTCCTGATGGCAGGATGCTTTGGTTACTTGATCGATTTCATCGTGACTGCGCTCTATCCCGGTTACTCGAAAACGCTTATCAGTAGCTACATTACGTTACCGGCGACATTTGGTGAGATCGGCATTTGTCTGTGGCTTCTGATTATGGGTGTACACGTGTCGGCCAGAATGCCCAAGCTGGACCGAGACGCGGTCTGACATTTTGTCCAGGCGGACGGCTCCGCCGCCGTTTGATTCCAGCGTCAGGAAGCGAGACCTGCCGCTCAATATTGCCAGCACTTGGAGGAGACAAGCCGTGCCAGACCTCGATACCGTTTTTGCAAGACTGAGAAGCATCATGGATCCTTACGCTTCAGAGTTGGACTGCAAGAGGAACGATGCATCGCAACTGTACTTGGATACAAACCACATCCAGAAAAACAAGAAGCCCTTGTTCTTCGGGGCTGTGCAGGTGAAGAAATCATATGTTTCGTTTCATCTGATGCCGGTCTACCTCAAGCCCGCGCTTTTACAAGACATCTCAGAATCGCTCAAGGCCCGAATGCAGGGCAAATCATGTTTCAACTTCAACAAAGTTGACGAGCGTCTCTTCACCGAGCTCGCCTCACTCACCGAGGCAAGCTATGCAAGCTATGAAGAACAAGGCTTCGTATAGGGTCGCGCCAGGAAACGCAACATCATCTCGTAGGCGCAGTACAATTAATCGGTCAAACCCAGGCCGCTCCGTGCCTTGGCCTTTGCGTATGCGCTCCGCTAGCGCAAAGCTTTCGCCACTACGCGGCGCGGCGTGGCTCCAGTGTAAGACACCAGCTTGGAGTTTGATGAGGCTCAGTGGCAGATACTCACCACCGTAGTTCCCGATCGGAGCGAACTCGATGACACCTTTCAGGACTGGGAGCATTCTGCACTCAAGGCCGTTCGTCTTCTTGGATCACAGGGGCACACAGTCAAGCGCGTTCCCATCGATGTTGAGGCGCTTTGTAATTGTTGCACCGCACGCAACCTTCCGGTCGACGGTCCTGCGCGTGCCCAGTACGTCATAGATCTGTTGCGGGAAGGCAGCGGTGGCGTCTGAGAGTTCGCCCAAGCGGGCGGCTGCGCCGTCGCTCAACTCCAGACCAAGGCCACGCATTCATGTTAGGGACCCTCTGATTAACCCTACGCAAGCGGCATGACGTCCAGAAGCTCGCAGGGTGAGTTTCGCCGCTCGGCTTGCATGCACAAGCCGCGCGGCATGGCCTGCGGGCTTTCTGGACGTCACCCACGCGTTCAAAATCGATGGATTGGGCCCGTTCTGTCTGTCCACAATACTGCGTTACACTGACTCGACAGGCAACTAGCCTGACTGCGCCAGTGTGCATTGTCTTGCGCACAGAAAGAGCGGGTGACGCCCGCGTAGGGTTAATCAGAGGGTCCCCAACATATGAGCACATTGCAAGAATGGTCAGATGGAGTCTGGATCGCTGAGGCGCCGTTACGTTTCTTCGGCATTCCCTGCGGCACCCGAATGACAGTCATTCGACTTGCTGATGGCTCACTGTTTCTACACTCTCCCATTCATATTTCCTCGAAGCTGCGGTCCGAACTAGAGCGGCTCGGCTCGGTGAAGCACATTGTTTCCCCCAACAAGCTTCATCACCTCTATCTGGGAGCTGCAGTCGCAATGTATCCAGATGCGAAGTTGTACGTACCACCTGGCCTCATCAAGAAGTGCCCGGAATTCGCTCACGCGGCGTCGCTGACTGATGAAGTGCCATTGGAGTCCTGGGCCGGCGTATTGGAGCAGATTGTCGTACGCGGAAGCAGTATTATGGAAGAAGTCGTATTCTTTCATCATCGGAGCCGAACACTTATTGTTGCTGATGTTTGCGAGAACTTTGGCCGGCATAGCCCCTTACTCACGCAAATCGTGGCTTGGATTGCGCGGATGCATGGGCGCCCTCGGATGCCTCCGGACTGGCAACTAAGCTTTCGAGATCATGAAGCACTGCGAGCGTCATTCGCGCGTCTGTTGAGTTGGGATTTCGACCGAGTGATCTTGGCGCACGGCGCACTGCTGACTGCTCAGGCAAAAGCAATCTTTCAACGGGAATACGCGTGGGCATTAGCGTAGCATCATGCACAACTGGGCGATGCAGCCGACGCTGTTGCTGACTACTGCAAGCCCTACGGGGAATATGGCGACGGCAGCTATGAGCCCGGTGACATCATTGAAGTCGATGACTTGAAACAGAGGCTTCGCTGCATCATCAAGGCAACCAGGGTTTACACGATAGAATTCGGGAACATTCCGTAAGAGGTCTGGCGCGGTGAGACGTTTTCCAGCGCAGATGAGCTCCGGGAGTGCCACATCCGCTGCCTTCCGCATTTGGACCTACATAACAGCTTCGAATTTGTGACATTGCACCTTGAATTGGTTGAAGTAATTGCGCGGGAGGTTACACCCTGAAGCATCTGGCGTTCAGGGACACTCAGCCGGTCTAAGGGTACAGAATCACCGCTCAACTCAAGCGCCAGAGGGCTCCGATGGCAGAGTACACGACTGAAACAATCTGGATCCGTGGCGACCAGGATTTTCTCGGAAATCGTTACAGTCGTCGGCATGTTCTGCGGTTCGATGCCGGCATTGACATACCGGGCTCCACGTCGCCGCATGTGGTGCCTGTTCCGTACTCGGATACATCTGCTGTGGATCCAGAGGAAATGTTTGTGTCCTCACTATCCAGCTGCCATATGCTGTGGTTTCTATCCATTGCTGGCAAGCGCAGGTTCGTTGTGGACTCCTATAAGGATGTTGCTGTTGGTGTTATGGGGAAGAACCCAGAGGGAAAGCTGATTATGAGTCTGATCACGCTCAATCCTGAGGTTGAGTTTTCGGGTGACAGGCTTCCGAGTCGCGCAGAGATTGACAAGATGCATCATCAAGCACACGAACAATGCTTCATCGCCAACTCGGTCAAGAGCGATGTTCGCTGTGAGCCCGTGTATGGATCACTCTGAAAATTCATGCAAGCCGAAACCCCGTCGCAGGTTGGCTCAACTCAAGCGCTGGCTATTATGAATAATGTCTCGGCGGTCAAAGAAAACACTACGGCTGATGGCCTCTCCTTTCGACTCGCCTGCACCGATGATTTGTCAGAGCTGGTGCGTATGCTGGCAGACGACGCGCTCGGTTCCCGGCGGGAAGTCTGGTCTGCTCCGGTTGCCACTGGCTACGCCGAAGCCTTTGCAGCCATCGAGGCTGACCCGAACAACGAACTGGTGGTTGCGGTCAATGATGAGGTGATCGTGGGCATGCTGCAGATCACCTTCATTCCTTACCTCACCTATCAAGGTCGGAGACGATGCATTGCGATTCTATGAGCGCTTGGGGTTTGTGTCGACGCATCACGGCATGAAGCTTCACCTATAAGTCTCCGCCAGATGCTGAAACCGCGCACTCTGAAAATTCTTCTGCTGATCCTTGCAGGCTATGGGCTACTGTTGCTCCCTGCGGCGATCTGGCCAATGTATTTGGATTCACCTGCCCGCATGCTAATGCTAGTTCCGTTGTTGGCTGTTTATATGTTCCATAGTGCTGGCGTTCCCGGATTGCTTGAGAACGATGGTTTATGCGGCTGGGGCTGGTGCCCTCCGACATTGTTTGGATGGTTGTTCGCTGCAGCCCTTTGGCTTGGCATCGCGTGGCTTGTCGCCTGGAGCATTGCATCGCTGACAAACCGTCTTGCGGCACGCTGAGCTCACACAGGCGCGCTGCCTTTTGCGTTCAGCAGTTTGCCGACGCTTCACCGTCGCTCACGGTACGGCCTGTGCAGCAGCGTATATGTACCAGACCGTCCGGCAATCTGGTATCTTTGTTGACAGGTGCCGCAAGGCAGCGCGTCGAGCTCGGCCCGGTTTGATCAGCAACCCAAGCTTCTTGCGTCGTTTGCGGCCAACAGATCGTTCAACGCGACCGACTTATGTCGCCATTAAATTTCAGTGTCGCGCGCGACGCGTCCAGTCAAGCGTTATGTACAAATGAGAAAACGCGGTTTACTTGTAATTGTCGGAATCTTTTCATTGTGCGCGGTAGCGCTGGCATCGCGCGGCGGCTTGTTCGCGCCAGGTTTATCGCAGCTCACAGGGACTCCCGTTGAAGAGACTGCGCTGGTCGACCTGCAGGGTCACACGCACACTTTGAAGGAACTGCGCGGTCATTCAACGACACTTTATATGTGGGCAAGATGGTGCACTCCCTGCCTGAAGCATCTGGCCCAGCACGCCAGCAACGGGCCTCCAGAATCTTTCGGGCACTTCCTCGCCATGGCGCTGGACAAGCATCCGGGTGCGGTCGAACAGACGCCGCAACGTACTGGATATGATGAGCCGGTCTGGGTCGTTACCGACGGCATGTCGCTCATTCAACGACGTTTCGCCGGAAACGACAGACGCGCTGTGCCCTATATCATGGAGCTCGATGGCGATGGCGGCATCCTGGCTGCGCGGTATGGGGAGTAGTATGCATATCAATACGTCCAAGGGGATACGCACCTGGAGCTCGCGCGCTGCTTGAGTCAAGCGTCATGAGTGTCTAATTTGAACTTACCATTTTATATTCGAACTGGTGGATTCGTATATAAATTTTCATTCTTCACCAACAATACATGAGTAAAGAAAATGGCTAAAGGTACTGTAAAGTGGTTCAACGCCGACAAAGGTTTTGGTTTTATTACACCTGAAGATGGCAGTAAGGACCTGTTCGTTCATCATTCCGAAATTCAAGCGGGTGGTGGATACGCAACATTGAGTGATGGCCAAGCGGTCGAATTCGAAGTTGGCGAAGGTCAGAAAGGCCCTTGTGCAAACAAGGTTGTTGCTATCTAGATAGCAACACTTAGAAACGCTCAAGGGCGTTCGTACTGGCTCACCGGGCAGCTCCAATCGGCGCACGTTTCGAATTGTGTGCGCAGATTGGGGCTGCCCCTTATCTTGGGACCCTCGTGTTGCACCGCAAAGGAACCACATGACACTGTTACACGCCCGTAGAATCAACTTGGTACTCGTCCTTCTTGCGGCACTCGGCCTCGTCGCAGAAATAGCCATCGCGGCTCCTGCGATTGACGCTCCGAATGTTGTGCCCATTTCAGATACGCTGGTGACGTCCGGCCAGCCGACGGCTGCCGCGCTGGCCGGGTTGTCAGCACAAGGCTTTGGCGCCGTCATCAACCTGGCCCCGCTGACTGTCCCTGATGCGGTTCGTGACGAGCCGGAGATTGTCCAGAAGCAAGGGCTGCCTTTTGTCAACATCCCAATCAACTTTGGTAAGCCAACAGATTCTGATTTTCAAGAATTTGTGGCAGCGATGAATAGATTCAAGGGCAAAAAAGTACTGGTTCATTGCCAAGTAAACATGCGAGCATCCAGCATGACGTTCCTCTACAGGGTGGTGATTGAGCATCAGAATCCAGAGAAGGCGTACGAGTCCGTCGCCCGAATTTGGTCGCCAGAGGGCCCGTGGATGCACTTCATTGCCGCCGAACTGAAACAGGCCGGCATCCCGTTCCAACCCTACTGACATGTGGGCCAATTCCTCGCTCTACCGGGCGCGAGACAGTCAACTCATGCGTTAGTGATCCTCTGATCACGCTGTTGCAACGCTCTGTGCCGAGTTTGTTTGTGCTGCTATTGCCTGCATCCCAAGTGGCCGTTGAAATGGGCTCGCGGCGTGGCCGTTCGCTCCAGCCGACTGCCCACTGGTTGCGCCAATGGCCGGCGACTGAACTCAAGCCGTGAGCGCTAGAGTACTTTCATGCATCCATCCGTAAAACTCATGTGGGAAACGTATCTGGCGCTCCTGCCCCAAGCTCCTGCGGGCTCCATCGATGCGCCTGCGGCGTGGCACTTTTGTGATAACGAAGCGGATGCCAATGAGTGCGCCCAACTGGTCTTGACCGGTCTGAAGCGTGCAACGTCACCCTCCTTGTGGTCCTTTGAGAGCAGTGGCGAGGCTCTACCCACGGTCGGTGATCTGAACATAGTGACGGACTGGAGCGGTCAAGCCATTTGTATCATTCGCACACGCAAAGTGCAGACCCTGGCTTTCAACGAGATTACTGAACTGCACGCCCGCATTGAAGGCGAAGGGGATGGTTCGCTTGACTGGTGGTGCAGAACCCATTGGCCCTACTACCATCGCGAGCTTGAAGGGACTGGCCATGCGCCTGAGCGTGACATGCCAATTGTCTTCCAGGAGTTTGAACGCATCTTTCCAGAGGACGCGGACTGAGAACTCAGTCACTCCGACCTCGCTTCGAATCGCGGCTTCACGCAAGCATCAGGGGACCTCTGATCAGCCTTGTATAATCGGCATGACACCCAGAAAACTCGCAGGGCGTGTTGCGTGGCGCAATTCAGTGGGCTGCCTGCACAAGTCTCGCGGCGCGGCATGCGGGCTTTCCAGGCATCACCCATGCGTTTAAAATCAATAGGTTGAACCCGCTTTGTCTGCCCGCAATACTGCGCTACACTGCCTTGTCAGGTAACCAGCCTGGCTGCGCCAGTGCGCTCTTGTTTTGCGAACAGACCGAACGGGGTGACGTCCACGCAGGATTAATCAGAGGGTCCAAAGCGTCACTGAAACTACTTGCGCTACGCTCGTAGCGTTTCTATCTCAGGAGATAAACATGGCCGATACATGGCTCTCATCATTGACCACTGCCACACCGCAAGAAGGTTTTGAACTTGCAATCACTCTAAGCCGTCGCGGCGTCAAATACACCCAACCCGATGTGGACACGCTGAAGGAATTACGGCCGGAATATGCTCGGTCTGCGGATGCATTGACTGCCGCCTCGCAAGTTATTGCCATCAATTTTCAAACAGTGGCTGCAGCAAACAATTACTGGCGTGGCTAGGGACCCTCAGTAGGTTGTTCATCCGGGGCCGATTGAAGCGGTAGCCATGAATGTCATATTTTGATGAAGGGATGAGATGAACTACGTTGATTTGGTTGCTGTGCTGGCCGTTATCCAGCTGATATTTTTTGGTCTACTCGTAGGTAGCGCACGCGGCCGCTATGGCGTCAAAGCACCGGCCGTGTCCGGGCACGAAATGTTTGATCGTGCCTACCGTGTGCAGATGAACACGCTGGAGCTGATGATCGCGTTCCTGCCCGCGCTCTTCATCGCCGCCAAATACTGGCCACAGGTATATGTTGCCGGTGCCGGTGCCGTGTACCTGGTGGGAAGGCTGATCTATTGGCGCAGCTACACCGCCGCGCCTGCCAGCCGTGGCCTCGGCTTTGCGCTGTCGATGATCCCTATTCTGGCATTACTCATCGCTGCGCTTGTGGCCCTGATCGGTGAAGCGGCGGGCATTGGTACCTAAGAAGTCTCTGATCGAATCGTGCACGGCGGCTCAGCGGCTGAAGCCGTCCGCTTCTGTGTTGCAAAACACGCCCATAGCGGTGCTATGGACCGTATTTTGCGCCCTGAATCCGGCTTACTGTCGCCTTTCTTTACGCGCGGCAAGCATTGGTCGTGGCTGATTCTGTCTGTTATCGGTGGCATCGCTCTTGTTGCTGCTGGTATGTGAGTCGAAACAGACACACCTGCGCACAAATCCGCGCTGCGCGACTCATCTAGACAGGTAGTGCACACCGTTTACCGGGCTCTGAGTGGGCGGGACCGCGCAAGACAGTACACTGACCGTACCTGAATTGTCTGTCGAGAGTGACCATGCGTCTTCATCAGCGCTTCCCGAGAACCACGTTTGCCACCTTGGGCTCCTTGACCCTGCTGATATGCGGTTTTGCCCGAGCACAAATCCCGACAAAAGCAAGCGATACATTCACGCCGGTGGTCGCCTCGATCATGGGACCACAGCCTGCGGCCGTACATGGAACAGATGGTCTGTACCACTTGATCTACGAGCTGAAGCTGAGCAACACCAAGCCGGCAAACGCTACGCTCCAGCGCATCGATATCATCGACTCCGATCATCCCGACACGGTGATTGCATCCTATGCGGGCAAGAGGCTGCTCGACAGCTTGCGAACCTTGCAGCCCCGTCCGGCCGACTCTGCTGTCATTCCCGTCAATGCGAGCCGCTTGCTTTATATCGAGCTTGCATTCAAACCGGGCCAGGTGCCGCGAGCGATTACCCACCGGATGAATCTACTCGGTGCGGGGAATCCCGCCCCCACCGCGCCAGCAACCCCGCTTGACTATCGCGCGGCATCATTCGAGCTTGGCCGTACGCAATTGCCGATTGTGGGCCCGCCACTGCGCGGCAAGGGCTGGCTGGCCATCAACGGCTGTTGCAACAACCGCGTCATTCACCGTGGCTCCTTCCTCGGCGTCAACGGCGGTTTGTACAACGCGCAACGCTTTGCCATCGATTACATGCGCCTCAATAGCGACGGCGAAGCGGTTCATGGCGACCCGGAGAAAAGCGAGAGCTATCCAGGTTACGGCGCTGATATTCTGGCCGTGGCTGACGGCACGGTGGTGGCCACGCTGGACCACATGGACGACCAGAAGCCAGGCAGCCTGCCCGATGCGGCCGATATCAGCATGGAAACCGTGGATGGCAACCATGTTGTTATCGATATCGGACGTGGGCAGTTTGCCTTTTATGCTCACTTGCAGAAGGGGTCGGTCAGTGTGCGCGAGGGCGATCTTGTCAAACGAGGCATGGTGATTGGCAAGCTCGGAAATTCAGGCAATACGTCGGCGCCACACCTGCATTTCCACATCATGAACGGGACTTCTGTACTTGGTTCGTCGGGCCTGCCCTACCTCATCGACCATTTCAGCCTGTCCGGACTGGTCGATGCGAGCCAGTTCGACCAGGCGCCAAGTCTTGAGGGGCAATGGAGCCAACGCAATGACAAGCCTGCATTCCAGAACAATCGTTTCCCGATGAATCTCAACCTTGTCGATTTCCCGAGACAGGGAGCTCCGATTGAATCTGGGCGAGTGCGTCAGTGAGATGAAAGTGTTTGATTCAGGGCGCGAAACGTGGCCGATAGTACCGCTATGGGTGCGTTTTGCAACGCAGGAGCGCGCTTTTTTTCGCCGCTGCGCCGCCATCCACGATTCACTCGCAGGTTGCCCGATGAAAATACTCCGCATCGTAGCCAATATTGCAGCAGCGGATACTGCCAAGGCTCAATCTTTCTATCAGGACTTCTTTGGTCTTGATTTGCTGATGGACCATGGTTGGATCAGGACTTTCGGCTCCAGTGAAAGCATGAAAGTGCAGGTCAGTGTTGCCACGGAAGTAGGTTCGGGTAACGACGTACCGGATCTTTCGATCGAGGTCGATGATCTTGCCGAAGACGTTCGTCGAGCCGAGCAAGCCGGGATTGTTATCGTCTACGGACCGGCGGATGAGCCCTGGGGTGTTCGGCGATTCTATGTGCGGGTCCCGTTCGGCAAGCTCGTCAATATTCTGGAACATCATCGTGCGTCCTCGTGAACTACCTGAACTAGCACAAGCATGACGGAAAAGGTCTACACCCTGGCTCAAGCAGCCCAACACGAAGTCACTATCCGCAAGAGCCGGTTTCTGGCTCAAGCGGCACCGGTGACAGATGAGGCGGGTGCCATGGCGTTTCTGGCATCTGTGTCCGATCCATCCGCAAACCACAATTGCTGGGCTTGGCGCTTTGACCAGCAATACCGATTCAGCGACGATGGTGAACCCGGCGGCAGTGCCGGAAAGCCGATTCTGATGGCGATCGAGGGTCAGGGCCTCGATTGCGTGGTAGCCGTGGTCACGCGCTGGTTTGGTGGCATCAAGCTGGGCGTTGGCGGGCTGGTACGTGCTTATGGCGGCACGACGGCAGAATGTCTGCGACTGGCCAAACAAATCGAAATCATCCACATGGTCACGGTGTGCTTCCAACTTGGCTACGCGGAACATGAACTGCTCAAGGCACGGATGCAGGCGTGGCCGACGGAAACGCTGGATGAAGAGTACGGCGCCGCCAGCGTCAAGATGACACTGAAGGTAGCGCGTGACCGGCTTGAGGCGCTGCGGACACTGCTAGCGGACCTCAGTCGTGGGCAGTGTGAGCTGCGAGTGCTTGATCAGGTATAGAGCCCTCGGGAAAACGCATCCGGCCGCTCCTGCATCGCGACAGCCAAGGCCGTAGGCCNNGAGCCCAGGCACATTTCTCGCGGGCATGGCCCGCTCCTACAATTTGACTACGCGGGGGGCTTGATCGGAGCGCCTCTGCCCTCACATCTTGTTGATGCCGGACAAGACAGATTCAAGTGATAGCAGGCGTGCCGGGCTCGGTGCGTTGCGGCGGCTATGGCCGTTCATGCGTCCACACAAGGCGCTTTTCATCGGCTGGTTGACCTTTCTGGGTCTGTCGTCGGGTGCCAACCTGGCATTGCCTGTCGCGGTGCGGCACATGATCAACAACGGATTTGCCGATGCCGATCCGACCGTTATCAACCGGACTTTCATGGCCCTGTTCGGTGTGGCGTTGGTGATTGCGCTGGCCACCGCGGCACGATTCTTTTGTATCACCCTGCTCGGCGAACGCTCGCTTGCGAGCCTGCGCCGCCATCTGTATGACCACCTGATTCGTCTGGATCTCGGATTTTTCGAGAAATCCCGCGTCGGCGAGCTGCTTTCGCGCTTGGGTACCGATACCGAACTTGTGCAAACGCTGGTTGGCTCGGGTATTTCGGTGGCGCTGCGCTCGGCCGTGATGCTGGTGGGCGCCACCATTGCCATGATCATCACCAGTCCGCGTCTGGCTGGTCTGACCGGTTTGGTGATTCCAGCGGTCATGGTGCCGATTCTGATTTTCGGCCGCCGCGTGCGCAAACTATCTCGACACAGTCAGGATCGGCTGGCGGACGCCAGTGCCATCGCCAACGAAACACTCAATGCCAACCAGGCAATCAAGGCCTACTCGCGCGAGGCTACCGAGAGCAGTCGCTACGGCAGTGCCATTACCAAGGCATTGGCTACGGCGCGTCACCGCATTGGTATGCAATCAGGCCTCACTGCCGCCGTAATCACGCTTGTTTTTGGTGCCATCACGCTGGTGCTATGGGCCGGCGCGCGCAATGTTCTGGCGGGTGAACTGAATGCCGGAGTACTAGGTCAGTTCGTGTTGTACGCCATTTTTGCGGCCGGGTCCGTCGCGGGCGTCAGCGGCGTGTGGGGCGAAGTGATGCGTGCGTCGGGGGCGATGGAGCGCATCGGTGAGTTGATGGATGAACACGCCGACGTGCGCTCACCGGAAGTACCGGTTGAGCTGCCGACCCCTGTACGCGGGCACCTGAACTTTTCGGGCATCGAGTTCCGTTACCCCACTCGCCTGGAGACGGCTGCACTGTGCGACTTCAATCTGGACGTACAACCCGGCGAGACGATTGCCCTGGTCGGACCCTCAGGTGCCGGCAAGAGCACAGTGTTCGCCTTGTTGCTGCGCTTTTATGACCCGCAACACGGAGACATCCGCCTGGATGGTTTAAAGCTGCCTGAGCTGGCACTCGATGATGTACGCGGATCGATTGCGCTGGTACCGCAGGATACGGTCATTTTTGCCGGTACGGCCGCGGAGAACATTCGCTTTGGCCGTAGCGGTGCCGATGACGAGGAGGTCCGGGCCGCCGCCCGGGCCGCCGAGGCGGATGACTTCATTCGCAAGCTGCCGCAAGGCTACGACACGGAGCTGGGTGAACGCGGAGTGCGCCTGTCTGGTGGCCAGCGGCAGCGCATTGCCATCGCGCGCGCCATCTTGCGCGACGCGCCATTACTGTTATTGGACGAGGCTACCTCGGCGCTGGATGCACAATCGGAAGCTGCAATCCAGCAAGCACTGGCACGACTGGAGAAAGGCCGCACGACCCTGGTCATCGCCCACCGGCTGGCTACCGTGCAACGCGCTGACCGCATTGTGGTCATGGATGGTGGCCGAATTGTCGCCGAGGGTACTCATGAAAGTCTGCTGGCCGAAGGCGGTTTGTACGCCGATCTGGCGCATTTGCAGTTCAACACTTGAGTGAGCGACGCAGCGGCGCTGCATGGCGCGTGCTCTTGCTCGCCTGCGGCGCGCACCCGAACTCAGTCCTCGCATACGAGCGGGGGCGAGGGCGCGCTAAATTTTGTGGCAAACCACCACCACGGTATCGACATCTTCATCGTCAATCAGGCCGTCGCGCCACACGAGTGGCTTTTGCAGCCGCAAACCCAGCGGCATGATCACGCGGTTGTACCACCACATCGCACGCGCACGCTGATGGGTCAGAAACCACATGCCCAGATCCAGCAGGCGGGATGAGCCCGGTTGCATGCCGTACACGGCACTGCGCTCGACACAAAATCCGGTCCGGCCCAGCAGGTCCTTGAGCATCTGAGGTTCGTAGCGACGGTGATGACCGACAAAGTCGTCAAAAGCGGTCCATGCTGCCTCGTGCAAAGGCACCGAAATCAGAAGCGTGGCGCTGGCTGAAGATACCCGCGCCAACTCGCGCAGAACTGTCTCGTCGTCTTCAACATGCTCGATGATGTCAAACGCGCACACCAGATCGAAGGAATCATCAGCAAATGGCAGTGCATTGACCAGCGCGGTGACAGCCCCAGCACCCTTGGCGCGAAAGCGGGTCATGGCCTTGTGACTGATGTCGACGAATTGCGTTCCATGCAGCGGCATGCGCGGGCGCAAACCCGGGGCCACCTCCAGATGCTGCCGTGACCGTGACACCAGATCCCGTACCAATGGCCAAGTATTGAAACGACTTGCATCAATCAACTTCGAATCACGCCACAGCGCTTCGTAAAAATCACGATTGTGCGCCTGCAGAGAATCTTCGGGGTGCTTGTGGGCCAGCTGTTCAGTCATTTTGCACGAGCCATAAAAAAACCCCGCGGCGAGCTGCGGGGTTTTTCATAGATGAAGCGCGGTTCGAATCAGACCACCGGCGTAACAGCAGAAGCCTGCTTGCCCTTGGGACCATCCACCGTCTCGAAGCTGACCTTCTGGCCCTCTTCCAGACTGCGGAAACCGCCCGAACCGATAGCAGAATAATGCACGAATACATCGTCACTGCCGTCCTCGGGCGCGATAAAACCAAAGCCCTTGGCGTCGTTGAACCACTTTACTGTTCCAGTTTGCATTGAAAACCCCTAACACGTTAATAATGTACGCGACCCGTTGCAACGATTCCCCGTTCCAGAACCTGCGTACGCGCCAAGTATGAATGCAAGAATGAGGTCACTGCAAGTGTCACTTGCAAAATGTCATGTCACGCCGGCAATCAGTGCGGGAAGATGGGCGCCAGCAAGTTGCACATTCGCGGTTACCTGCTGCATGGTTATCGGGGCATCATCACCGCAACCTGCCGCCCAGTTGGCAACCAGCGCAAGGCAACAATAATCGAGGCCCAACTCGCGTGCCAACGCGGCTTCGGGCATACCCGTCATGCCCACCATGTCGCAGCCATCGCGCTGCATGCGCCTGATTTCAGCGCGCGTTTCCAGTCGCGGACCCTGGGTAGCGCCATAGCAACCGTGGTCGATCAGCGTCACGCCAGTGGCCACAGCCGCTTCGATCAGGGACTGCCGCAAATTGGCTGAATAGGGTTCGGCAAATTCTGCGTGGGGTACCGCGCCCTGCCCATCGTGGAAAGTGGACAAGCGACCCCAGGTGTAGTCGATGAGCTGGTCTGGCAACGCAATGCATGCCGGCGCGTACGCCGCACCGATGCCGCCGACCGCGTTGATACCCAGCACGCGTTGTGCGCCCGCTGCGTGCAATGCCCACAGGTTGGCGCGATAGTTCACCTCGTGCGGGGCAATCCGGTGCTCGGCACCATGACGTGCCAGGAACACCAGGCGATGGCCTTTCCAACGGCCGAAATACATGACATCGGAAGTCTCGCCCCAGGGCGTTTGCGGTCGCGTCTGCGAGTCCAGCTCCAGCCCGGGCCAATCGTATACGCCCGTGCCCCCGATTATGGCCAGATCCGGTTTGTCCATGGTCTGCTGGCCCGGTGCTCGCTTGTCCGGTGCTCGCTTGTCCGATGATGGTGTCATGCTGCATCCAGCACATGAATATCAGGAAGGTTTCGGCCCTGTTCGTAGTAGTCCATGCCAAAGCCGAACACATAAGCATCGGGGACATCGACCCCGCAAAAATCAGCCTTGATACCGCCGCACTGACGGTCATGCTGCTTGACGCACAGAGCCGCGACCAGCACCCGGGAGGCACCAACGTCCAGGCAGGCATCACGCACAGCTTTGAGCGTATGGCCTTCGTCCAGGATGTCATCGACCAGGATGACGTTACGATCACGCAGATCGGCAGCCGGCTTGCGTAACCACTTGAGTTGTTTACCCTCCGTACCGCTGTGATAGCGCGTCGCATGCACGTAGTCGAACTCCAGAGGTGAGGCAATGGCGATCGCCAGATGCCCGGCAAAAATCAGTGCACCGTTCATTACAGTGATGAACACAGCGCCTTGCCCGGCCAATGCCGAATCGATTTCACGACCCATGCGTGTGATTTCCAAATCCAGCGCGCTGTGTGCGTGCAACACGCGCGAGCGCTTCAAGGCTGCCGCCAGCAACGGCCTTTCGGTATTCAAGAAATATCCTTTTTTTCAAGCGGTTCCAGACTGGCCAGTTGATCTGCGATCTCGGCATGCCGGGGATCATCGAGCAAGGCCTGCCACGACATGGATACCGAGCCACGCAGTGGCTTCAGATAATCGGGAGGACACGGAGGCATGTCTCGACACGCCTCGACCGCCTGTACGCTCCAGTCAGGCTTGCATACCAGGACCAGATCGCAGCCCGCAACTACATGCTCTTCGATGCGCGCTACCAGCGCGCCCGCCGACGCGGCCGCCGCCATGGCCACGTCATCGCTGAACACGACACCGGAAAAGCCCTTTTGGGAACGCAGGATATCGCCGACCCAACGCTTCGAGTAGCCTGCTGGAACAGCATCAATCTGCGGGTAGACAACATGCGCCATCATCACCGCTTCGACGCCCGCGTCGATGCAGGCCGCAAAGGGCAGCATGTCGGTGGCGCGCAATTCATCCAGTGTGCGCGCATCGTTGGCATCGTCAAAGTGGGTATCTTCCAGCACGCTGCCGTGGCCAGGAAAATGCTTGATGGTGGCTGCCATGCCGCCAAGGTGCAGCCCACGCACGTAGGCGGTCGCCAGATCAGCCACCACTTCAGGATCGGCATGAAATGCGCGCTCGCCGATGGCCCGGTTGCCACGCGCCAGATCCACTACCGGGGCAAAGCTGAGATCGATGCCAAGCGCGCGCATTTCACTGGCCATCAGCAAGGCATGCTGCTCAGCCATCGCCACCGCCGCCTGCGGATCACGATCATGCAAACGGCCGATATGTGCCAACGCCGGCAAGCGTGTGATGGCGTGTCCGCGTAGCCGCTGCACGGGCCCCCCTTCCTGATCAATGGTGACGAGAAATCCATCACCGCGCAGGGCGCGTAACTCGTTGATCAGATCCTGCAGTTGCGGGATATCTTCGAAGTTGCGCTCAAACAGAATCACACCACTGACCTGGGGCGCTTGCAACCAGTCACGCTCGGCCGCGCTCAGTGCGGTTCCGATCAATCCGGCAATCAGCATTGCATACCTACCTTGTTGGATTTATTACGCGCACTCAATTTCGATCAAACACCGCAACCGATTCTACATGCGCAGTGTGCGGAAACATGTCCATGACCCCCGCCGCACGCAGCGTGAAGCCATGTCGACTGACCAGCATACCGGCATCCCGCGCCAAGGTGCCCGGATTGCACGATACATAAACAATACGCTGCACGCTGTCACGCGGAGTATGTTCGAGAAACTGCTCCGCACCGGCGCGTGGCGGATCGAGCAACAGGGCATCCCAATCACGGCGTGCCCAAGCGGCACCGCGCTGATCCTTGAACAAGTCAGCGACGTGGAAGGACACATTGTCCAGACCATTGCGGCGGGCATTGTCGCCCGCGCGCTGGAGCAAGCCAGCATCTGCCTCGACACCCCAGACCTCAGCAACATGACGTGCAATAGGCAAGGTGAAATTACCGAGACCACAGAAAAGATCCAGTACGCGCATTTTCGGGTTTGGTTCCAGCAGTTCCAGCACCCTGGACACCATGCGCTGGTTGATATGCGCGTTGACCTGGACAAAGTCCAGCGGCTCGAAGCGGAAGGTGATCTGCTCATCGGGCAGACTGAAGCTCAGCTCGGGATTCTCTGGCCACAATGGCGTGACGCTATTCACGCCGCCCGGTTGCAGGTAGACCGCCAGATCATGCTTGCGGGCAAAGTCTGTCAACGTGGCACTATCGCTGTCGGACAGCGGCCTCATGTTTCGAAACACCAGTGCCAGCAAATCGTCGCCTGCAGCAAACTCGATCTGGGCAATATGGGCAGCGGCGTCCATACCCGACAGCATGTCGCCCAATAAGCCCACCAGCGGCCCCAATCGAGAATCAATCACCTCACAGCGTTGGATATCGGCTACGTAACGTGGATTCGAGGCTTCGCGGAAGCCGACCAGCACACGAGCCTTCTTGGCCACGTAACGTACCGACAAGCGCCCCCGGCGGCGGTAGGCCCAAGGCTCGGCCAGCAAAGGCTCGAGCCAGACAGCAGGCGATACCTTGCCGATGCGTTGCAGATTGTCTACCAGTGTTTTCTGCTTGGCCTGGATCTGTCCGGCCGCATCGAGGTGCTGCAAAGTGCAACCGCCACATACATCAAAATGAGCGCAGCGCGGTTCAACGCGCTGCGGTGATGTAGTGAGCAGCTCGATCAGCTCAGCCTCGTCATAACTCCGTTTGCTGCGTCGGATACGCACCCGCGCGAGCTCGCCGGGCAGTGTGCCCGGCACGAAGACGGTCTTGCCTTGCTGGTGCGCTACGCCACGCCCATCATGGCTGAGGTCGACAATCTCAACCTCGACCTCAGTCATCTGCTTGGGCTGCACCTATTTTTGTTTCCAGTTACCCGAGCCATCCTGATAGTACCAGCCTGAATGTGCCTGCTTTAGCCATTCGCCCGCGAAGGTCGTGCGGATCTGTTGCTCCCACTCGGGATGACCATTGGCCGCGGCAATCTTTTGATAGGCTGCGCTACGATCACGGTTTTCCGCTTCAATCAGTTGGCGGACCTGATTACGCTCAGACAGCGGGACGCTGCCCGCGTCGTGCAGGGCCACCATGCCATCGTTGGTGAAGCCAATGGCACCGGAGTCGAGCAGCGGCTTGAGGCTGTTGTTGAAACGTGCACGCATGCTGGCGCGCAGTGCCTCGATATCGGGTGTGCTGATTTTGATGTCGGCTTGCTGTCCGGCCGCATGCGCCGCAGGGATCAGAAGATCAAGCACCGCCGCACCCATGCCGCCTGAATCAGCATCCGGTTCAACGGGCATCTCACTGGAACTTGCGGGCACCGGCGTCATGTCGCCACCGATTACATTGCCGATAAATTTCTGCGCCGCTTTCTCGGCAGCTGCTGCAGGAAAGTACACATTGATTGTCACACAACCGACGGCCACAACGGCCAGCATCAGCATCATGGATATTTTGAGTTTTTTCATGTCAAGTTTCCTGTTTTGATCGGTAAAGTCCGGTTTCCGTACACTACAACAAGCCAGTACGCGCTCCTACGAAGGAAATGAACCAAAAACGCAGGGTTGCACAGAGGCTCTCAGTTTATCTCGACACCACCACCCGAAGTAGCTGCTTTAAGCCGTGCTACCAGCGTGGACCAATCCACCTGATGCTGGTGACCGATGACTGCGATATGCGGCAGCCCCCTGCCCTCGACGATGGTAAAGCCGCCGCCTTTGGCATCGCCAACTCCCGTCATGGTGCACACATCGTCTTTCAAGACGCAACCCAGGCCGATATGGCGGTAACCGAAACTGTCGAACACACCAAGCACTGCCGATTGCAAGCCGCCGGCGATGCCGCCGCCGCCAAGATTACTGATGCTGTTGACGGCCTTTTGACTGATACGTCCATCTCCGCTGGTACGCAGATCGGCGGAAAAAGCGACCGGGAGCCAGTTGATCATGCGCAAGTCGTCCACCCGGCCCTCAAGCCGGCCGGTGATAGACCCGAAATCAAATACCTGAGTCATCGGCTTCAGATCAATATTACGAAAACCGATCGCCGCTGTCAGTACGGGAGCCGCGCCAAAAGGATGCTGCAGCACCAAATCGGTGATATCGACAAAGCCATCAAAAACATTGATGGATACACCGCCACCCAGCTTAACTCGTTCGCCGTCGTAATCCAGCCCGGGAATGGCACCCCCCACCGTGCCCTGGAACGCCGGCCACCCGAACGCGGTGCTCAGACTGCTCAGATCAATGCCGCTGTAGGCCACCGATGCCGCCACCCGATTCTTCTGATCCTTGGCGTGAGGCGACCAATCCAGGCTATTGAAAAAGGCCTGTCCGCCGAAAATCGGTATCTGAACCGGGCGGGTGAGACTCAGTGTTCCCTGCGTGCTGCGCCAGGCCGTGCTGGCGGCGCCCATCTTCAGGCCCAGCATACTGAGCGCATTCCACGACAGTTCACTGGGCTCGCGTTGCCCGCTGCGTGCCCAGTCCAGACGCCCGGTAAGGCCCTGTATGCCGATGCGTTGCGAAGGCTCGTCAACTGACAGTCCAGCCGCGTCGAATGCGAAGCGTTGCCAGCCATCACCATTCCAGACCAGGCTGCCGGTCAGCATGCCCTGTAGTCGCAGATCGGGAAATCCTGCAGCGGCCAGCATCGCCTTTCCATAGTGCTGGTACGCAGCCGGAAACACAGCGCGAAAGCCGTCGATACGGGCCTGATCGAGCCGCCCATCCGAGTCAAAGCCCAGCAAGCCATCAAAGCGCAAAGCCGTACTGTCATCAAAATGCAACGTGTCCAGGCGCACGCCTGCCGGGCTGAAATCGGCATTCAGTCGCACCCGTGTGGCTGAATCAGGTAATTTGGCGTAGACCGAACCCAACAATACCTCACCGCCGAGCAAGCGGCTATCGAGATCCAGCGTGGAATGATCGCCACGACTTTCCAACGACCAATGCCCATCACTTGTCAGACCCTGACCCGCCATGCTGCCATCTTTGGAGTCGAAGTCTGTCTTCTGCAATTCATACCGGCCGGCACTGCGCAATCCCGTGTCAGTGATATCCACGGACAATGTGGCTCCCAATTGCCCCTTGCCGAGTTGGCCCTTCTCCCATATCTGGCTCAGCAAGCCCTGCAGCCAGCCAACCGGCAGACGCACGAGCCGGACCTGGATGTGGCCAAGCTCATCCAGTGGCAGGGCCAAGTGAATCTCCTGCCCTTGTTGATCAAAACTCAGGCTGAGGCTGTTCTGACTGTTGTCCAGGTCGATACTCACCCGTGCATTACGCAAAGCGGCTCCGGAAGCGCCGCGCAATGCGAGCTTTCCCTTGAACTGCCACTTTCGAGTCGCCACCCGCGTCAGTTCGCCCTGACACACAAGCTTCACCGCGTGCCAGCCCAATGCCGGCACATCGACACTGGTCACGCCGAGCTCCAGGGTCGCCTTGTCATCCGCTGCTGCAGCCAGTGTTACGGTTACCCCAAGTGCCTTTACGCCCGGAATGGCCATCGAGTCGGCACTCAGGCTGATGTTGGCCAAGGCAGGTGCCGCATACAACAACAGCGACAATAGCAAGCAGATGGGGCTTGATCGGTGCTTCATGGACAGGCATTCTGCCAGAGTGGAACAGAACGCAAGTACAACAGCCGATCTCGATGACGCGCAAATCCTGCTGGCTGAGGACGATTCAGCCAGCGGCCGCTTCCTGTCGACGAGTTTCGAAGCCTTGGGCTGCCGCGTCATTTGGCATGCTGATGGCCAGACGGCACTGAATGCTGCCATCACCACCTCGTTTGACCTGCTGGTCATTGATTTGAATCTGCCGCAACTGGATGGAGCGTCGTTGCTGCGCCAACTGCGTACCCATATCAATGCCGCCTCGCGTGCAACAGTGGCCGTGGCTACCAGCGCAGAATGGAATATCGAAAAACGTCAAATTGCGCATGCTGCCGGTTTCACCGGGGTCATCGGGAAACCTTGTACCACCAGCGAATTGAGGCACATGCTGGAGACCCACATCGATTTCCACAAGCTGCCCGTATGTCACGACGGAGCCGCGCTGCATGCAGCCGGCAGCATGGCCAATCTGACGGCACTGCGACGTTTGTTTGTGCAAGAGCTGACCACACTGAGCCAAGATCTCCCCGCCCTGTACCGTGACCGACCGCGCCTGCTGGATCGTCTGCACAGATTATGCGCATCAGCTGGATTTTGCGGTGCCCCGGCGCTGGCTTCTGCCTGTCAACACTGGCTTGCGCTGTTACGGACAGACCCGGACTGCGATGAGGGGCGCACGCAATTCGAGCAAGCGCTACATGCGGCTCGCAGCGCATTTTCATAAGCGCGCACACAGGAGGCTCTGACAACCTCAAGCAGACGCTACCAAAGACCACGCACGCAGATCGCCCCCGGGGCAGTGCCAACGAATCAGCTCGCGCATCAGGCGTCGTACCGAAGGCATAGCACTGTCTGGTGGCTTGCGGTCCTCTCCGAAGGCGCGCAAATCTGATCCACGCAGGCGCAAACCGTCCTGGCCCCGCCAGGGCACCGGACCGTGCTCAGGCTCGTAGATATAATCGGTGCCATCATCCAGCAACTCGCCGCTGTCCGCTTCATGGCGCAGTTCCAGCGCATAACCGAGCATGGCCAGAAAGTCGCGCTCGAAGCGTCGCAGTGACCAGGCGATGTCGTACTCATCCTGCAGACAATCGAGCACCTGGCGATAACGATCCAACAAACCGGGATACGCGTCCTGGCGTGCCAACATGCGTACCAGTAGCTCGCTCAGGTACAAGCCCGAGAACAGGGCATCACCTTTCAGGCTGCGCGCTTGCGCCATGGGCTCTGCCTGGCTCAGCGTCAACAAATCACCACGTCCGCTAAAATCCAGACTCAGGTCCTGGAACGGCTCAAGCATCGAGCGCGGAAAGCGACTGCGCCCGGACCGCGCGCCACGCGCCACCAGGCCAATGCGCCCGTAATCACGGCTCAGGCATTCCAGCAGCAGACTGGTTTCACGCCACGGGCGAACGTGCAAGACACAGGCGGGTTGTTGGATGATGCGCATGGGTGAGTGGATTGAAGGCTAGGTACGAGGTTCGATTATGGCAGCCTCACCGCAGTTCCACAGGGTTAGGCAAACCGAGCAACCCCTCACAATCTCCGCCTGCAGGCAGGGGGCGAGAGGTATTCTCGTTCTACCGGAGGCTGTGGTGCACCTCTTGTGCCAGCTGATATCGCGCCGCACATCACGAATCCCGAATCCCGAATCCCGGATCTTCAGGTAATCCCGAAGCGCTGCAGAGCTGATTCGTCGTTGCTCCAGCCCTTGCGGACTTTGACCCATAGGCCCAGGTGAACGCGCACACCGAGCAGTTCCTCGATCTGTTTTCGTGCCAGGCTGCCCACGAGCTTGAGGGTTTTGCCCCCGTTACCGATGACGATAGCTTTCTGGCCCTCACGCTCGACCCAGATCACCGCATCGATAACCAGCGCGCCACCCTCACGTCGTTCGAAGCGCTCGACCTGTACCGTCGTGGCATAGGGCAACTCCTGCTGCAAGCGCAGCATCAGCTGTTCGCGCACCATCTCGGCAACCAGGAAGCGTTCGCTGCGATCGGTCAGTTCATCCTCGGCAAATTGTGGCTCGCCCTCGGGCAAGTGCACAAGAATACCGGCCTCCAAAGCGTCCAGACCCTCACGCCGAAGCGCTGAAACATAGAAAATATCGGCAAAGTCATGGTCGGCGGCCAAGGTCTGCACCCAGGGCAGCATTTCACGTTTGTCGCGTTTGAGGTCAACCTTGTTGATCACCAACAGACGCGGTGCGGATTGCTCGCTCATGGCCTTGTACACAGCCTCATCTTCGTCACGCCACTGCCCGGCCTCGACCAGTTGCACCAACACATCGGCCTCGCCCAAAACCGAGCGCACGGCACGGTTGAGTCGTCGGTTGAGCGCCTTGCCTGTGTCCGCGTGCATACCGGGAGTATCCAGAAAAAGCATCTGCCCTGCTGCGCGGGTGACGATACCGAGGATGCGATGGCGGGTGGTCTGCGGCTTGGGACTGACAATGCTCAGATGCACGCCCAGTATCGCGTTGAGCAATGTCGACTTGCCAACATTCGGCCGCCCCAGCAGGGCCACCGTACCGCAATGTGAATCCAGGGACTTATCGCTCATGATGCAGTCGCATGCAGATCGGCCAACGCAGCCTGCGCCGCACTTTGCTCCGCATCACGCAAGCTGCTGGCACTGGCGTCATAGCTTCGCTCAGACGGCTGGTCAAGCACGCATCGCACATCGAACACTTTGGCATGGTCCTGGCCGTGACTGTCGACCAGCTGATATTCTGGCAAGGCCATACCCCGGCCCTGCAACCATTCCTGTAATTGAGTCTTGGGGTCCTTGCCAGCCCCGCGCACGTCGCGCACCGGGCCAGCAAATATCGCGTGCAAGCACTGCTGACACACTGCAAAGCCACCATCCAGATAGATGGCGCCGACAACAGCTTCGAATGCATCGGCAAGAATGGAGTCGCGGCGTGCACCGCCACTTTTCAGTTCACCCGCACCCAGCTTCAGTAGCTCGCCCAAACGCTGCTGTCGTGCCATATCGGCCAATGCCTTGCCGTTGACCAGCCGCGACCGCCAGCGAGACAGCTGCCCTTCACTGGCCAGATCGTGCGCTTCATACAACATGCTGGCCACGATCATGTTGACCAGCGAGTCGCCCAGAAACTCCAGCCGCTCATTATTGGGTTTGCCCATACTACGATGGGTCAGTGCCAATTGAGCCATCTCGGCCTCTACAAACTGGTGGCCAAGAATTTTCATGCGCGACCCAGCGTTTTCATTTGCTTTGTGTCATGCGCGTGATCAACCAACATTGCCAGTGAGCGGGATAGTCTTGTTGAAATGCAGAAGGAAGGAAATGTTGTACACGAAAGGGATGGTCTTGTTGTAGTCGACCACCAGATTGGTTTTACCCTTCTGGCGATCTAGTTGCACCGCCTTGCCGTTACTGAGAGTGTCACCATCCACGTACTGGAAACTGGCCTTGAAGTCGAGGTTGCCGCGGATCTGGGCCAACGACATGTTGGCCGCACCCGGCTCCTCGGCCAACTGGTTCATGGCTTTGACCACGCCGCCGTATTCGATGTAGGCCGGTACCAGCTTCATCGCCATCAACGCGAAGAATCCGGCAATGATGAGTACAAAAATGAACCCGATCAGGGTGATGCCGCCTTGACGATTTCTCATGATGTCTCTCCCCGTATTTAATGATTGCATTGGATGCCTATTTAACCACGGTCCCGATACGATTGAATGCGATCACGCCATGATCGAACCCGCGCCAGCTCAGCCAGATAAGAAACGCCTTGCCAACCAGATTCTCCTCTGGCATGAAACCCCAGTAGCGGCTGTCCATGCTGTTGTCGCGATTGTCGCCCATGACAAAGTATTGACCTTGCGGTACCCGCCAAGTCCCCTGTGGGCTGCGGCTCATGCCGGGGACGGTCAAAATGGCGTGTTTGACGCCGAGCAAGTCCTCTTCGCTGATCATGGTGCCAACATTGGCCATTTCCGGCGACTCCTTGCTGCCATCGTCGGTATAGGGCTCGCGATCGAACTTGGGAACAGGAGTGCCGTTGATGACAAGGGTGTGGTTGTGAAAACTGATCTCGTCACCGGGCAGACCGATGACGCGCTTGATCCAGTTCTGGGCCGGATCACGCGGATAGCGGAACACGACAACGTCGCCACGTTTGGGCTCACCGACGCTCAGAAACTTGTTGTCCAGAACCGGCAAGCGCAGCCCGTATGCGAATTTGTTGACCAGGATGAAGTCGCCAACATCCAATGTCGGCATCATCGACCCGGAGGGGATACGAAAGGGCTCGGCGATAAACGAACGGAAGATCAGCACTGCAAGGATGACCGGGAAAAACGAACGCGCATACTCCACAAGGATGGGCTGCCGAGGTGTTTCACCTTCCGCTGCGTGTGCTTGCCGACGCCTGGCAAAAAATAGTGCATCAAGCAGCCAGATAAAGCCTGTCAAAGCGGCCAATATCACCAGGATAAGCGCAAAACTCATTGCCATCATTTGTTATCCATTTTGAGTACCGCAAGAAAGGCTTCCTGCGGGATTTCTACGTTGCCGACCTGCTTCATGCGCTTCTTGCCTTCCTTCTGCTTTTGCAACAATTTCTTTTTGCGCGACACATCGCCACCATAACATTTGGCAAGCACATTCTTGCGCAGAGCCTTGACCGTCGAACGGGCAATAATCTGGGCGCCCAACGCGGCCTGAATCGCAACGTCAAACTGCTGACGTGGAATCAGCTCCTTCATGCGTCCAACCACGTCGCGACCCTGCTTGTCCGCGTGTGAACGATGCACGATCAGACTCAGCGCGTCCACCCTGTCGCCGTTGATCAGGATATCAAGACGGACAAAGGGCCCTGCTTGAAAACGCAAAAATTGATAATCCATCGAGGCGTAGCCGCGACTGACCGATTTCAATCGATCAAAAAAATCCAACACCGCTTCGGCCATCGGCAGTTCATAGGTGATCTGCACCTGGCTGGCCAGATACTGGATGGAGCGCTGCACGCCACGCTTTTCCTCGCACAGCTTGATCACCGCACCGACATATGCGTCCGGGGTGAGAATACTGGCCAGAATGATCGGTTCGCGGACTTCCGCGACCTGCGTCATCGGAGGTAATTGCGAGGGGTTTTCCAGCGTAATGACTTCGCCATCATTGCGCAGGATCTCGTAGACGACGGTGGGCGCGGTGGTCACCAGATCCAGATCGTACTCGCGCTCCAGACGCTCCTGCACAATTTCCATGTGCAACAAGCCCAGAAACCCGCAACGGAACCCGAAACCCATGGCATCGGAGGACTCCGGTTCAAAGAACAAAGAGGAGTCATTGAGGCGTAACTTGTCCAGCGCGTCGCGCAGGGAGGTAAAATCATCCGAGGACACAGGAAACAGTCCGGCAAACACGCGCGGCTTCATGGTCTGAAAGCCGGGCAACGGCTTCTCTGCCGGATCGGCAGCCAGCGTGAGCGTGTCGCCCACCGGTGCGCCATGCACCTCTTTTATCGCGGCGTTGATCCAGCCCACTTCACCGGCACCAAGCTTTTTCAGCTGCTTCCGCTTTGGTGTAAATACCCCCAAGGCGTCGACACCGTGGCTGCGGCCGGTGGACATGACCCGGATCTTGTCGCCCTCGGCGATCTCGCCCTGCATGACACGCACCAGCATGACAACGCCCAGATAGCTGTCGAACCAGGAGTCGATGATCAGCGCCTGCAGCTTGTCGGTATCACCTACTTTTGGTGGCGGAATGCGTTGCACGATCGCTTCCAGCACGGCGCGCACGTTTTCACCGGTTTTGGCACTGATGGCAATGGCATCACTGGCATCCAGCCCGATCACCGCCTCAATCTCGGCCTTCACCTTGTCCACATCGGCCGTGGGCAGATCGATCTTGTTCAAGACCGGTATCACTTCCAGATTCTGCTCGACCGCGGTGTAGCAGTTGGCCACTGACTGCGCTTCGACGCCCTGCGCCGCATCGACTACCAGCAGCGCGCCCTCGCAGGCCGCCAAGGAACGGCTGACTTCATAGCTGAAGTCTACATGGCCCGGCGTGTCGATGAAGTTGAGTTGGTAGGTCTTGCCGTCCAGCGCTGTATAAGGAAGCGACACCGCCTGTGACTTGATGGTGATGCCGCGCTCGCGCTCGATCGGGTTGTTGTCCAGCACCTGCTTTTCCATCTCCCGTTCAGTCAAGCCACCGCACATTTGAATGATGCGATCTGCGAGGGTGGACTTGCCGTGATCGATATGGGCGATGATGGAAAAGTTGCGGATCAGGTCCATGGGCAATGACTGGTTCGGACGGTCGTGTCACCGTCATGGCAACAGCAGCCGACCATTGTCGCACGAACCGAGCTTTTGTGTGACGCCGCCAAGTGCGGGAGACCGTCGAGCACGTCGCGGTCAGCCACCGACGGCCCTGCCATGGGTAGTAGCGCCTATCGAAGGTAGGCCCGACCCGCAGGCCGCTGTTGCCGTTGCCACAAGATCGCGGCCAGCGCGCGACACAAAATTTCCATTTGACGCGTACGCTGGCCGCATGAGCAGTATCAGCCCTTCTTGCCCGGTACCGTGATGGTTACGAAGGCTGTGTTGCCTTGACGATTACGTACCAGCAGCATGATGGTGTCATCCGGCTTGGCGCTCTTGGTGGCCGCCGTGTACTCGGCCACGCTGCCGACCTTTTTCTGACCCACCATCAGAATCACATCACCTGGAGACAGGCCGGCTTCATGTGCCTGCCTGCCGTTGATGTTACTGATCACCACACCCTGACCCGACTTGAGGTCCAGCGCCTGACGTTGATCGGCTGTGATGGCCTCGACCGCCAGGCCCAGGGCATCACTGCCCGAGTGAACTTCGGCGCCAGATGATGCCAGCACATTGTCGTCCCGTGGCATCTCGCCAACCTTGACGTCCAGCATCATGGTTTTACCGTCGCGCAGGATCTTCAGGGTGGCATTGCTGCCGGGCTTGGTGGAGGCAACCATCGGTGGCAGTTCTGCGGATGTGTCCACCGACTGCCCGTTGAAGCCGACTATCACGTCGCGAACCTCGACACCGGCTTCGGCCGCCGGACTGCCCGGCTCCACCGCAGCGACAATGGCGCCGGCAGCATTTTCGAGACCCAAGGCTTTGGCCTTGTCGGCGTCGATTTCCTGAATCTGCACGCCAAGGCGACCCCGTGACACGTAGCCCGTGGTCTTGATCTGGTTGACTGCATCCATGGCGATATCGATCGGAATCGAGAACGCCACGCCCGCGTAGCTGCCGGTATTGGAATAAATCTGGGAGTTGATGCCGACGACCTGGCCAGCCATATTGAACAGCGGGCCGCCTGAATTACCGCGATTGATCGGCACATCGGTCTGGATGAACGCGGTGTAGGGCTGATCACCCTGCCCGAGATTGCGGCCCACGGCACTGACAATACCCTGGGTGACGGTGTAGTCAAAACCGAACGGTGATCCGATGGCCAATACCCATTGGCCAGGCTTCAGGGACTTGGACTCACCCAGTGACACGGCGGGCAGACCGCTGGCCTGGATTTTCAGCAGGGCAATGTCGTAGGTCTTGTCGGTGCCCACCACTTTGGCGGTCAGGGTGCGGCGGTCCTGCAGTCGCACGGTGACCTTGTCGGCATGATCAACCACATGATTGTTGGTAAGAATGTAACCATCACTGGAGATGATGAAGCCGGAGCCCACCGAGGTACGCTCTCTCCCCCCGGGTGGCTGCATGTCCGGCGTCTCGAAGAAGCGTCGGAAGATATCCGGTACACCAGGCGGAAGCTGCTGTGGACCTTGCTGTGGACCTTGTGGTTGGCCTTGCTGTGGCCCTTGCTGCGTCTGAAGTTGCTGGTAGGCGGCATGGCCATCGTATTTCGCTTCGACATGCACCACCGATGGTGCATTATTGGCAACGATGGAAGTGAAGTCAGGCAGTTCACCGGCCACAGCCGGCACGCTTGCGACCAGCGCTATGGCCGCCAACACAAAAAACGCAAATACGGGACGGAGGGAAGTTTTCATCGGCTCATGCCTTGTTGTTGATGAATAAAAGGCATCTTGGCGCGCTCGCCAAGAAGCCACCACGCGTATCACTTTTTTGACTATTCGCTACCCGAGCGCAATTGGGACCCGCACGACCACCAAGTCGGGTCAGCGTGGCACGGCTTGCGCATGCGACTGGAGAGGTGCTGCGCCGCGGGGTACATCGGCCGAACGAGCTTGCAGATAGAATGTCTCCGGATGATGCTGTCCAGCTATTGCCGGTACCCGCATCCACACCGGGCGCAGCTCGCCCGTTTGCGACATCAAAACAGAGCCTTGGCTGCGCACGGCCGCTGCCGGCTGCACATTCAGCAGGGATGAGCCTGGCCGACGTAATAGCGAGCTCAGATCAGGTGTTTGGGCTGCAATCGATTGCGAGGACACTGCCTCGGTCCTGTTGTTGGCGAGAGCGGGGGTACTGCTGACGGCAACGCGTTCAGTAGCCAATGATGTCGTCGGTATGATTTGTTGGGGCTGCATCCAGACCAAGGCGGCTACCGCAACACTGGCGGCAATACCGCCACCAAGCCCATAGCGAACCCATCGCGAGTTGCGGTGGCTGCGCGCAGGCACATGTTCCTGAGCAATCTGCTCTTGGGCAATCTGTTGCATGACCCGCACCGACAAGCTCACCCTGACGGGCATATAGACACGCTGACGCAGGCAGTCACCCATCAATTGATAACGCGACCACAACTCGGCGAGCTCAGGCTCGGCCTGGATACGACGCAGCAAAAATCGTGCTTCGTCGGTAGCCAGTTCGCCATCAAGCAATGCGGAAAGCTGTTGTTTGCTGACTTTACTCATGGGGTTTGTCCTCTTCGGACAGCAATGGCCGGAGATTTTCGTCAATAGCCTCTCTGGCCCTGAAGATGCGTGATCGCACGGTTCCGATGGGGCAATCCATGCGCTCGGCGATCTCCTCGTAACTCAGGCCCTCCGATTCACGCAAACTCACAGCTTCACGCAAGTCATCGGGTAATGCTTGGACAGTATCAAAGACGGTTTGTTCAATTTCCTGACGCAATAATTCGCGCTCGGGGGTAGCGTTGTCGCTGAAGTGGACAAAACTCTCGAAATGCTCGGCATCCTCAACCGCGATATCAGTGGCTGGCGGGCGCCGCCCGCGGGACACCAGATGATTCTTGGCGGTGTTGATCGCAATCTTGTACATCCAGGTATAAAACGCACTGTCACCACGGAAGTTCTTCATAGCCTTATAGGCACGGATAAAGGCGTCCTGGGACACGTCCTGCGCTTCGCTCCAATCCGATATATAGCGGGAAATGACCGCTAGAATCCTGCGCTCATACTTGCGTACCAGCAGGTCGAAAGCTGTGTTGTCGCCTTGCTTGACGCGCTCGACCAACACGCGATCCGATTCTTTTTCTTCCATGCTTTGCCTTATGAGACCGGTTTACCGGATCCGATAGGCGCTCGAATCACGCGCCTGATGATTGACCGCAACAAGATAGCCCAAGTTCCCCTACTATCTCCCTAATATGTCCGAATTTGGGGGCAGAGCAAGGGAAATCCAAGGTTGAAGGCAAGAAGTGGGAAATGGCGAGCGGGGAGCGCGGAGTGGAAAGCGGAAAGCGGAAAGCGGAAA
>CAJDWN010000025.1_pt1 | contig 41062 bp, 36 predicted proteins | sample 7391581 | NCBI WGS metagenome assembly CAJDWN01 (sample SAMEA7055736, study PRJEB34461) | soil metagenome | biome: terrestrial ecosystem; feature: Peninsula; material: soil | place: Antarctica | collected 2016 | reverse complement strand
GCTTCGGTACCACCCGCCCCTGCCTGGATATCGACAAAGGCGTTGTTGGTATCCATTTCGCCAGAGAACATGCGTTGGAACTCCAGCTGCCCGACCCGCCTTTCCAGCTTGGCCACATCTGTAGTTACAGCCTGCGCGGTCTCATCGTCATCATCGTCATCGGCCAGATCCAAAAGCTCATTGGCATCACCCAAAGCCGCTGAAATTTGTTCTATGCCACTTACGACTTCATCCAAACGCGCCCGCTCGCGGCCCAGATCCTGAGCGCGCTGCGGATCGTCCCACACATCGGGACTTTCCAGCTCGCGGTTGACCTCTTCTAAACGCTCTTTCTTGACCGGGTAGTCAAAGATACCCCCGGAGCGACTCGACCCGGGCCTTCAGGTCCGTAATCTGCGCATGAATCGGATTGGTCTCGGTCATGGTTGGTATGCCCCTTGCGAGCGCGTATGGTGACAAAGCTTGCCAGCATAGCAAAATTGGTGTTCTGGCGCTCATCTCAACCGGGTGCTCGGCCCTAAGTCAGCAGGCTTCGATTTCCGGAACGCATTGCCCCATACATGAAATCACCCACATATTTGCCTTATGAATCAAGGGTTTTTCACACCTTATAAGTGTGAAATAAAGCCTTCCCGAATCCCAGATCAAAGTGACTGTTGATGCACGCCCGCAACCGCACGCCCCGAGGGATCGGCGCTGGCGGCGAAACTCTCATCCCAAGCCAGCGCCGCGGGCGTCGAACAGGCGATCGACTTGCCACCTGGCACGGTTGCTGCGCAGGCTGGGCCGGGAAAGTGTGCTTCGAACAGGCGCCGGTACCACAAGGCCTCTTTGCTTTGCGGAGGGTTGTGCGGAAAGCGAGAGGTCGCATTGGCCAGCTCGCGGTCAGTGACCTGGAGTGCGGCATGCGCCTTGAGGCTGTCGATCCAGCCGTAGCCAACCCCATCGCTGAACTGTTCTTTCTGGCGCCACAGAATCTCATCGGGCAGTGCACCGACAAAGGCTTCACGCAGAACCGCCTTTTCAATCCGGCCGGGGCCGGTCATCTTGTGGGCTGCATCCATGCCCATGACCAGATCAACAAACTCGAGATCCAGGAAGGGCACGCGTGCTTCGACGCCCCACGCCATCATCGACTTGTTGGCGCGCAGGCAGTCATAGCTGTGCAGTGCATCGAGCTTGCGTACGGTTTCTTCATGAAAGGACTCGGCATCGGGTGCTTTATGGAAGTACAAATAGCCGCCAAACATTTCATCCGAACCTTCCCCCGACAGCACCATCTTGACCCCCATGGCCTTGATGCGGCGGGCCAGCAGGTACATGGGTGTCGAGGCGCGGATGGTCGTAACATCATAGGTTTCGACATGGCGAATGACTTCGGGGATGGCATCGAGGCCTTCCTGCACGCTATAGACGAAGCCGTGATGGACGGTGCCGATCGCTTCAGCCGCACGCTCGGCGGCGGCCAGATCCGGAGAGCCATCCAGGCCGATGGCAAAAGAATGCAGTCGCGGCCACCAGGCTTCACTGCGGTCACCGTCCTCGATCCGTTGGCGCGCATACTGCGCGGCACACACGGCCACCAGTGAAGAATCCAGGCCACCCGACAGCAGCACTCCATAGGGAACGTCGCTCATCAACTGACGATGCACGGCCTGCTCCAGGCCTGCACGCAAAGCGGCTGGCGTCACCGCCCTGTCCACAGTTGCCGCGTACTCGCGCCACGGTTTGTGGTACCAGCACCGCAGTTCGCCCTCACGGCTGTCGTACACGTGGCCCGGCGGGAATATGGCCACATCCGCGCACACATCCGCCAATGCCTTCATTTCCGAAGCGACAAGCAAACGACCCGCCTCATCGTGACCCCAGTAAAGTGGGCACACACCAAACGGATCGCGGGCGATCACATACCGACCTTCACGACGATCCCACAAGGCAAACGCGAATATTCCATTGAGGCTGGATAGAAAATCACTGCCTCTCTCGCGATACAGCGCATTGATGATTTCGCAATCCGACCCGCTGGTGAAGTCGTACTGCAGGCCAGCGCGGAGCTCAGAATGGTTGTAGATTTCTCCATTGACCGCCAGTGCGAGTTCGCCATCGCGTGAACGCAGGGGCTGTGCGCCACTGACCGGATCGACAATCCCCAACCGTTCGTGCACCAAAATTGCGCCCTCATCCGCATACACGCCACTCCAGTCCGGGCCGCGGTGACGTTGCCGGGCCGAAAGAGCTAAAGCAAAGCTACGAAGTGCGGCCAGATCGTCCCCGGTTTCCAGATCGAACATCCCCAGTATCGAACACATGACAAACCCTCTTGATAAATAGTTGCAACGCACAAACGCCGAAGGCCCGCTGTTGGGCGGGCCTTCTGATGCGTTTGCAGAATGTTTCTTTCAGCTACGCGCAGGCCCACCGTGATGCGGTCGGATTATTCACGCGATTATTATTGGTGCGCAGCGCCACAAACTTGCCTACAGGCAAGTTCGGAAAAGCTTCGGAGGTGGCGGATAAATGATTCATGCGTCGATCATACGCACAAGCAGCATGCCAGAGCAAGCCTTGCGTGCAACCTAGGGTGCTGCTGACAAAGGAAGCGCACCATCGAAACCCCAACTGAATGCCTTCGGTGCGCTCGGCAGCACCCTACTCAGGCTCTTGGCTCAATCGTCTTCGCGTGGTTCGCTGAGCCAGGTGCGAGCATCGGGCATTTGGGCATCGGTGTACAGACGTACTTTACCGGGCAGCATCCAGTGCATGGCGCGCACGGCGAAGCCGATCCATTCGATGTCGGAGACCACGGCAATACGGTTCCACTCCAGTGCGTGGCGATAACCGAGCATGGCATCCTCCCACAACGCGCCACTATCGAAGCGCTCGAAGTCAGGACCGAAGTGATATAGCAGACGCAAACCGTCGCCCATAGCGATCACGGCGGCGACAGAGGGCATGATCACCTCTTCGTAATCTTCCTGGGTCACCACGCCGATAGCACTGAAACCGACGGCGCCGGCCGGCAGGTCATCGATTACTTTGATCATGGTATCTCCGTGGCGTTGCAGGGATCTTGATCATACCGCGTACTCAAAACCAAGCGTCGCCATTCGCCATGAGCGTAGCTCGCGCCCGCGGCCGGAGTCGAAGGCCTCTTCCCGAATGACCCTTCGACTTCGGCCTTCGGCCACCGCTCCGGACGAACGGGATTTGTCATGCCTCACACCAAATTCGCCGCTAAATCGTTGTGGTTTCGGTGATGTGGCGTAGCAAAAGACGAAGGCTTTGGCGCCCATTCCAGTCATTGACCATCAGTTCGTAGACGACCCGAAGCGGGACTTGCATGGGAACATCCGTATCCACATTGAACATCACGGCATCATGCACGCGGTTGCTACGTGCGTCACGCAGCCGCAAACGGCGGTGCTTGCCGGTCTGACCCATGCTGCGCTGTTCATCACAGACCAACACGTTGTCGAACATCGGCTGCGGGAACCCCTGCCCCCAAGGCCCGGCAAAGCGCAAGGCCTGAGCCGATTCCATGCTGATCTCAGCGGGCGCCAATTCACCGTCGCTCCAGACCACAGCCTGGCGCATCTCGTCATCGAGTACTTCGCCGATAATCGTGTCGAAAAGTTCGCTGAACGTGTGCAGATCACCCTCGGCCAGCTCCAGCCCGGCTGCCATCGCATGGCCACCAAAACGGGGAAGCAAGTCGGGCGCACGGGCTGCGATGGCTACCAGGGCATCGCGAATGTGGACCCCGGCAATCGAACGCGCCGAACCACGCAGCATGCCGCTGCCATTGCCAGCCGGTGCCAGGGCCACCACCGGTCGATGCAGACGATCCTTGAGACGTGAGGCCACCAGACCAACAACTCCGGGATGCCAATGGGCCTGATACACCACCACGCCGTCACTGCTGGTATCGGGCAGTTCGGCTACCAGTGCCTCGGCCTCGTCCAGCATGTCAGCCTGCAATTGCCGTCGCTCCTGGTTGATACCCGAGAGCTGCTGGGCCATGGTCGTGGCCGCATCCGCATCCTCACTCAACAGGCATTCAATCCCCAGGCGCATGTTCTCGAGTCGCCCGGCTGCATTGAGCCGTGGCGCCAGTGCAAAGCCAATGTCTGCAGCATTCAGCGTGTCGAGGCTACGACCGGCAGCTTCAGCCAGTGCGCGGATACCGGCGCAGGCGCGGCCGCAGCGTATGCGCTGCAAACCAGCCGCGACCAGGATTCGATTGTTGTCATCGAGCGGCACCATGTCGGCGACCGTGCCAAGCGCCACCAGATCAAGCAAACTGGCCAAGTCGGCCTTTGATGAAAGTTTTGCACGCAAGGCCAGCAGCAGGTAGAACATTACCCCGACCCCGGCCAAAGCCTTGCTGGCAAACTGGTCGCCAAGCACATTCGGATTGACGATGGCATGGGCGTCGGGAAGTGTGTCGGCTGGCAGATGATGGTCCGTGACGATGACACGAGCGCCCCGCTCACGTGCCGCAGCCACGCCGGCATGGGCAGCGATCCCGTTGTCGACGGTGACGATCAGGTCCGGTATGCGGGGAAGCGAGTCGAGAAGTGCCGGGCTGAGGCCGTAGCCATGCAAGCGCCGGTCGGGAACCGCGAAGTCGACATGCGTCGCGCCCAGCATACGCAGGCCACGCACCGCCACGGCACAACCGGTGGCGCCGTCACAGTCATAATCGCCGACCACGACGATGTGCTGATCGCGTTCGATAGCCTGCTGCAACAACAACGTTGCTTGCGCAAGGCCGCCCAGCCCATCCGGGCGCATCAGGCGTGCACCGGCGGGACGCTGGTCGGCCAATCGATCACACCCGTACCTGGCTGACGCCGCCGAATGCAAACTTCCTTCATTGAACGCGTCGCCAGAAGCGCCAGCGATGTGAGCGTTTGAGTAGGTAACGCTCTCCACTGGCAAACATCAGATGCAGCTCATCGACGCTGCGACGCCGCAAGACCCCGAGCAACTCTTGCCAGGCATCCGCGCCGATGGCGTGCTGGCCCAAGTCCAGCAAAACATCCGAATCCAGTGCCGCGCTGGCATCATCAAAAGCTTGCAGCGAATGGGTGCGTGCCTTCGCTTGGGTGGCCAGGCCGAGAATCAATGGGTCATCACTGAACACGCGGCTCAAGTTGGTCTTCACCCAGGCAGGCAGTGCGCCGCCACCCCAGAACCATAGCGTATTGCAGGGTGCCTGATCTCGCTGCTGACGCGCAGTGTTGACGGGATGCTGGTGCAATTCAGTTTGCACTGCATTGAACAAATATCGCCAGCGACGCTTCTCGCCCGCGCCTTCAAGGTGATGCAATAGATCATCCCCAAGCACCTCGTCGGGGCTATCAAAATGTGGCGGGCGGGCACCGACCGGCAAGCGCAAATGCCAACGATTGGCTGTAGTAATCTCCAGCAATGCACCAAAGTCGCCCAACAAGGGGCGCAATACAGAAGCGAGCTCCTCAGCCTCGTTCATGGTCAGATCCAGGTTGCCGCACGCCATCAAACGAGCGCCATTGATGTCGGTTTCAGCCCGGGACGGATCTGCGCACAACCATACATCCTGGCCGGCATCATTGGCTGCATGCTGGCGCATCACGGCTGCGGCCGCCAGTGTAGTTCCCGGCCAGGAAAACAGCTCACCCAGTATCGTCAGGTGCCCCGGGCGGCTATTGCCCAAATGGTCAGCGCGGGCCAGATGCAAAACTGTCTCGGCGTCCAGACCAGCCCTGTCTTTTTGTGGAAACAGGACATGCAGACGTTTCATGCCTCGGCCTGTTCGATCTGCTCGCCCACTTCAAGCCACTGGTTCTCCAATTGTTCCTTGTCGGCGCGCAAAGCCGTTTGCTGCTCGCCGAGATCCGCCAGCTGGGCGGTCCCCTGTTGCCAGGTGTCGGGATTCTCCAGGTGCTGCTCGATGTCCGTGAGCTTGTGCTCGATCTTTGCAACCTGTTTTTCCAGACTGCGCTGCTGCTGCCGCCATTCCTTCACTTGCTGGTGTGACTGCCCGGATGACTTGCGCTGTCGCTTGTTGGCCTTGCTCGATGATGCCTGCGCGTTCTGTTTGCGCGACCACTCCGCGTAGTCATCAAGGTCCCCATCAAAGGCTTGCACCTGGCCACCGGCAACATGCCAGAAGTCGTCGCAAACCAGACCCAGCAGATGGCGATCATGAGAGACCAGTACCAGTGCACCTTCGTACTCGTTGAGGGCTTCGGCCAGCGCTTCGCGCATGTCCATGTCGAGATGGTTGGTAGGCTCATCCAGCAGCAACAGATTGGGCTTGTGCCAGGCAATCAGGGCCAGTGCCAGACGGGCGCGTTCACCACCCGAGAAATTGTCGACATCCTCGAATGCGCGCTCACCGGCAAAGTTCCATTGTCCCAGCCAGTCGCGCAATACCTGGGCGGCTGTGTCCGGTGCCATATCACGCAGGTGGTCGAAGGGGCTCGACCCCGACTCAAGCGCTTCGACTGTATGCTGCGCAAAGTAGCCTATATCGAGGTCTCTGTGCGCGGTGCGCGTACCAGCCAACAAGGGCAGATCACCGACCAGAGTACGCACCAGCGTGGTTTTACCAGCACCGTTGACACCGAGCAGGCCGATGCGATCACCGGGCTCGAAACCCAGCTTGATATTGCGGACAACCTTGACTGGCTGATTGCTCGTGTCGCTGACATACCCTGCCTCGGCATCAAGCAACTTCAGCATGGACTGCGGCACCCGGGCAGGCTGCGGAAAGCGGAAGTGAAAGGGCCGTTCAAGACGCACCGCTTCGGTCCCGGCTTGGCACCAAAGCGATCGATGAACGCCCTGAGATGGGCGCGTTCGGCCTGTTCGCGCTCGTGGCTGGCCTGTTGCTGATGCAACTGCTCGGCGCGCTGACGCTCGTAAGCGCTGTAGTTGCCAGTGTACAAATTGCCCTGCCCCTTATCGAGATGCAGGGTATGTGTGGCAACCGCGTCGAGAAACTCGCGGTCATGCGAGATGACCATCAGCACGCCGGGATAGCGCCGCAGCCATTGTTCCAGCCACAGTACGGCATCCAGATCCAGATGGTTGGTGGGCTCATCCAGCAACAGAAGATCGGATGGCGACATCAGTGCCCGGGCCAGATTCAGCCGTACGCGCCAGCCGCCTGAAAACTCGGCCACCGCGCATGATCACCCACGGCTTCGGCCTGCTCGGCGGCCAGCACCGCCGATGACGCTTCTACATCACCCTGGAGAACGTAATCCAGAGCGGGCTCTGGCAATGCAGGCGCTTCTTGCGCGACCGAAGCCAAGCGCAAATTCGCCGGCAGGTCGATGCTGCCGCCGTCACTCTCGAGGTCGCCCTGGATGGCGGCAAACAGACTGGTTTTACCACAACCGTTGCGCCCCACCACCGCCAGTTTCCAGCCATCATGGATGGCGACATCCAGATCCGAAAACAGCAACCGCGGCCCGCGCCGCAAAGCCAATTTGCGAAAGGCAATCAATCAGCAGGCCCGTAGCGTACGGCGACGATCTCGTAACTCTTGCTGCCATTGGGTGCCGTGAACTCGAAGCTGTCACCTTCCGACTTGCCAATCAATGCGCGCGCAATGGGTGAGGTGACAGCAATCCGGCCTTGTTTGATATCGGCCTCGAGGTCGCCCACGATGTGGTAGGTCACTTCCTTTTCGGTGTCTTCATCGAACAGCTCGACGGTGGCACCAAAGACCACCCTGGGCGCTGCCTTGAGCGTTGGCACGTCGATGATCTGGGCGTTGGAAATGGTGCCTTCGATCAGTTTGATGCGGCCTTCCGTAAAACTCTGCTCATCGCGTGCAGCGTGATATTCGGCGTTTTCCTTCAGATCACCGTGCGCTCGCGCTTCGGCGATAGCCGCAATGATCCGGGGACGATCCTCGCGCTTGAGTTGATCGAGTTCGGCGCGCAATCGCTCGACACCGGCCTTCGTCAATGGGGGACGGTTCATACGGTGAGCTCCTTGTGCAATTCCTGCAGGCTGTGCACGTGTTTACCGTCGCGGCTGTCCAGCGAATAGAGCAGCGCACGTGCGCCGGCGATAGTTGTTGAATACGTGACGCGCTGATGCAGCGCCTCACGGCGAATGGAAAACGAGTCGGCAATTGCTTGCCGCCCTTCGGTGGTATTGACGATGTAGACAATCTCACCATTCTTGATCAGGTCCACGATATGCGGCCGGCCCTCCATGACCTTGTTGATATGCGCGCACTCGACCCCGTGACTGTTTAGATAGGCGGCCGTGCCATGCGTGCCCACCAGCCCGTAGCCGCGCGCCAGAATGTCCTGCGCGATGGGCAACAGATGCTCCTTGTCGCCATCACGCACCGAAACAAACACCGTACCTGGCGGCGGACGCTTGATCCCGGCGGCCTCATGGGCACGGCCAAAGGCGCCACCAAAATCGCGCGCAACGCCCATGACTTCACCGGTGGATCGCATCTCCGGGCCCAGAATGGGATCGACATTGCGAAACTTCAGAAAGGGGAACACGGCCTCTTTGACGCAATAGTATTCTGGAATCACTTCGCGCGTAGCTCCCTGTTCCTGCAAGCTGACACCGGCCATGCATAGCGCCCCAATGCGGGCCAGCGGTACGCCCGTCGCCTTGGAAACAAACGGTACCGTGCGCGATGCGCGTGGGTTGACCTCCAGCACAAACACGTTATCACCTTGCACCGCAAACTGAGTATTCATCAAGCCGATGACTTTCAGCTCCCTCGCCATCATAGTTGCCTGACGACGCAGCTCATCCTGGATTTCAACGGAGAGCGAGTACGCCGGCAACGAGCAGGACGAATCACCCGAATGGACTCCCGCCTCCTCGATGTGCTCCATGATGCCACCTATCAATACCTGCCCCTGATCGTCAGCGATGATATCGACATCCACCTCGACGGCATGATCCAGAAAGCGATCCAACAGCACCGGTGACGATTTAGACACCCGCACCGCCTCGCGCATGTAGCGATCCAGGTCTTCGTCGGCGTACACGATTTCCATGGCCCGCCCACCGAGCACGTAGCTGGGCCGAACCACCAGGGGATAGCCAATCTCGCGCGCCAGAGTCAATGCCTCCTCGGCGCTGTGAGCAATGCGGTTAGGCGGCTGCTTCAGGCCAAGGCGCTCGATCATCTGCTGGAAGCGCTCACGATCCTCTGCCAGATCGATCGAATCAGGACTGGTACCAATGATCGGCACTCCGGCAGCCTCCAGTTCGCGCGCCAGATTCAAAGGCGTTTGACCACCGTACTGCACGATCACGCCGTCGGGCTTTTCCTTGTCTACAATTTCCAGCACATCTTCAAGAGTCAGCGGCTCGAAATACAGGCGATCCGAGGTGTCATAGTCGGTCGACACCGTCTCCGGGTTGCAATTGACCATGATGGTCTCGTAGTCGGCCTCGCGCAGCGCCAATGAGGCGTGTACGCAACAATAGTCGAATTCGATACCCTGGCCGATGCGGTTGGGGCCCCCGCCCAGCACCATGATCTTGCGCCGGTCCGACGGCTCGGATTCACACTCTTCCTCATATGTCGAATACATATAGGCCGTATTGGTGGCAAACTCGGCTGCACAGGAATCAACGCGTTTGTACACCGGGCGCACGCCCAGGGTCTGGCGCAAATGACGTACGGCTGTCTGGTCTGTATCAAGTAGCGCAGCCAGGCGCAGATCAGAAAAGCCAAGGCGTTTGAGCTCAAACATGCGATCGGCGTCCAGCGCGGACAGGCCTTGCGATGACACTTCGGCCTCGGCCGCAACGATGTCTTCGATCACGGCCAAAAACCACGGATCGATAGCCGTCAGCTCCTGCACGCGCTCCAGGCTCAATCCGGCGCGAAAGGCGTCACCCACATAGAAAATTCGCTCCGCACCCGGTTCGCGCAGCTCGCGGCGCAACGTAGCCAGATCATCTTCACGGCTCAGATCCAGGCCGGTCGGATCCAGACCGTTCTTGCCGATCTCCAAACCACGCAGTGCTTTCTGTAGCGACTCGTGCATGCTGCGACCGATAGCCATCACCTCGCCCACCGATTTCATCTGTGTGGTCAGGCGTGAATCGGTGGTCGGAAACTTCTCGAAGGCAAAGCGCGGAATTTTGGTGACCACGTAATCCAGACTCGGCTCAAACGAAGCAGGTGTGCGCCCGCCGGTGATCTCGTTTTCCAACTCGTCCAGGGTGTAGCCCACCGCCAGCTTGGCGGCCACTTTGGCAATGGGGAAGCCGGTCGCTTTGGATGCCAGTGCCGAAGAACGCGATACGCGCGGATTCATCTCGATCACTACCACGCGGCCATCTTTCGGATTCACGCCGAACTGCACATTGGAGCCGCCCGTGTCTACACCAACCTTGCGCAAGACAGCCAGGGAGGCGTCGCGCATGCGCTGGTATTCTTTGTCGGTCAAGGTTTGTGCCGGCGCCACCGTGATCGAATCTCCGGTGTGTACGCCCATCGGATCGAAGTTCTCGATCGCACACACGATGATGCAGTTGTCGGCATGATCGCGCACAACCTCCATCTCGAATTCTTTCCAGCCCAGCACCGATTCCTCAATCAGCACCTGGTGGACTGGCGATTGTTCCAGGCCATTCTCGACGATGGCTTCAAACTCTTCGCGGTTGTAGGCAATACCGCCGCCCGAGCCACCCATGGTGAACGAGGGCCGGATGATGGTCGGAAAGCCCAGGCGTTCCTGTGCTTTCCAGGCCTTGTCGAGGCTATCGACCATTTCCGAGGCCGGCGAATCCAGGCCGATCTCGGTCATTGCGTCGCGGAACATCTCCCTGTCTTCGGCCAGCTGAATAGCCTCACGCGAAGCTCCGATCAGCTCTACACCATATTTTTCCAGGATGCCTTCATCGGCCAGTTCCAGCGCACAGTTCAGCGCCGTCTGCCCACCCATGGTCGGCAAAAGCGCATCCGGCCTTTCCTTTTCGATGATGCGCGCTACCACCGGCCAGGTAATGGGCTCGATGTAGACCGCATCGGCCATCGCCGGATCGGTCATGATCGTAGCTGGATTGGAATTGACCAAGATTACCCGGTAGCCTTCCTCTCGCAGCGCCTTGCACGCCTGCGCACCCGAATAGTCAAACTCGCACGCCTGCCCGATCACAATGGGGCCGGCGCCGATGATGAGAATGGATTGGATGTCGGTGCGTTTGGGCATATCAAAAACCTGTCCACAAAGGACGCAGGGGAAAGCAACTGAAGTTCAAATTGAACAGTTTTATCTAGTTTTTCTTCGCATCGTTGGTGCTCTTCGCAGATAACATGGCCTCGGTGAACCGCGTAAACAGATAGCGCATGTCATGCGGCCCGGGGCTCGCTTCCGGATGGCCCTGAAAACAGAACGCAGGACGATCAGTGAGGCGGAAGCCTTGCAATGAGCCGTCGAACAGAGAACGGTGGGTGATCTGGGTATTCTGTGGCAGGCTGTCGGGATCGACTGCAAAGCCGTGGTTCTGGCTTGTGATCAGCACACGCCCATCGTCCAGATCCTTGACCGGGTGGTTGGCGCCGTGGTGGCCGAACTTCATCTTCAAAGTCTTCCCGCCCAGTGCCAGCGCCATCAGCTGATGACCAAGGCAGATGCCAAATAGAGGCAGCTTGCTGTCCAGGAGCGTGCGGGTGGCCGCGATGGCGTAGTCGCAGGCAGCCGGGTCGCCCGGGCCATTGGACAGAAGCACGCCATCGGGCCGCATCGCCAGAACGTCCTCGGCCGGTGTCTGTGCCGGCACCAGATGAATGCGGCAACCCACGTCAGCCAGCAGACGCAAGATGTTGCGCTTGATGCCAAAATCATAGGCCACCACGTCGAACTTGGCCTCGGGCTGGGAAAATTCCTGGACGTCAAGATCGTAGGTACCGGCCCGCCAATCACATGGCTCTTTTATGCACACCTCTTTGGCCAGATCCATGCCGTCCAAGCCGGGAAACGCGCGTGCGCGCCGCAGGGCCTGGCCTTCATCCGCATCGGCGCCAGCCATGATGCAGCCCTTCAGTGAGCCCTTGTCCCTCAGAATACGGGTCAAACGACGGGTATCAATATCAGAAATGGCCACGATACCGTTTTCTTGCAGATAGTCTGGCAGGCTCTGCTGATTTCGCCAGCTGGATGGCAAGCGCGGCACATCGCGCACTATCAATCCGGCTACCTGAACGCGATCCGATTCGAGGTCGACATCGTTGCAGCCGGTATTGCCGACGTGCGCAGCGGTGAGCGTCACCAATTGGCGTGCGTAGGACGGGTCAGTGAGGATTTCCTGATAACCGGTCATCGATGTGTTGAATACCACCTCGCCCACGGTCGAGCCACTCGCACCTACGGCGCGGCCGTGAAATACATTGCCATCTTCAAGAACCAGCAGGGCTGGGGTCATAGAATCCGCCTCGGATGCAGGGAAGCACACAGGCTGAAATCTGAGCCTGTGGTGCTCGCGGGAAATGAGTACAGGGGCCTGTCGGATCGGTGTGACCACCCATAAGCGACAAGTCCTCTTGGCGGGGAGACATTGTAGTTCTGCACCAGGAAACTGTCCACCGAGAAGCCTGCAGGATTTGTGCTTCTCGAGCAGGATTCGGCTGTCTGGGCAAGTTTTCTCAGGTGTCTGAGGAGATATAAGCTTGGCTATCTGTCGAAAACGAGTGCAGAAAGTGGTCAGACAGGCGAGTTCACAGCCGATTATCCGTAAATCCGGATGACTCCTGGTCAGCCATGGAGCACGCGCAGGCGGTACAATCGCGGGCATGAACGCACTACTGCTGGACCCAGCCCGGCTTGATCGCCCCGACACCACGGCGATGCTGGAGCCGTTTCCCTTCCTGATTGCCCACGCCCAGCTGCCCGAGTCCGCGCGCAAGGATCTGGCCAAGGACTTTCCGGTATATCGCGAAGCCGGCTTTTTCCCCTGGAATCCGGATGAGTGCGGAGATTCAATCAACCGATTGATCGAAGACCTGACTACTCCGGCTGTAGCCACGGCCATCGGCGCACGCCTGGGAATCGAACATCTGGGCCAGTATCCGACTCTGGTGACCCTGTGCCGACACCTCAACAAGCGCCACGGCACCATCCACACCGACTCCAGATCCAAAGTCGCCACTGCGCTGCTCTATCTCAATGACCAGTGGCCAGACACCAGTGAAGGTTGTCTGCGCTTTTTGTCGCAGATCGATGACATCGACGCCACTCTGGTACCTGAGTTGAAGCCGCTGTACGGCGAATTTGCGGTCTTCAAACGCTGCGACAACTCCTTCCATGGCAACTCCTTCCATGGCCACCTGCCTTACGGAGGCGAGCGCCGAGTGATCCAGGTAGCCTGGCTGGTCGACGAAGAAGCCAAAGCGCGTAAGACCCAGCGTGGCAAGATCTCGCGCCTGTTCAAGAAAATCGTGGGCGGTCTGGACAAGAAATTCGGTGCTGGCCGCGACCGCAACGCCTCGCATCCTGACTGATCCCCAACACCCCACCTGTTTCTGCCGTACACACGTAACTTTGAGTGCTGCCTGCTGGAATTCCTGGGGATTGCCTGAACGGCTATTTGAGGAGAAGCTGCCGCAGGCGTGCATCCAATTGTTCCACGAACTCCTGTGGCAGTTCGCCACGGGCGGGAACGCGCCAGCTATTCGTCGGGGCAATGGCGGTGCATTTGATGGCGTCTTTGTCGGTCATCAAAATGGGCTGGGCGTCGCCGAAGTTCAGGTCCGCCGACGTGTACACGTGATGGTCAGGGAATGGGTGCCCGGCCACATTGAGCCCACGCTGCCGCAAGCTGGAAAAGAAGCGATGCGGATTGCCGATGCCAGCGACTGCATGGACGGGCTGTTGAGCGAACGCTGACAACAACCGCGTTTGCCCATCATGCAGATTGATTGCCTGTTCTCCTCTGAGCCGCATCGGCACTTCATCGTCCTGCGCATCGCTGCCATTGCAGACCTGCCAGTCGACACTTCGCAAACGCGTGATCGGCTCGCGCAAAGGTCCGGCCGGCAACATACGGCCGTTGCCAAGGCGGCGTTGGCCATCGATGACACAGATCTCGATATCACGCTGCAAGGCATAATGCTGCAGCCCATCATCCGCGATAACCAGATCGGCTCCGGCATCCACAAGTAGCAGTGCGGCGGCAGGCCGGTCATGACCCACAGCCACAAAAGGGCAACCGGACTGGCGGATCAAACTGGGTTCATCACCAAAACGCGGAACATCAAGCGCGTCGCCCAACAAAGCCGGCTTGCTTTGACTGCCACCGTAGCCACGACTGACCACACCCGGTGTCCAGCCACGTTCGGCCAAGGCCTCGACCAGCGCAATCACCAGCGGCGTCTTTCCCGTGCCGCCCGCAGTGATATTGCCGACTACGACCACCGGTACCGGCAACTTCCGGCTTCGCAAAAGGCCACGCTGGTAGCCGCGGCGGCGTAGCGCAGTAACACCGCGATAGAGCGACTCGCACAAGCGCATGACAAGGGTTGGTGGTTGACCCTCGTACCAGACCTTTGTCAGTTCCGCTTCATTCCACAATGGTGATCGCCCTCGTATCTTCATTTGTTTCATGCCCTACGGGTAGGCATAGGCGCGGAAACATGACGCAGGTATGGTCGCCGCTCACACCGTCGTCGCCGGCTGCGGCTGCGACTGGAACTGCATTCGATACAGCGCAGCATAATGCCCGCCCATATCAAGCAACTCTTGATGTCGGCCTCGCTCGATTACACAACCATGATCGAGTACCGCAATCTGGTCGGCATGTTCAACCGTGGACAGGCGGTGGGCAATCACCAGAGTGGTTCGGTCTCGCGTCAGATGCTTCAGCGCATCCTGGATAAGCCGCTCGGACTCACTGTCCAGAGCACTCGTTGCCTCGTCAAGAATCAGAATCGGAGCATCCTTGAGGATAGCGCGGGCCATGGCAATACGCTGTCGCTCGCCACCGGACAACATGCCTCCGCCCTGCCCGATCGGGCTGTCCAAACCGTGCGGCAATTCCTCGACGAAGGACATGGCATTGGCCGCCGTGGCGGCAGCGACGATAGCCTCACGGCTGGCGCCGGCCAGTTCGCCATAGGCAATATTTTCGGCGATAGTGCCCTCGAATAGAATCACATGCTGGCCAACCCAGGCAATTTGCCGCCGCAGTGCTTCGAGTTTGTAGTCGCTGATGTCGTGTCCGTCCAGCGTGATACGCCCTGAGGTGAGCTCCTGGAAGCGCGGCAAAAGGCTTGCCAAGCTGCTCTTGCCGCTACCCGAGCGCCCGACCAGAGCTGTCATGCTGCCTGCGGGACAATCAAGGTTAATGCCGCGCAAAGCCGCATGATTGGCTTTGGGGTAAACCAGCTCTACTTTGCGGAAGCTGATTTCGCCACGAGTACGTTCGGGGGCTAGTGTGCCGTGATCCTCCTCAGGTGGCTTGTCCAGTATCGTGAACAGCTCATCAGCCGCCGCCATGCCACGCTGGATATTCGGCTGCACCGTGGTCAGGCGCTTCAGAGAAGGCAGAATGCCACCCATGGCCATGATCACGGCAAAGAATGTACCGGGCGACATATGGTTGAGGATCGCGGGGCGCGTGGCCAGAAACACGATCAGCGCCAGTGCCACGGCGGCCAGCGTTTGCACTGTGGCGGTGGATAGGGCATTGGTAACAGCGATCTTGAGATTGAGCCGCTTGGTCAGTTCCGCGATCTTGGAGAATCGGCGGTTTTCATAGTGCTGACCGCCGTAGACCTTGACCTCGCGCTGGCCACTGACGGCTTCTTCAACCGTACCGGTTACCGAACCCATACTGCCCTGAACACGCCGGCTGATGCGCCGATATCGTCGACTGACCACGGTCGCCACCAGCAGCACCGCCGGCACCAGTATCAGCAGCGCCAAGGTCAGGTAGGCACTGTAATAAAGCATGACCCCCACCAGGCCGACCACGGTCAGGCCATCGACCACAGCCACCTTGACGGCATTACTGGCAGCATTGGCGACCTGGTCGGTGGTAAAGGTGATCCTGGAAATCTGCTGACCGGAAGGCTCGCTGATAAAAAACCGGGACGGCATTCGCAGATAAGCCGAAAAAAGCTCGGTCCGCAATTGACGAACTACATTCTGGCCCACGTACGCGGTGCCGTAACCGGTCAGAAAACTGGCCACGCCGCGCAAGCCGAAAATTGCCACAATCCAGATCGGCATCCAGAAAATGGTGTACGGATCTTTCTCGACAAAAAGATTGTCCAGCAGCGGCTTGATCAGCCTCGCAAACGCGGTGATACAGGCCGCATCAATGACCATTCCCAGCACGGCCAGTGTAGCGACCGGCCAGTAGCGCAAAGCGTAAGCAAGCAAACGACGGTAGATGGGCCAGGCTGGGCTGTGCCCGGCGTCTTCTGCTTGCGCGCCCACCATTACTCGGCGTCCTGCTGGCTCGGCGTGGTGGCAATGCGCAAACGGGAAAACCCGAGTTGCCCGAGCGCATCCATTGCACTGATTACCGCCTGGTTGGGGGTCATGCCGTCGGCACGCAGCAGTACGGGCATAGCGCGATTGTCACCCACAGTGCGCTGCAATGCCTGTTTCAGCGCATCAACTCCAGAACCCGGAACCTCATCGTTACCGATGAAATAACGCCCCTGCCGATCCACACCGACGATCAGCGTGTCGGGCGCCGTGGCGCTGGGCTCAGCGCTGGCTTCAGGCAGGCTGACTTCCATGTGTGCCTGCTGCACAAACGTTGTGGTCAACACAAAAAACATCAACAAAGTGAGTAGAACATCAATCAGCGAGATGACGTTGATTTCAAAAAAATCTTCGCGGTCCTGGCGGCCAAGTCGCATGAAAGGAACTCAGCGCGCAGCGCGAGCAGGCGCCGCGCGTGGCGCTGTGGGACGCGCCCTGGGGGCTGGCGGTGCATCGGCGATTTCATCCAGCAGGCGGCCGGCTTCGTACTCCATGTCCACCACCAACCCGGACACGCGACTACGGAAATAGCGATGCAGTGTGTAAGCGGGGATGGCCACGATCAGTCCGGCTGCGGTACAAATCAGCGCCTCGCCAATGCCACCCGCCATGCGCTCTGGATCGCCCACGCCACCACCCATCACCGCAAGAAACATGGTGATGAGTCCGATCACGGTACCCAACAAGCCCAATAATGGGGATATCAGTGCAATGGTGCCCAAAGTACTGAGGTAGCGCTCCATCCGATGCACAACGTGACGTCCGGTATCTTCGACGCGTTCACGGATCAGATCGCGGGTCTGGTGGCGGACGGCCACAGCAGCTGCCAGTAGTTCACCCAGCGGAGAGTTCTCCCGCAAGGCCTGGATATGCGTGCTGTCCAGTTTGCGCGCACGTACCAGCGTACAAACCTCATCAGTCAGCCCTTCGGGCATTACGGTGTTGCGCCGTAGCGACCAGAATCGCTCCAACGTAATCATCATGAACACTACCGATGCCAGCAAGATCGGGGCCATGGCCCAACCACCTGCCTTGATGATTTCCAGCACGGCCTACTCCGACAAAAGCCATCAAAGGCCGCATGATACCAGTGTTCGTTCATAACGACGGCGTGTCAACGCAGACTTGGCGGTGCCAATAGTGATGCTGATCACAACGCAACCTCGCGCGCACATATGGAGGACCGTCAGCAGGGAACCCGACTGTCACGGCGCCCGATTCGGCGGTGTTGTACAAGCGTATGCCTTTGCGACGATAGCGCGCTGCCACCTGTTTAGCTGGATGCCCGAAGCGGCTGTGCCAGCCGGCTGAGACCAGAGCCATACGCGGCGACAGCTGACGCAGAAATGGCTCGCTCGACGATGACTTGCTGCCATGATGCGGGACGAGCAGTACCAGCGGAGCCCCAGCCCCGACCCGCTGCGCGACCACGGGCTCGACCAGACGTGAAATGTCACCGGTCAGCAACACACGCCCACCTGTGCCGCTGATCAATAACACGCAAGAGCCATCATTGCTTCCTTGCGGCCACGGATCATCGGGGTGCACGACTCTGAAGCTCACCCCATCCCAGCGCCAGTGCTGTCCGCTGCGGCAAAGTGACAGCGGCAAGTGTGTGCGATCGGGCTCACTGCCAAGCAGTTCGGCCGCAGGCCACATGCGCGCGACCGCCGGCGCGCCGCCAGCATGGTCGTTGTCGCCGTGGCTCACCATCAGCATATCCAGCTGCCGCACACCCTGTGCATGCAGAGCGGGAATGACGACCGCCTTGCCCAGATCGAAACCAGACGGGTAGCGGGCGCCCGCATCGTATACGAGCGTGTGGTGGCGGGTACGCACCACAACCGACAGGCCTTGCCCCACATCCAGCATCGTGACCTGAAAACCTCCGGCGCTCGGTAAGTCCGATTGTGGCGACAGCAAAGGCAGAAACAACAGCAAACCCAGCCATCGCGCCGGCAGGCCCCGTGGAGCCAGCAGCCATAATGCACCCAGCATGGCCAAAAGCAGGCTCAGCCAGGACGCCTGCGGCAGGTACCACTGCGCCATCGGCCAGGCCGTCACATACTCCAATGCATGCCACATTCCCAGCATCAACCAGGCCGCCAGTTGCCACAATACGCCGGCCACCTGGGCTGAAAACAACCAGGCCACACTGCCCAGAAGCGTCAGTGGAACTACAAGCAAACTGACCAGTGGAACCGCCACCAGGTTCGCCGGTGCACCCACGACCGAAGCCTGGCCAAAGAACCATACAGTAAGCGGCAGCAGCGCCACGGTCATCAGCCCTTGCGCGCGGCCAAGCTGGGTAAACCAGCTCTGCCAGCCCGATTCAGACACCAGTCCCAGCAACAGAAAGGCGACACCAGCAAAGGACAACCACAGGCCCGCCGATAACACTGCCGACGGATCCACGATCAGTACCGCCATCAACGCCAGAGACAATGAATTGAGAGGGCTACTTCCTCGTCGCCAGACTCGCGCCAGACACACCACCCCAATCATGATCAGGGCGCGCTGGGTTGGCAGGCTCATGCCGGCCAGCAGAGCGTATACCAATGCCACCGAAAATCCTGCCAAGACCTGCCAGACTTGTCGTGGCCATGACTGTCCGTGGTGTCTCACCCCACGCCACAAGAGCCCTGCCAGCCACATGCCCAGCAAGGCTGCGACGCCGATGTGAAACCCGGAAATGGCCAGCAAATGAGAGACCCCTGCTACACGCGCGACCTGCCAGTCATGATCGTCCAGCCCGCGCTTGTCGCCCACAGCCAAGGCCTGCAGCAGCGGCACCGCGCGAGAGTCACCCAGCTGCGCAGCAACGGCCGCCGAGATACGTCCACGCAGGCGATCAATGCACCAGTTGTTACCCGAGAGCTTCTGATTGGAGCCTCCATTACGAACGTAGCCAACGGCCACAACGCCAGCTTGTAGCGCCTGTCTTTCACTGTCGCGTCCGCCCGGATTGAGCATGGCTCTCGGTGGCTTGAGGCGCAAATGCAGTTGCCAGCGTTCACAGGCACGCGGTGCGGGACCTGGCTTGCGATACCAGGCCAGGTTCAAGACACCATCGAGCTTGAATGCACGAGCGCCAAGACTGGCTTGCTCCACCCGCAATCGAAAGCGGCTCACACCCTGCTGCCGACGCGGCAGCTCGGCAACCGTTCCGATCACGTCAAAATCAGATCCGGCCAGGCGGTCCGGAAGACGTGCACCCATGGCGTCACCAGCACGCCAACCAGACCAGGCAAATGCCAGTAGAAGAAAGGCCAGAGGTGCCAGGCGCGGCCATCGCCACAGCAATAGAGGTACCGGCAACAGGCATGACAGAAGCAGCGCATGCGGCAAGACCTGCGGCATACACTGCACGAACAGATCGCCGCTCAGCACCGCCAGCGCCAATAGTGGAATGACGGCGGCCGAGGCTGCCTGCCTTGTCTGCGCGCTCCTGCACATGTCACTCATCCTTGACTGATCGACGCCCCGATCCATCGGGGGTGATATTGACTGTTCCTACTCTAGCGGCCGCAGTTCGCCCTGCTGCAATACAAGTGTACGATCCATGCGGCTGGCCAGAGCACGGTCATGCGTCACCAGCACGAAACTGGTACCAATCTCCTGATTCAGTTCCAGCATCAACTCATAGACCTGTTCGGCTTTCTTCTCATCCAGATTCCCGGTCGGCTCATCGCCCAGAATGCAGGCCGGACGCGTTACCAGTGCGCGTGCCACCGCACAACGCTGTCGCTCGCCGCCCGACAGCTCACCGGGTTTGTGGCCCAATCGATCAGCCAGACCGACGCGATCCAGCAGACTGCCGGCCGCCTCACGGGCATCTGCAATCGGGGTACCGCGAATCAACAGCGGCATGCACACATTTTCCAGCGCGGTAAATTCAGGCAACAAATGATGGAACTGGTAGATGAATCCCAGCGAGTGATTGCGCAACTGCCCGCGCTGTCGATCCGACAGGCTGGACATCAGCTTGCCATCAACCTCCACCTCGCCGGCATTCAGCGTATCCAGCCCACCGACGATGTGCAGCAAGGTACTTTTGCCAGACCCCGATGCCCCAACAATCGCCAACGTTTCCCCGCGTGCCACTTCAAAACTGACGTCCTTGAGCACCTCGGTCTTGAGCCGACCCTCACTGTAGGTTTTCGCCACATGACTCGCGCGTAGCACTACAGGCTGCTTTTCCGAGCCCCGACCACCCATATCCGAATCCCGACTATTCATAACGCAGCGCCTCTGCCGGGTGCGTCCGCGACGCTCGCCAGGCCGGGTACAGCGTGGCCAACAGGCAGAAAACAAAAGCCAGCCCCGCGATCCAGCCCACATCGTCCCAATGCAGTTCGCTGGGCACCTCGGATATGTAGTACACATCCGGCGACAGGAACTGCACGTGGAAGAGATGCTCCACCACCAATCCCTGCACCATGAATATCCCCATGATGCTGCGCGGCGTGGCACCCAAGGTGCGCAAAATGGCGATATCGGCCTGTTTGTCAGTCACCAGCATCACCAAAGTCGAAACCAGGTTGAAAGCCGCCACCGCGATGATCAGAGACAGGATCAGGAACATCACCTTTTTCTCCATGGCAATGGCACCGAGCAGATTGGCGTTGCTACTCATCCAGGTGCGAACGCGATACTCCTGACCCAGGTCATCCGCCAATTCCCGTGCCACCTGCCAGGCTTGATACTTGTCCTTCAGTTTGAGCCGAATCCCGCTGGCGCCGTTCATCCCGTACAGGCGGGCAATATCCTGCATATTGGTCACGCCCACACCGGAATCGTATTCCTGCATGCCGGCACTGAAGATTCCGCTGACGGTAAACCGGCGCAGCTTCGGTACAGCACCAATCGGCGACACACTGAAACGCGCCGCATACAGCACCACCTTGTCACCTACGCCTACGCCCAGGCTGAGCGCGAGGTCACGTCCCAATACGATATTCCACGAACCAGGCGTCAACTCATCCAGCGTGCCCGCCACCATGTCGGCGCTAATCTCCGATACCTGCGGCTCGAGTTCCGGTCGTACACCCCGAATCAACGCGCCTGCCGGTTGATCCGCCTGGCCCTGGATCATCACATAGCGCTCCACGAAAGGCGCCGCACCCACCACTTCGGGATTCTTCCGAGCTTGATCCACGGCTTGCCGCCAATCCGTCATGCTGTCCGTAGTGCTGGAAACAGTGGCATCAGCCACCATGCCCAGAATCCGCGAACGCAACTCGCTATCAAAACCGTTCATCACCGAGATCACCGTGATCAAGGCCACGATACCCACCGTGATACCCAGCATCGACACCAGCGAGATGAAGGAAATGAAGTGATTGCGTCGCTTGGCGCGCGTATACCGCAGGCCGACAAACAGCTCCAAAGGTCGAAACATCGTGAATGAATGTCCTGCAGTGATTGAGAAAGAGCGCGCACAGCGCGGCAGCGTGCAGGGTGCCCCATAGCGGCCTGCACGGCAAGAGGCGCACACCCTGGCCTGCTGTCAGGGTGCGACTACACGCCGCAATCTGACCCCAGCGCGTCGGAATCGTTCGCGCCTGACAGACTTGGCTACTTGACCATTTGATGCTTTTGGCATGTAGCAAGAAGGCGCCGCTCCACAGGAGCCCGGCAGAGCGGGCGCGCTTCCTGCGCGCTGAAAGCATGTGCGCGGAGCGCACACAATTGCGGACAGGAGTCCGCTTTGTTTCCCGGCGCCCCTGTGGAGCGGTGGGTCGTGGATGAAAGGGCCCGAAGGGGCGGCGGCAGGAGGTCATCGCCTTTTCGCCAGCACAAGGATGTGCTGTCGAAAAGCCCAACCACCACACACGAACCCAAAGGGCAGGATGCCCGCAGGACGCGGAAAAGGGGTGCCCTTCTCTTTGGTTCTGTTTCTCTTGGGCAAACAAGAGAAATGAACTCGCGCCTGAAAGGCGTGAAAGCTTTTGCTTCATGCGGCCACAAGGACTCCAGAATTCTAACGGACGCTCAGCGGTAGCATGGCTGAGCCAGCATCACCCCGAGCGCAAGCGCACCCGCAATCTCCGCCGAGTATCCGAGTCGAGATTATCAGGCAGCAGCCAGAGCGTCGCCCGACCACGATCAGGCCATCGCAGCTTCAGAGTGATGAGTGGGCCAAGTACATGGCTGGCGTGGAGCTGGGCGTTGGCTTCGCGGCGTGGGTCGAGGGCGGTGTCGTGCAACTCGAGTTGCGCGCTACCATCGGCGCGCCACAGCATGGTGCGGACGCGTGGCCTCAACAGGCGGGCAAAGCTGGCTCCGAAGCTGGCAGCCACCAAAACAGCCAGCGTGCTGCCCAGAAAGCGCGGAAGCGCTGCACTGAAAATGGCGAAGATGGCCAAAGCCGTGATGACGATCAACGCCAGCATCAGCAGGCGTGAGCCGCGGTATTTAAAGCCGATGGGCGGCGCGGATGTCATCGATGATGATTTGCCAGTCGGCGCGCGGTGCGGCCTGGTGACCCATGATCCAGTCCCACAGCTCGGGGTCCTGGCAATCGAGCAGCGCATCGAATGCATCACGCTGCGTATCGTTGGCATCTGGCAGGCGCGTGTCGAGCCACCAGCCCAGCATGGTATCCAGTTCACGGGTGCCGCGCCGTGCGCGCCAGCGCAGACGTTTGACTTGAGCCTCGCTCAAGTCTGGCGCTGCACCAGCAGCTGCTTGATGTTACTGATGGCCTGGGCAGGATTGAGATGCTTCGGGCAGGTGCGGGTGCAGTTCATGATGGTGTGGCAGCGGTACAGTTTGAACGGATCCTCGAGAAAATCGAGACGATCACCAGTGGCTTCATCGCGGCTATCAATAATCCATCGATAAGCCTGCAAAAGCACGGCTGGACCCATGTAACGTTCCGGGTTCCACCAATAGCTGGGACAAGCGGTCGAGCAACAGGCACACAGAATGCATTCATACAGACCGTCGAGTTTTTTGCGATCTTCGGGTGACTGCAGGCGCTCGCGCTCGCCTGGTATCGGGCTCTCGGTCTTGATCCACGGCTCGATCGAAGCGTATTGGGCGTAGAAGTGGGTCAGGTCCGGAACCAGATCTTTGACCACGGGCATGTGTGGCAAAGGATATATCTTGACCTCGCCGGCCGGTAACTCATCCAAAGCCTTGGTGCAGGCCAGGGTATTGGTGCCATCGATATTCATGGCGCAAGAGCCGCAAACCCCTTCGCGGCAGGAACGACGCAAGGTCAGCGTCGGATCGATTTCATTCTTTATCTTCAGCAGGACATCCAGCACCATCGGCGTGCTGCTGACATCGACATGGTAGGTATCCATGCGAGGGTTCTGGTCGTCATCCGGACTCCAGCGGTACACCTTGAAGGCGCGCGTCTTCTTGGCCTTGTCTGATGCCGGCCAGTCGCGGCCCTTGGTAATCTTTGAGTTTTGGGGAAGCGAGAATTCGGCCATTTCTATGTCCGGGAATCGGGAATCGGGAATCGGGGACCAAGACCGCTGAGACAATACGACGGCCCCGGAAGCTCCTGTCTTGTGCACACATCATGATTTTTCTTGGTCAACTGTTCAATCTCCCAACTTACTTCAAGTATGCCTTGCGGCAGACACGATTCCCGAACGCTAATCATTCCAGGCTCTCAATACACCCGCTTGGCCGGGGGAATGGAATCAATTTCATCAGTCAGCGTATGCAAATGCACGGGGCGAAAATCGAAGCGGGTCTTGCCGTCATCGTTGACCCACACGTATGTGTGCTTCATCCAGTTGACATCATCGCGCTCGGGGAAATCCTCCCGTGCGTGCGCGCCACGTGTTTCGGTGCGCTGCTCTGCCGAGTACATGGTGGCAACGGCCTGATCGAGGAGATTGGTGAGTTCCAGCGTTTCCATCAGATCTGAATTCCAGATCAGTGAACGATCCGTGACCTTGAGGTCGGCCCGGCGCTGATGAACCTTGTCAATACGCTCACAGCCGTCCTTGAGCGACTCGGCGGTACGGAACACTGCAGCGTCCTGCTGCATGGTCTTTTGCATATCCAGACGGACTTCGGCAGTTGGCGAATCGCCATCGGCATGACGTATTTTGTCAAAGCGATCCAGTGACTTTTCGATGGCGTTATCGCGCAGGTCGCGATGCGTCTCACCAGGTTTTACAATCTCGGCACAGCGGTTGGCCGCAGCGCGGCCGAACACAACAATATCCAGCAGCGAGTTGGAGCCAAGACGATTGCCCCCATGCACCGACACGCATGCCGCTTCGCCGATGGCAAACAGTCCCGGCACGATTGATTCCGGATTACCGTCGCGCGGCTGCACCACCTCACCATGATAGTTGGTCGGGATGCCGCCCATGTTGTAATGCGCAGTAGGCAGAATGGGAATCGGCTCCTTGGTGACGTCAACGCCCGCGAAAATGCGCGCTGTTTCAGCAATACCCGGTAGCCGCTCATGAATGACGTCCGAGCCCAGATGTTGCAAATTCAGATATGCGTGATCACGTTCTTCACCGACTCCGCGACCTTCCCTGATTTCCATGGTGATGGCTCGACTGACGACATCGCGCGAGGCCAGATCCTTGGCAGTAGGTGCATAACGCTCCATGAAGCGCTCACCCTCGGAATTGGTGAGGAATCCGCCTTCCCCGCGAACACCTTCGGTAATCAGGCAACCAGCACCGTATATTCCGGTGGGATGGAACTGCACAAACTCCATATCCTGTAATGCAAGTCCTGCCCGCAACGCCATGCCACCGCCGTCGCCCGTACAGGTGTGCGCTGAAGTGCACGAAAAATAGGTGCGCCCGTAGCCGCCCGTGGCCAACACGACCGCATGGCCCCGGAACACGTGCATCACACCCTCGTTCAGATCCAGCGCCAAAACGCCACAGCACTTGCCATCATCGTCGAAGATCAGATCGGTAACGAAGTACTCGACGAAGAACTGCGCCTTGTGCTTCAGTGATTGCTGGTACAAGGCGTGCAAAATGGCGTGGCCGGTCCGGTCCGCCGCGGCGCAGGTGCGTTGTGCGGTACCTTTACCGAAATGGGTGGTCATGCCGCCGAAGGGACGCTGATAGATTTTGCCCTCCTTGGTACGCGAGAATGGCACACCGTAGTGCTCCAGTTCGACCACCGCTGGCACCGCTTCTCGGCACATGAACTCGATTGCATCCTGGTCTCCCAGCCAGTCGCCACCCTTGACGGTGTCGTACATGTGCCAGCGCCAGTCGTCTTCACCCATGTTACCCAACGACGCGGCCACCCCACCCTGCGCCGCAACGGTATGCGAGCGGGTCGGGAACACCTTTGTCACGCAGACTGTATCCAGATTTTTGGCCGCAAGTCCGAGCGTGGCACGCAAGCCTGCGCCACCGGCACCCACCACCACCACATCGGATTTGTGCTCCTGAATGTCGTAACTTGCCATATTCAGCTTCCCAGAGCGACGCGGAGCACAGCCAACACGGCAGCAACCCCGGCAATGAAACACAAGAACTTGATCGCAATCTGCAAGGTCAGTTGCAGCCACGTCGTGTGTACGTAATCTTCCACGATGACTTGCAGACCCAGTTGCGCGTGCCAGAACACGGCCACCACGAATGCAATCATCAAGACCGCATTAAACGGTTGCGCCAGAGCCAGGCGCGCGGTGAGGTAGTCGCTGCCCAGCAGGCCAAGAACCAGCACCATGAACCAGATCGACAAAACGATCAGTGCCAGTGCTGTAATGCGTTGAATCATGAAATGCTGCACGCCGTGCTTGGCCGAACCGAGCCCCAGTGCCCGCTTCATCGGATCACGCATGGCGGTCATGCGGCACCCCCCGTCAGTAGTACCAAGGCCCAGACCAGAATTGTCAGCACAATCGATCCGATCACTGATAGCCAGCTATTGCGCACAAATTGCTCGATACGAAACCCGAGGCCCGCATCCTGCAACAAATGACGGATGCCATTAAGCAGATGAAAAGCCAGAGCCCAGCTCCAGCCAAGGAGCAGCAGAATACCTATCCAGGAAGTGCAAAATCCACTCACCGATTCGAATGCTGCCGGACCGGCGGCCAGTGCAATCAGACCTGCAAGCAACAGAATACTTCCCGCTGCCAGCGCGATGCCCGTCGCGCGATGCAGGATCGACGTCACCATCTGTGCTTGCCAACGGTAGACCCCCAGGTGCGGTGAAAGCGGTCGTTCAGTACTGGCCATGATGGCAACGTCCTCGCTTGATGTTGTCAGAACCCCTGAGCAAACAGGTAGCTGCGTGTTTGAAGTGATCAAAAATCAATACAACGACCATTCTTTTCCCAGTCACCGTAGCGGGTCGGATCCAGTCGCGTCGGTTTCGGAAGCGGTGGTTCCGGTTTGCTGTCGACCTTGCCTTCAGCCCGCTCCCTGTCATGCGGCGGACCGGGCTTATGGTCGGAGGTGGATGGTTCAGACATGGACATTTATCCATCAAGTTTAATCCTTGGCAGAAATTTTTGCCACGAGGAGTGTAAGTTGACGCCTGTCCGCCGAGACACATTGCCGCTATTCTGGAACCATGGAGAACAAGACACAACGTGAGGCCACGAGCCGCACGCACGTTTTGACGCTGCGCGGCAGCGATGCGCTTGCGTTCGCACGTATGCAACTGGCCAGCAAGGTCGATGAGCTTGAAGACGGCTACTGGCAATGGACCGCCTGGCTCGACGCTGCCGGCAAGGTCCGATTTCTCGGCATGCTGTGGCGGGCTGACGAGGCAGTTCACATTCTCCTGCGTGGCGGCGATGCCGCCCGGATGATGGCGGCCATGCAGATTTATGTCATGCGTGCCAAAGTGCAGTTGGAGACGGGCAGCAAATTGCAGCTAGCCCCCGCAGGCCCCCTCCCCGACCACCAGATAGTGCGCGACGGCGAGCAAATTATCTTTGGACTTGGCGACTACAGTTTGCGCCTGCAGCCTACCCAAGACAACGAGAAGCACAGCGACTGGGAGCCTGCAATGCGACATGCGATTTCCGCCGGGCATCCCTGGCTCCCGGATGAGGCTCTGGATTCATTGTTGCCACCGGCACTGGGTCTATACAGCCTGGGCGCTGTCGCGCTGGGCAAAGGCTGTTATCCAGGACAGGAAATGGTCAATCGATTGCACACTCGTGGTGGGCACAAGTTGGGTATGGCGCATGTCGAGACTCGATGCACCTGGTTGCCAGGTGAAACAGTGCTGCACGATGGACGCAATGTGGGCATCGTTTTGCAGCGCGCGGGAAACGACGCACTGCTGGTCGTTCGCCATGACGCACTTGACACACTCCCCGACACTGAGGTCAGATTTAAATTTTCAGACTGAATCAGTATTGAACTCAAGCTGAACCGCAGACCGTAGCCTCTTGCCCGGCGTCTGAAGCAAAACTATAATCCGCAAGTTGGAAATACCGCATTGGTCTGCATCAGTAGCGAATAGCTCAATGCTCACCGCCACTTTGTTGCAAGGCAAATCCTTGCTGACAACACGAATTCCGCGAAATGCGGATTATCGCGATCAAGGTACACACAGCTTCGTGTGGCTATCGCAAACCCACGGCGCAAAGTCGCCACTACAAACCGCACGGTCGCTGTTGAGTATTCAGGCGGCTGACTTTTTGTTATGGCACATCGCTTCATGCGCCATGCGAGTCATCAGGCAAGTTCCACAGATAGCCTGGTGTACGTTCTCGGGAGTTTGCATCAATGAGCCTCGGATTTCTGCTTTGGGTTGCCACTACAGTGTTGCCCCAGCCACTTGCCAATCAGACCTGCCTTACCACCGCTGTCTATCTGGAAGCGCGCGGTGAACCTGTTGCAGGCCAATTTGCGGTGGCCGAAGTCGTGCTGCGACGTCAGGAAATGCCACGCTGGGATCACGACATGTGCAAAGTCGTCACGGCGCCCTGGCAATTTGCTCCGGCAACCACGCCCCAGAGTTTCCAGATCAAGAATCTGGAAGCCTGGAACAAGGCGTGGCGCATCGCTGGTGAATCCATGCGCATGTGGAAGCTGCCCGCCAAGCAACGCGTCGTCGTGGTGCCACATGCCAACCATTTCGTGAAGCTGGCTGAAGCCTCACCCAAGTGGGCCAAGGGTCAGCCCCTGCGCACCATTGGTGAACACTCTTTTTACGCGGTCAACTGATACGCTGAGAACATAGTACAAAAAAAGGCGCCACGACAGATGTTGTCGTGGCGCCTTTTTTATTTGCTCGCAGAATCAGGGATCAGCGACGGTAGACTCGATTATTCCGCACTTCAACGTAGTCTCCACGTCGTACGTCCGGTGGATTGTCCTGCGTAACCGTAGCGTAGCGCCCATCGTCGAGCTTGACTTCTACGCGCCATACGCGCTGATCGCCATCCTTGCGCTGTCCAACCTGATGACCAACGACGCCACCGGCTACCGCACCACCCACCGTGGCGGCTTTGCGGCCATCACCTTTGCCAACCTGATTACCGAGCGCGCCGCCCACGATCGCACCTATAACCGTACCGATGGTGCTGGAGTTATCGCTACCACGCACATAATCCTGCTGCACGTTCTGCACCGTACCGCACATGGCGCACGCCGAACTGCTGCCATAGCCACCGCGATTGCCGTAGCCATCGTTGTAACCTGGTGACGCGCACCCGGCCAGCGTCATGACCATCACGGTCATGACAGCCAGGGTAAATCGGTTAATCGCATTCTTGCTTTTCATGTTCTGCTCTCCGTTCATTAATGGAATGATATCGCTCGGTGCCGATCAACTGCCGCCATTGACCACCACTCCGTCCTTGATCTGAATGCGATCACCTGGTTTGTGATCCATGCGGACATGGCCTGTTTTGCCCTTATAGGCATAGCTCACCTTGTAACCGACCACCACGTTGGAATAACTGTCGGTCGCGGTCTCACAGCGTTGCTGGGTGCTGTTGACCACGTTATTGTTTGCTGATGCTCCTCGATTTTCTCGCCCGCATAACCACCTGCCACGTCACCGACAATCGTGACTACCTTCTTGCCATCACCACCACCCAGCTGACGGCCCAAAGCTCCGCCGACTACGGCACCAATCGCGGTACCGGCAATCTGGTTCTTGTCCTGCGGCTCCTGCCTATGCACCACCGTCACGTCCTTGCAGCCCTGGTGTGGCGCCTTGATGGTTTGGGTAATCGATGCCACATCGGTCACCTGTGCGTAACGAACTGCATCTGCACCGGTCTGGTCGCAAGCACCAAGCGACAACGCCGCAATAGACGACGCGCTGGCGATCAAAGTTTACCGTTGAGCTATGCTTTTCATGGACCTCTTCGGGTTGATGCGTTTCAACTGCATACTCATGGTTACTGTTACCGTATGAATCAGCTCCCAACGAAACTTGAATGAATGCCAACAAGCCCCCTGCACTGATCGATAGCCACTGCCATCTGGACCTGCCAGCCTTCGATGACGATCGCACTCAAGTCCTTGATCGTGCACGAGAAAGCGGAGTTAAGGGCATGGTAATTCCGGCTATCAACGCGGCCCGTTGGCAAGCACTGGCCGATCTGGTGTCCGGGACGCCGGATTTGTATGCGGCCTACGGTCTGCACCCAATGTTCATGCACGAGCATGATACCGGTGACATTGACAGGCTCCGGAAATTTCTCGATCACCACGACGCGGTGGCCATCGGTGAATGCGGTTTGGATTTTTACCAAGGGCGCAATGACGCCGACGCGCAGACCTTATTGCTGGACGCGCAGCTGAAGATTGCCAGCGAGCACGACTTGCCCGTAATTTTGCACGCACGCAGGGCACTGCAGGAGGTCACGCAGTGCCTGAAGAAAATCGGCGGCCTACGCGGTGTCGTGCACAGCTTCTCCGGCAGCCCGGAACAAGCAAGACAACTGTGGGATCTGGGCTTCCATTTGGGTATCGGCGGTGTGGTCACCTACCCGCGAGCAAAGCGCTTGCGTCGCATCGTCGCGGACATGCCGATTGAATGGCTGCTGCTGGAAACCGATAGCCCCGATCAGCCACTGTGCGGTCGTCAGGGCCTGCGCAACGAGCCCGCACGTCTGCCGGAAGTGCTCACCTGCATAGCCGAACTGAGGCAGGAAACTCCCGACTCCGTGGCCAGTGCCACAGTCATCAACACCCGGGCATTGTTCAATCTGACTCCACACAACGTGTTGTAGGCTGGTGCAAGGAGCACAGCAACTGAACCGGCACAGCTGATTGTCTCGTTGCAGCGAATCGAGTACGAAACAGTCGTTTCGCCCCAACCACCTGAACCAGAAAAGTTTTGTGCTCCGAGCAAAAACGACCGCCTGGGGACGGATGACGATGACGATGCCAGCTCCGGCCAGCGGCCTTGAACCAGCCTACATGGTTGTCACCTTGCCCACTCTTTGCTCGCCATGCGAAACCGCTTGTAACTGGCCTGATCCATTTGATACTATTTAGTTCATCACTGAACTATCTACTCATGTAATGCCTGAACTGGAATCAATGCTGCTGGCGATGCGCGCCGGCATCTCGCGTGCATCCGGCAAGGTTCCTGACATGCCCGTCAGGGAAGTCATCCTGACCCGCATGCTGATGGTTGGGGGTGACCTCATCACCGCACGCCTGACCGCGGTCTTGCGCCCGCACGGCCTGAGTGAAAGCGATTTCCGAACCCTGGTAGTTCTGTTCAGCAGCGAACAAGGCGCTGCTTATCCCAGTGAGCTGTGCCAGTTTGCAACCCAGAAACCGACCAACATGACCCGCATCGCCGACGGTCTGGTAGCCAAAGGCCTGGCATCCAGAAGCCACAGTAAAGCAGATCGTCGACGCATTCTGATTCGTATCTCTCCTGGCGGTCGGCGCTTTGTAAAAAAGCTGCTGCCGGAACTGTTCCCGCGTGTACGCAGATTGTTCGAGGTGCTCAGCGAACAGGAGAAGAAACAGCTCGATAAAATTCTCGATAAATTGCTCAGCCATGTCGACCGGATAGACGCCAGCACAAAGGATCCTGGATGAATCACAAAGCCATTTTCTCCTGCGTGTTGGCGTTGGCCTTGAGCGCGTGTGCCGGGCTACCTGACAAACTCCCGCCGCCGCACATGAACGACCTCGTTCCTCTGGCAGGACTGCCAATGGAATCGCAAACCGGGTGGCCTGATCCCGAGTGGTGGAGACACTACGAGGACCCGCAGTTGAACCGCCTGATGACTCAGGCGCTTGCCGACTCGTCATCACTCGCCGTGGCCCGGCAACGCGTAATCCAGGCCGAGCAGGCAGCCCGTGTTACGGCCGTCAGCAATGGCGTGAAAATCAACGGCAGCGCACAGGTAGCACGCCAACGCTTGAGCGAACACGGCCTGATTCCAGCCCAGTTCCTGGGCTTCACTTGGTACAACCAGGCCGATCTGGGCGTACAACTCAGTTACAGCTTCGACTGGTGGGGCAAACATCGCGCTCGTGTCGAAGCGGCCCTCGGTCAGGCCCGCGCCGCACGCGCCAGCGAGTCTGCCGCCGCCATAGCTCTGCAATCCGCAGTGGCGCAGACCTACTTCGCCTGGCAGGTAGATCAGGCGCGACTGGCCGTGGTAGATCAGTCCGTGCAGGCGCAAAAGCGGCTGGTGAGGATCGCATCCGTGCGCAGTCGAGCTGGTGTTGAGTCGGCCGACCCCGTACTGCAGGCCAAGGCCGCACTGGCGGCTATCGGCCAGCAACGCACCCAATTGCAAGGCATGGCAGCGATTCATCACGCCAGTCTTGCCGCCCTTGTCGGCATCAGCCCGGATGCCCTGGGCAAACTGGAAGTACAGCTATTGCCCGTTGCAGACGCCCAACTGCCGGCGAATGCGGGCATCGACCTGATTGCACGACGAGCAGACATTGCCGCAAGCCGCTGGCAGATTGAAGCGGCCTTGCGCAAAACCGATGTCGCACGCACCGAGTTCCTGCCCGATCTGAGCCTGAGTGCCATGGCCGGTCTTTCGAGTATCGATCTGGGCAAGTTGCTGGATCCATCCAGCCGCACATTCGCCTTTGGCCCTGCCCTGCACTTGCCCATTTTCCAGGCGGGACTGCTGAAAGCACATTACGGTCTCTCGCGCGCCGAGCTGGATGTTGCCGTTGCCAACTATAACGACAGCATCATGCAGGCCGCACGTGAAGTAGCTACGCAGGCGCTGACCGTGCAACAGCTGGCCAATCTCCGCGAAGGCCAGCAGCAGCAACTGACGCTGCTACAAGGATTGCTGGACAAAAGTCAGTCCCGACACCAACGCGGTCTGACCAGTCTGGCACCGGTATTACAGGCCCGACTAGCCGTACTGCAACAGGATGATGCTGCGTTGGTACTGGAAGCGCGTGCGCTTTCGGCCGATGTCGAGCTGATTCACGCACTTGGTGGCGGTTATCACATCACTCCGCCCACACACCATTCGCACAGCACAAATACTCCGGGCCCGGCTCATGACTGAAGAACGAAATTCAAACGACAGCGAGTCAAACGACAAGCGCGACGCAAACAATGACCGTGGCAGCAATGGTAAACGCAAACGCATCCTGCTGATCATCACGGCCGTATTCATTCTGGCCGGCCTGGCCTGGCTGCTGTTGTACATCTTCGTGCTCTCTCAGCGTGTGGTGACCGACGATGCCTATGTGCAGGGCAACCAGGTCATCGTCAGCAGTCAGGTTCCCGGTACGGTCACTGCCGTATTCGCTGACAACACGGATCGAATCGAAGCGGGCCAGCCACTGGTCAAGCTGGACAAAACCGATGCCGACGTGGGCCTGGCGCAAGCAAGCAGTGCCCTGGCGGGCGCGGTGCGCCAAGTGCGACAGATGCGCGCACAGGCTGAGCAAGGTGATGCCGCTGTCGACGCGCGGCGTATTGCATTGAGCATGGCGCGTGCCAATCTGGCACGTCGCCAGCCACTGCTGGCCGAGGAGGCCATTGCCAGGGAAACGTTGGATAATTTGCGTGACAATGTCAAGGCTGCCAGCGCTGAACTCCAACTTGCTCAACGCCAGGCCAGCGCTGCACACGCGGCCGTGGACGGCCTGTCCATTGCTGAAAATCCGCAGGTACTGCAGGCGCGCGCGCAGTTTCGCCAAGCCTGGTTGATGGCGCATCGCACCGACATCGTTGCACCGGTCAATGGCTACATTGCCAACCGCAGTGTGCAAGTCGGGCAGCAGGTCGGGCCCGGCGCTCCCTTGATGCAGGTCATTTCCCTGGACGACCTTTGGATCGATGCCAACTTCAAGGAATCGCAGTTGCAGCATGTGCGCATCGGCCAGGCAGTCACCATCAACACCGACTTGTATGGCTCTGGTGTTACTTACCACGGCAAGGTATTGGGCATGAGCGCCGGCACCGGTGCTGCTTTCGCCCTGCTGCCACCACAAAATGCGTCAGGCAACTGGATCAAGGTGGTTCAGCGCATACCTGTGCGTATCAGTCTGGACCCCGACGAACTGCGCCAGCACCCGCTGCGCGTCGGCCTGTCTTCCAAGGTCACTATCGACACACACGATCGTGAAGGCCACGTTTTAGCGCAAGAATCAGCCGACAGGGCCGAAGAATCCACATCCGTCTACAGCATCAATCAGGACGATGCGGACAGCGCAGCCGAAGCTATCATCGAAGCCAATCTCGGTCGCGACGTTAACTGAGCACCACAGTGCCTGGTTCAAAGCCACAAACCCTGAAGCCTCTGAAAGGCGCCAATCTGGTGCTGCTGACCATTGCGGTGTCTTTCGCTGTGTTCATGGAAGTGCTGGATCTGACCCACAAGAAGGCACCTGGGCAATCAGCTCCTATGCGCTGGCCAGCGCCATCATGCAGCCCTTGTCCGGCTGGCTGGCACGGCGCTTTGGCGAAGTGCGCACCTTTATCGTCTCGCTGTTCTTGTTTGTCGCTTTCTCGATCCTGTGCGGTGTGGCTACCAGCATGCCGATGCTGGTAGCGTTCCGCCTGTTGCAAGGTGCAGGCTCCGGCCCGATGGTGGCCCTGTCGCTGTCGTTGCTGCTCAACTCCTACCCGGTTGCACGCAAAGGCATGGCGCTGGCGATGTGGGCCATGACGGTAATGGTCGCGCCGATATTCGGCCCCATACTGGGCGGCTGGCTCACCGACAATTACTCCTGGCCGTGGATCTTCTTCATCAATGTGCCCGTCGGCATATTGGCCGCTGTGGTGGTGATGAGCATCATGCGCGGGCGCGAAATGCCGACCGTGCGTCAGCCTATCGACTACATCGGCCTGGTCCTGCTGGTGCTGGGCGTCGGCTGTCTGCAGTTCATGCTCGACAACGGCAATGACAAGGATTGGTTCGCATCACCCATGATCGTGATTCTGGGCATCATCGCCTTGGTGAGCCTGGTGTTTCTGGTGGTCTGGGAACTCACGGATCGTCATCCGATCGTCGACCTGTCCTTGTTCAAGAGTCGCAACTTCACGGTGGGAGTGATCGCGCTGTCGATGGGCATGCTGGGGTTCTTCGGTATCAGCGTGGTGTTCCCCTTGTGGCTACAACTCACGCTCGACTACACCGCAACCTGGGCCGGCCTTGCTACCGCCCCGGTGGGTATTCTGGCTTTCTTGCTGGCACCGCTTATCGGGCGCAATATCGACCGTCTGGAATTGCGTTCGACCGTCGCCTTCGCCTTCGTCGTATTTGCAGCCACCGCTTATTGGTTCACGCTGTTCAACAACCAGACCTCGTTCGGCACCCTGGTGTGGCCACGCCTGGTGATGGGCATAGCGATCCCGTGCTTCTTCATCCCGCTCAATCAAATGATCCTGTCGGGCATGAGCGGCAACCAGGTCGCCAGCGCCTCGGGGGCTGCCGACAGCTATATCGATACCGTAAAGGCCACCGGCATCAGCGACCCGGCCAGCTGGGCATTGATCGACCGCGTCGTCACTCAGGAAGCACTTACCTTGGCAGTCAACGACGTGTTCTGGGTCTTCGCGATCCTGTTCCTGGCCATGATTCCCATCCTGTGGTTTGCCAAGCCACCATTCGGCAACACCGAATCGGAGATGATGCATTGAGAGTCGGTAGCCGGACATTTCCGGCTACCGGTTTCGGTTATAGGACTGGTTGCCGCCGCAAGCGCACCACCGCTCCTACGCCAAGCAGCGCGGCCAGCAATAGCAAGATGCGCCAATCCAGGGTCGGCACCGCCATGTAGGGTGCAATCACCTGGCCGAACCTTACGGTCACTTTCGACGACGTATATACGGCGCTCGGGTTGATAGCACTTCCGACTGCGCTGAGACCGATGAATTGACCACTGACAGGGTTCGCCGACAACACTGCGAAGCTGTCCCCAGCCGTCGGCTGCGTGCCACCAAGATCCAGGATCAAGCTGCCGCCCAAGGTTGCCGCACCGGCAACATTCAACATGGCGTTGGCGTTATTTGCCGCATCAACGGCAATTAGCAGAACACCGCCGCCATCGCTGTAGCTGGCGCCGGTCAGCGTGCCGTAGGGTGCGCCCGCCGTACCTGGCGCCACCGTACCATGGTTGACGATGGCCCCTGCGTTGCCACCTCCTGTGAGCGTGGCACCGGCATCAACAACAACCGCTCCGATACCTGCACCACTGTCGACCTGCAGCGTGCCATTGGTGAGCTGGATGGCGCCCGTCACGCTTGTACTGGGCTGAATTTCCATGCTGCCGGGCGCGGCACTTATGCTGATGCCACCGCTACCGTTGACCGTACCGCCAATGGTGCCGCCGGGAGCCGTCAGACTGACCTGGGTGCCCGTGATTACACCAGCCACTGTGAGCGCCGAACTCGCCCCTGTGGTGATCAGCGTAGTACTGGTGCCGCCATCGACAGCACCCGCTACGGCCAATGCCTGCGCATTGGTCAACGCGAAACTCGCCGAGGTGAAGTTGCCCAGCGTGCCGATCTGGTTCGTGCCGTTGAGCGTTGTGCTGCCGGTCGAACTGCCAGTCAACGTACCAGCGGTGAGTGCGCCACCGGCCTGGCTGAGAGTGCCGTTGGATACCAGGTTCACCGTCATGCCGGTGACATCGCTACCCAGGCTCAGGTCAGCAGCCGACGTCAGCGACACGTCGTTGCCGACAAGGTTGGTGTTCACGTTCAACTGACTGCTGGTAGTGGCCAGGTGGATATCGCCTGTCCCGCCCATCGTGGTCAACGGGCCGGAGGCGGTCAGCGCCTGCGCATTGGTCAACGCGATGTTCGCCGCACTGAAATTGCCCAGCGTGCTGACGTGGTTGCTACCGTTGAGCGTGGTGTCGCCCACCGAACTGCCAATCAGGGTGTCTGCAGTGAGTACACCACCGGCCTGGCTCAGAGCGCCGCCGGAAACGAGGTTCACCGTCGTGCCGGTGACATCGCTACCTAGGGTCAGATCGGTAGCTGAAGTCAGCGACACGTCATTGCCGGCCAAGTCGGTGTTCACGTTCAATTGGCCGCTGCTGGTGGTCAGCTGGATATTGCCTGCTCCGCCCGTGGTGGTCAGCGGACCGGCTACCGTCAGCGCCTGCGCGTTGGTGAACGCGATGTTCGTTGCGCTGACGCTGCCCAGCGCGTTGATCTGGTTCGCACCGCTGAGCGTGGTGTCGCCCGCCGAACTGCCTGTCAGGGTTCCAGCTGTGAGCACGCCTCCAACGCCTTCAGTGATGTCTCCAGATGAGTTGAGCATAATACTCGTACCGCTCACCGCGCCGGCCATCGCCAGGTTGCCTGCGATCGTGGTGACGACCGTACTGGCTCCGCCATCAACCGGGCCGCTCACTGTCAGCGACTGCGCATTGATCAGACTGAAGCCGGCGGCAGTGAAGCTGCCGAGCGTGCCGATGAAGTTGGTGCCGTCGAGCGTGGTGCTGCCCGTCGAACTGCCGAGCAGCGTGCCGGCCACGAGAGCACCACCGCTCTGGCTGAGGGTACCGCCGGAAGCCAGGCTCACTGTCGTGCCAGTGATATTGCTGCCAAGAGTCAGATCATCTGCCGAGGTCAGCGACACGTCGTTGCCGACCAGATCGAAGTTCACGTTCAACTGGCCGCTGCTGGTGGCTAGATGGATATCGCCTGTCCCGCCCGTGGTGGTCAGCGGACCGGCCGCGGTCAGCGCCTGCGCGTTGGTCAGCGCGAAGTTCGCCGCACTGAAGCTGCCCAGCGTGCCGATGTGGTTGCTACCGTTGAGCGTGGTGTTGCCTACCGAACTGCCGCTCAAGGTCCCGCTAGTAAGCACGCCACCAAGACCTTCGGTGATGTCTCCGGCTGAGCTGAGCGTGGTACTGCTGCCGCTCATTGCACCGTTTATCGCCAGGCCGCCTGCGGTCGTGGTCAGGGCCAGGCTGCTCGCACCATCAACGGGGCCGTTCACTGTCAGCGACTGCGCATTGATCAGACTGAAGCTCGCCGCACTAAAGCTGCCCAGCCTGCCGATCTGGTTGGTGCCGTTGAGCGTGGTGCTGCCCGTCGAACTGCCGATCAATGTGTCGGCCATGAGTATGCCGGCACTTTGGCTGATTGACGCTCCGCTGCTCAGACTCACTTGTCCCGTCGCACTGACATCATCGCCCAGTGTCACGCCATCGCGCGCGCTGACTGTGACATTGTTACCGCTAAGGGCGCCGGACATAACCAATGCACCTCCATTGGATTCCAGAGTCAGATCACCGCCACCAGTATTGAAGCCGCCAATCGGCAACGTCAACACGCCGCCGGCAACCAGACTGACCGTAGCGTTGCTGCTGCCGGTCAACGAGGCAATAGTCAGGTCATTGATATCCGTGAAGCTCAAGCCATTGCCGTTGACCGCCATCGCACCGGTGAAATCATTATTCGCATTGGTCAGGGTGGCCGCTGCACCGCCAGCGTTGAAACTTGCCGCGCCAGCTGCCGCCTGCTGCACGATCGCCGTGCCGACGGCTTGCGTGATGCCCAGCGCCTGAACACCCAACGTCCCTGTGCCTACATTGACGTTGCCCAGGATCAGCCCGTTGAAGTCGGTGACTGCCACCGCATTGGCACCGATGTTGCTCAGACTGACCGCACCAGTGAAGTCGTTCGCCTGAGTCAGCGTAATCGCATGCGCGGCGGCGTCGAAGACCGACGTACCGCTTACATAAAATCCTCCGGAGGTTTGGGCTATATCTCCATCGCTGGTGGTGATCGACAAGTCACCATCAATCGCCACACTGGCGACTGACAACGTGCCACTTTGAATCGTCAGCCCAGTCAACGCTGTCGTGCTACCGACTGAGCCGGTAAAGGCCACCGCACCAGCAGTATTCACTGTCAGCGAGTAGGCGCCGTCCACCGTCGTATCAAAGGTGATATTGCTGCCGTTTGTGCTTTGATAGACGGTATCGTCGCTCAAGGTGACCGGTGTGCTGATGGTTTGGTTGGTCGTGAAGTTGATGACGTTGGCGGCCATCGCCGGCGCAGACACGCCCATGCCGACGAACAGGCTTGAAAGCAACAGCAGGCCACTGGTTATGCGACTCATGTGTTTCCCCTTGAGACAAATTCAGTTGATGTGCCGAGCGCTGATCGGCCCTTTGACCCCATCCATCGTGCATCGTAGCGCATGCTTGCCTCCGTCGGTATCACGCAAATCGGATATTTCTGATCCCGCGCCACTGTGCCGGCGTGTCTGGCGATTGTGGGTCAAGCGCCATGCCCGAAGCCATTCTCATCATCGATGATGGACCATCCGTGCACGCACGGTTGCGGGGCCGGCATCGATGACAATGCTGTGGTCCGCCCGCGCCGATTGCGGTGCTTCAAGCCCGGAAACGCGTCACTGTCACGCCGCCCGTCAAGCGCGTCCCTTCAACAGGAGCTCCAGCGCACGGCCGACGGCCGCAAAAGCGAAGGCACCGGTGACGTGAGTGGCGGCGCCAAGACCGCCACCGCAATCCAGACCCAGCGAGTCGCCCTCTGCTGGGCGGTTGCCGCAGACACTGCCATCGGTCTGGGGGTAGCGGACATTCTCCAGCGAATCTTGCTCGGTACGTGAAAGATCACGTATCCGGATCTGGGTCGGGTCGCTACGGCCACCGGCAGAGCCGACCGTAATCAAAGGCAACTTGCGTCGTCGGCACCATGCGATCATCTCGACCTTCACCCGGAACGCATCGCAGGCATCCAGCACCAGGTCGTAGTCGTGATCGAGCAGTTCCTCCAATGTCGGCGGCGTGAGAAAGCGCTCCACCGCGTGCACGTTCAACGCCGGGCTGATGGCGCGCAGGCGCTCGGCCATCACCACCACCTTGGTGCGCCCATACTGGCCATCGAGCGCATGCAACTGGCGATTGGTGTTGGACACGCAGATTTCATCAGCGTCGATCAGGGTCAAAGCACCCACACCACTACGTGCCAGCGCCTCGGCAGCCCACGAGCCAACACCCCCAAGGCCAATTACAGCCACGCTGCATTTGGCCAGATGGTCGAGGGTGCCCTGACCGTACAAGCGGTCGATACCTGAAAAACGTTCGTACATGAATTCGCTTTCAATAGCTGTGGACAACACGTAGGCTGTCGTCTCGCCACCATGGTACCTGTCATGCCCAATCCGATCACTCGCCGTCTGCTCGGTTTCGCTGGTAAACTTCGATTCCCGCAGCTCACTGCCTTGCTGGTCATCCTGTTCGTGATCGACCTGATCGTGCCCGATCCGATTCCATTCGTGGATGAAATACTCCTTGGCCTTCTGAGCCTGCTGTTTGCCAATTTGCGGCACCCGCATCCAGCTCAGAACTAGCATGACAAACTCGCGCCATCCTGCTGTTTTCACAAAGTAGATCAGCCATGCTACAGGGCGGTCAAGTACGCCGGAACAGCACCGGCGAGTTGTCTCGAAGGAGAAATCGAAGGACGCCACTCTACAACTTCGGCCCTTCGAGCGTACGCTTGGCCGGAACCTGTCCAAGGGCTCAGTTTCAGCGGGGACTGGTGAAGGTCTCCCGCCTGGCAAAAAAAGAGCGCCGCATTCAGTATGCGGCGCCCCGGATTGCGGATCAGACCTGCGTGATTACCAGATATTGACCTGCTTGTCGGCTGGACGGACCATTGGGTCGCCCTCCTTGCACTGGAAGGCCTGAGCGAATGCCGGCATGTTGGACGGTGCACCGATGGCACGGAACTTGGCCGGGGAATGTGGATCGGCGTTCAGCAGCACCAGTTGACGTTCGTCACGGATGTTGCCACGCCACACGCGCGCCCAGTTCATGAAGAAGCGCTGGTCTTCGGTATAGCCGTCGATCTTCTCGCCAGCTTCTTTCGGGCTACTCTTGAGTGCTGCCTGCAATGCATCGTAGGCAATGTTCAAGCCACCCAAATCGCCGATATTCTCGCCCAGCGTCAGCTTGCCATTGACATGCTTGTCCGGGTGATTGTTCATCGGCACGTAGGCGTTGAACTGATCGACAAGCTTCTGCGCACGCTCATCAAATTTCTCGCGATCGGTCTTGGTCCACCAGTTTTCCAGATTACCATTGCCGTCAAACTGGCTGCCCTGGTCATCGAAACCATGGCTGGCTTCGTGACCGATTACCGCACCAATGCCACCGTAGTTGATGCCATCATCACCATCGGCGTAAAAGAATGGTGGTTGC
>CAJDWN010000015.1_pt1 | contig 46901 bp, 39 predicted proteins | sample 7391581 | NCBI WGS metagenome assembly CAJDWN01 (sample SAMEA7055736, study PRJEB34461) | soil metagenome | biome: terrestrial ecosystem; feature: Peninsula; material: soil | place: Antarctica | collected 2016 | reverse complement strand
CGGCATTGAGACCCAGCAGCGCCGCTGAGCGCAATGGTGCCAGCAATGGCTGCTCGAGGCAGGCCAGACGTACCAATCCGTGACTGAAAGCCATCACGCCTTCCCGATCAGGCTGACGTCGGCGCGCGTAGTGATCCAACAGGTCTGGCGCGCCGGGATCGTCGGCGTCTGCCACCATTTCGGCCAAGGTCAGCGCATCGCGCAGACCCAGATTGAAACCCTGCGCACCGATCGGATGGATCGTCTGGGCGGCATTACCGACCACGACGGCGCGCGGTGCAATCAGACTGTCGGCCGCGACTCGCATGATGGGATGACGGTGACGCGGACCCGGGCGTGTCAAACGCCCGAGGCGGGCGCCGAAACGGCGCAGCGCAAGAGCCAGGAAGTCGTCATCATCCAGCGCAGCAACGTCATCAGCCTGTTCACTGTCTACAGTCAGTACCAGTCCGGCACGCTGCTGGCCCAGCGGCAGCAAGGCGACCGGGCCGGCATCGCTGAAGCGCTCGAAGGCACGGCCCTGCATCAATTTTTCCGGCATCACCGTGGTCACGAACAGGGTTTGTTGATAATCGTGTGTCTGGCTGCCGATGCCCAGCCACTCACGCAACTGTGAGCGCCCGCCATCGGCGGCAACCAACAGACGTGCATCCAGATCCAGCGTATTGCCTCCCGGCCGTTCAATCGTGGCGCGCCAGCCCGTATCCAGTGCCTGAATCGCAGTCACACGTGCCGGCGCCAGTCGCCGCAGGTGTTGGCATGCCTCAAGCTGCTGCTGCAAACCCGTGCCCAGTTCGCGCGCAGGCAGGGTGTGCCCCAGGGCATCGACGCCCAACTCCTCTGCATTGACACGCAACGCGCCGAACTCACCGGCGCGGGATACATGCAAGCTGCGAATTGGAGTTGCCTGCTCATGAACCCGCGGCCACACGCCGAGCGACCGCAGTCCGTTGACACTGGCTCGGGCCAGGGCCAGGTTGCGTTCACCGTAACTGGGTTCGGACGAAGGCGCCGCAGCATGCACTTCGACCATTGCCACACCACGGCCCGCCTGATCCAGCGCAATCGCCAGACTGGCACCTACCAGACCACCGCCCACTATCAGAATGTCGCACTGTTCTGTCATGTGCTTATCGTACTACGTGTGAGCGTATTTCCGGTTGAACCCAAGGGCGGTGGCATCGTGCTCCTGCGGGAGGCTTTATCAGGTTACGGGTCAAGCGTTCGATTTCGTTGTAGGCCGGCTCAGGGCCAAAGGCTGGAGCCGGAGGAACCAATGCAACTGGTGACGCCGGACCCGTCTCTCCGCTCCCTGATCCGGCCTACGGGCTGGCCGAAGCGACGTACGAGCGCGACGCTTGGGCTACCATGATGGCGTGTCGACCCGACTCGTCCCGAACAACAACGCCGCGCAATGGATCTGATCGTCGTCACCCACGGAGCTACCGACAACCCGGCTGATCTGTGCATCGGGCAGTCGGACCTGGCGCTGTCCAGCACCGGATTTACCGACATACAAAGATTGGCGGCAAGTTGGACGGGCGAATCGCCACGTTTTCTGTTCTCCAGCGACCTGCGGCGCGCGAAGCAAAGCGCGCAGGTGTTTGCATCGCACCTGGCAATCGAGCCGTTGTTTGATCCACGCTTGCGGGAACTTGATCTTGGCGACTGGCAGGGCCAGAATTGGGAGCAGATTACCCGCAACGATCGCCAGCGCTACCGGCAATGGCTGGAAAATCCGATCATTCAGGCCGCACCCGGCGGCGAGAGTTTCACCGATTTGTTGCGCCGCAGCGGCGCCTGGCTGGCATCACTGCTGACCAGTACCGACGAACACGACACGGTATTGGCCGTCATGCATGCCAGCACACTGCGCGCCCTGCTGTGCCACAGCATTGGTTTGCCGCCGACGCGTAGCCGAAACATTGCCGCCAATTCTGCCCGGGCCAGTCAGATTCGCTACCGCGACGGTCAGTTTGAAGTATCCTATTTGAACGCTTCACGATTTCAGGACGATTAGCCATGCACAGCCCAGCAACAACTCCGGATTCCGCCAAAACTTTCACCCCGCGCACTCTGGCACTGATCGCCATCATTGCGGGTGCCATCGGCGTACGCTTGTTCATGCATTTCTTCCCCGGCGTGCTGCCCTGGAACTTCAGCCCGGTCCTGGCCGTGGCCCTGTTTGGCGGCGCCTGTTTCAGCGACCGCCGCGTGGCCATGCTGGTGCCGCTGGCGATCATGTTGGTGGCTGACTTGATCATTGGTCTGCACGCCATGATGCCGGTGATCTATCTGTGCCTGGCTGCCGTCGTGCTTCTGGGCTCGGGCATCCTGCGCGGCCGTCTGGGTGTGATTCGTGTAGTGCTGGCTGCGGTCGGAAGCGCAACTGGTTTTTACCTGGTGACCAACTTCGCGGTCTGGCTGAGCTCGGGCATGTACCCGTTGACCGGCGCAGGCCTGATGGCCAGCTATACAGCTGGCCTGCCGTTCTACGAGTTCGGCAGCTTGCCCGGTACACTGCTGTGGAGTACCGTCCTGTTTGGCGGCTTTGCCTTGTTGACGCGCCGTTTCCCGACGCTTGATACGCGCTTGCAGACTGCCTGAGTACGGTATCGATCCATCGTGGGTAACCGACTTTCCAAGATATACACACGTACGGGCGACGACGGTACGACCGGTCTGGGTGATGGCACGCGGGTACCGAAAGATTCACTCCGGGTCACGGCCTACGGTACGGTTGATGAGCTGAATTGCTGTATCGGCCTGGTACTGGCTGAAAGCAATATCCCCGAGAACCTGCGCGAGCATCTGGTGCAGATCCAGCACGAATTGTTCGATCTTGGCGGCGAGTTGTGCATTCCGGGCATGGAGATGGTCCACGATGCCGATATAGATCGACTGGAATCGATCCTGGACAGCTTCAATGCTGATCTGCCGCGACTCAAGGAATTCATCCTGCCAGGCGGCGGCAAGGCAGCAGCCGCTTGTCATCTGGCGCGTACTGTATGCAGACGTGCGGAGCGCAAGCTGGTGAGTTTGGGGCGCGAGGAAAGCATCCGGCCGCAGACGCAGCGCTACCTCAACCGGTTATCGGATCTGCTGTTTGTGATGGCGCGGGTGTTGGCACGCGAAAGCGGCCACGGCGAGGTGCTGTGGCATCATGAGCGCAGACCGCGAGCGAAGACCTGAACAGGCCCATCGGGCGACACAATTGATGAGTTCGCGCAAGACGCGAAAAGAGCGATCCCCCTGATTTTCTTGCAAGCGAAGAGGCAGTGATATGACGGTGCTGCTGTTCAGCCACTCGGCTTGTCTGAACCACGACCCCGGTGAGAACCACCCCGAGTGCCCCGCACGCCTGCAGGCGGTGATGAATACACTGCGCGACGCGAATCTGCCCGGTCTGGTCGAACGCGACGCGCCTTGCGCTACACGCGAGCAACTTGAGCGCGTACACAGCCAGGCACATGTCGACCGCATATTCGCCGCTGAGCCGGAGTTCGGACACAGCACTCTGGACGACGACACTTACATGTCACCCGGCTCGGTGGATGCCGCGCTGCATGCCGCCGGCGCTTGTTGTGCTGCCGTCGATGCCGTAATGAATGAAGTGTCCCGCCGTGCCTTCTGCGCCGTGCGACCGCCCGGCCACCACGCCACAAGCGACACGGCCATGGGCTTCTGTCTTTTCAACAATATTGCGGTGGCGGCCGCGCACGCTTTGGCCGTACACGGGCTGGACCGCGTTGCCATTGCTGACTTTGATGTACACCACGGCAATGGTAGCGAAGCCATTTTCGCCAACGAGCCGCGCGTTCTGTATCTGTCCAGTCACCAGATGCCGCTGTACCCGGGCAGCGGCTCACCGGCCACCCAGCCCGCCAACAGCCGTAACGTACCGCTATCGGTATATAGCGGTTCAGATGCCTTCCGTACAGCTTGGCAGGATGAACTGCTGCCCGCGCTGGACGCATTCGCACCGCAGATGCTAATGGTTTCGGCCGGATTTGATGCTGATCGTCGTGACCCGCTGGCCCAGATCGATCTGGGCCCGGACGACTACAGCTGGATTACGCAGCAATTTTGCGCTCTGGCCGAGCGCCATGCCAACGGTCGTCTGGTTTCGGCGATGGAAGGTGGCTACGATCCTCAGGCTCTGCAGGAGGATGTGCTTGCGCACGTCCGCGCGCTGCTGGATTCACCACAAGCGTCAATGGATCTGCCGTAGCTCCATGCTTTCTGTTAACTTGCGGCCTTTATGAAAAGGATCTGTCACCCGTGCGACCAGGCTCCGGCGCTCACCCAAGACCTTCCCTGCTGATTGCCGCCATCGCCTTGGCGCTGGGGTCCAGCGCTGCGCGTGCGCAGGATGGCGCATGTCTGGAGGCAGCCAGCAACTGCAGCAGCCTGGTGGCAGGTTCCGACCAGTGTGGCCGCTTTCCCCTATACGACAAGCGTGTAACCGGCCTTCAAACTACCACCGAGCAGGGCCAACCGGTGGTTAAACTGCAGTCGGAGCATATTGATAGCGAAGATGGCCAGCGCTATCAACTTGGCGGCCGCGTCCAGTTGCAGCACGGCGACCAAGTGCTGCGCGCGGCCACCGTGGACTGGCAGCGTGACAGTGGCGCATTCCAGGCCCGTGATGATGTGCGCTACCAGAACAGCGACTTGTTGCTTGAAGCCGCCCAGATGCATGGCAACAGCGCATCGGGTACCGGTAGCGCCGAAAACGTCCAGTTCCAGATGACTGATTCGCGCGGCAATGGCCACGCTGAGCAGGTGCAGTTACTGGGCGACAGCAAGAGCACACTCGACCGGGTCAGCTACACCACGTGCAGCCCCGATCAAAAAGGCTGGGAGTTGCGCGCCAAGCGCATCGATATCGATCAGAACGAAGAAATCGGCCGCGCGCGCAACGTCACCATGCGCCTGGGCGGCGTACCAATCCTTTGGCTTCCTTATGTTCGCTTTCCCACCAGTGACCGCCGTCAGAGTGGTTTGCTGTACCCGACCGTGGGCTATGACGAGGATCGCGGCTTTGATCTGACCCTGCCCTGGTACCTCAATCTGGCGCCCAACTTCGACGCCACGCTCTACCCACGCCTGATCACCCGTCGCGGTGTCATGTTGGGAGCCGAGTTCCGTTACCTCACCGACAACAGCCGTGGCGTGATACGCGGTGACTATCTCGCGCACGACCGCCTGGCCGACCGCTCGCGTGGATTGCTGCGCGCCCGCAGCTATACCCGTCTGTCGGATCAATGGCGTTTCGACGTCAACCTCAACCACGTTTCTGATCGTCGCTATTTCGAGGATCTGGGCAACAGCCTGTACAGCAACGCGACCCATCTATTACGCTCGGCGGTCTACCTGAATGGGCGTGGGCACAACTGGCATGCAGCCATCGGCGCCGATCAGTACCAGATCACCGATCCCGAACTCCCGTCGAGCTACGAACCGTACAAGCGTCTGCCACGCGTCACATTCGCGGCCAGCGGACATGTCGGCCGCACGCTCGAGTACGGGCTGGGCAGCGAGTTTGTCAGCTTCCGCAAGGATCAGGGGCTCGATGGCCGTCGGCTTGATCTTGAGCCATACCTGGACTGGAACCTGCAAGGTCCATACTGGCACGTCAATCCACGTCTCGCCTACCGCGTAACCCGATACGATCTGGACCGCAATATCGATAACAGTCCCTCACGGGATCTACCCATCGCCAGTGTCGACGCCGGCCTGACCTTTGATCGCGACACCAACTGGTTCGGCAAGCAGTACACCCAGACTCTGGAGCCGCGCCTGTACTACCTGCGCGTGCCCTATCGTAACCAGGATGACATCCCGATTTTCGATACCAGCTACCAGACTTTCGACTACTGGCAATTGTTCAGTCCCAATCGTTTTTCGGGCGCGGACCGACAAATGAACGCGAACGACCTGACCCTGGCGCTGACCAGTCGACTGCTTGACGATAGCGGTGCCGAGCGGATGTCTGCGAGCGTGGGCCAGATTCATTATTTCGAACCACAGCGCGTACAGCTTCCTGGACGACTGGCGACCGACTATTCAGGCTCGGCATATGTGGCGCAGGTCACGACCCGTCTGTCCGAGCGGTGGCACCTGAACCTGGCACAGCAATGGAACCCGAACGGTAATCATACCGACCTGTCCACGGTGGCCGTCCAGCATCGGACCTGGAACAACGGCGTCCTCAATCTGGCTTACCGCTATCGCCGAGACTATCTGGAACAAATAGATTTTTCAGCGATGTATCCACTCAATTCACGCTGGAATCTGGTGAGTCGCTGGAACTATTCGCTGGACCAGAAGCGCACGCTGGAAGCGCTGGCAGGCATCGAATACGCAAGCTGCTGTGTGGCGGTGCGCCTGGTCGGGCGCCACTACATCCGCAACAGCGCGGGTGAAATCAGCAACGGCATAATGTTGCAAATCGAGTTCAAAGGTATCGGTAGTGTCGGACAGGACACCGAGAACCTGTTGCGACATGCTATCCTTGGCTATCAACAAGCCGAACTTCCCGTCCTGCAGACCGGAACCCCATGAAACAGATCATTCTTACGAGCCTGCTGGCGCTATCCGGCATACTGGCCTCCCCAGCCGGTGTCCATGCCCAGCTGCTACCGCAGTACCAGGACCAACAGCTCGACAACATCGTTGCCGTCGTAGAAGAGCACGTCATTCTGGAAAGCGAACTTGATCAGGCCATTGCCACGGTCAAGCAGCAGTTCCAGACTGATCCGGCCAAACTGCCACCAGAGGCTACCCTGCGCCGGCAGGTGCTGGATCGTCTGATACTGCAGCAATTGCAGGTCCAGCGGGCCAACAGCATGGGCATCCGTGTGACCCAGGATGATGTCAACAACGCTATTGGCGGCATCGCCAAGGAAAACGGATTGACCCTGTCACAGATGCGTGATGCGCTGGACCAGCAGGGCTTGAGCATGGCCGGTTTTCAGCAACAGATTGCCGATCAGATCATGGTCCAGAAATTGCGTCAGCAGATCTTGCAGCAGAAGGTTCGGGTCACCGATTCAGAAATCGACAATTTGCTCAACAGCACTGGCTTCAAAGCCGGTGAAGTGCACTTGGCGCACATCACGATCAACGTGAACCAAGGCGCCAGCGCTGATGAAATTACCGCAGCACGCGACAAAGCTGACCAGGTCGAGAAGGCGCTCGAGTCTGGTATGGACTTCAATGCCGCCGCGATTCGCTATTCGCAGGCCCCCGATGCGCTGGAAGGCGGCGATCTTGGCTGGCGCAGCCTCAACGAAATGCCTCCGCAATTTGCCGACGTCATCGGCAAATTGCAGACGGGCCAAATCACTCCACCACTACGCGACCCGGGCGGTTTCCACATCATCAAACTGGTCGGTCAACGTGATCGGGGTGCCACCGTAGTCACCGAATACCATGCCCGCCACATCTCCGTGAGGCCCGATGCACTCACCACGGAGGCACAGGCCAAAGCAAAAATAGAGAACATTCGAGCGCAGATCGTCGACGGCAAGGTGAAATTCGCCGATATCGCAAAGACAGACTCTGACGACGACACCACAGCAAACCAGGGTGGTGATATGGGATGGTTCCCGCTCGACGGCTGGGGTCAGGCAGTTGCCGTGCAGCTCGAGCAACTCAAGGATGGCGACATCTCGCAACCCTTCGATGCCGGCGGTAGTTGGCACATCATCAAGCGCCTCGGCAAACGTGACGAAGACCGCACCATCGAAACACGCCGCCAGCAGGCCCAACAGGCTATTGAGAACCGCAAGTCCGAGGATGTCTATAGCAACTTCCTGCGTGAACTGCGTGCCCAGGCCTTCGTCGATATCCGGATCGACCAGCCAGACGAAAGCGGAGCGAAACAAGCGCCGTGACTGGCGTACTTCAAGCACGCAGCTGAGCATGAATCATCTCGCCGCCACACGGCTGCCTCGCCTGATGGTCACCGCTGGCGAGCCGGCCGGCATCGGTCCTGAACTGGTCGCTCGATTGGCCGCCAGCGACATTCAAGCCGACTTCGTCGCGTGCACCGATGCCGAGCTGATCCACCGCGCGGCCGAATGCTGCGGCATTGAGCTGGAACTCAGCGACGATGACGGGACCGCCATCACACGCCGCGAGTCCGGCCACCTGCGCCTGCAACAGATCAACTTGCGGGTGCAAGAAACGCCGGGCCAACTTGACCGTCGCAACGCCTTCTTCGTGCTTAACAGTCTGGCCCACGCAGCCGACGCCTGCCTAGACGGACGCTTTGCGGGCATGGTGACCGCGCCAGTGCACAAGGGCGTCATCAATGACGCCGGCGAGGTGTTCAGCGGCCACACCGAGCTATTGGCCCAGCGTGCTGGCGCAGACGTCGTCATGATGCTGATGAGCGACACACTGCGCGTGGCATTGGCTACGACCCACCTGCCCTTGGCAAAAGTTCCAGCTGCCATCCAGCATGACGCGCTTGCAACGACACTACGCATCGTCAATGCGGAACTGAAGGCCAAGTTCGGGATCGCGGAGCCGCGTATCGCCGTTCTGGGGCTGAATCCGCACGCGGGTGAAGGGGGTCATATGGGCCACGAAGAAATTGAGATCATTGAGCCCCTGCTGGACGAACTGCGTGACCAGGGCATGCATTTGATCGGCCCACTACCTGCTGACACCGCCTTCACGCCGGCGATACGCCAGAATTACGATGTAGTAGTGGCCATGTACCACGATCAGGCTCTGCCGGTGCTCAAGGCCGAGGCTTTTGACCGCGCCATCAACATTACCCTCGGCCTGCCCTTCATTCGCACCTCGGTTGACCACGGCACAGCGCTGGACCTGGCAGGCAAAAACCGCGCCAGTGCCACCAGCATGCTGGCGGCCGGCGAATGGGCGCTGAAGCTGGCGGCACGCCGGCCGCAGGAATGAGCGCAAAACTGAAGAAGCACTTCGGTCAGCATTTTCTGCACGACCGCGACGTACTCGACCGCATCGTATACGCCATCAACCCGCAAGCCGGACAGCGATTGGTCGAAATTGGTCCCGGTGCCGGAGCCCTGACGCTACCCCTGCTGGACAGGACCGGCCATCTCATCGCCATCGAACTGGATCGCGACCTGCACCAGCCTTTGCGTGAACGCGCGGCCGCCCACGGCCAACTGGATCTGATCGAGGGCAATGTCCTGGATATCGACTTCAGCGCGCTTGGTCTCCAGCTGGGTGGTCCGCTTCGGGTCGTCGGCAACCTGCCGTATTATCTTTCCAGCCCCATCCTGTTCCACTGTCTGGCGCACCGCGGCGCAATCAGTGACATGACATTTTTGCTGCAAAAAGAAGTGGTGGAACGCATCGTTGCGCCGCCCGGCAACAAGACCTACGGTCGCCTCAGCGTGATGCTGCAGCTGGCCTGCCACGCAGAATCCCTGTTCGAAGTAGGCCCCGACGCCTTTACCCCCCCACCCAAAGTCGACTCAGCCCTGCTGCGACTGGTACCCCGGCCCGACAGCGAGCAGCCAGACGTTGACCCACGCATCCTGGAGAACACGGTCCGTGCGGCCTTCGGCAAACGCCGCAAAACTCTGGCCAATGCACTCAAGGGGCATCTCGATACCGAGCAGATCCAGGCTACAGGCATCGATCCCGGGGTCCGTGCCGAAACATTGCCGCCGGAAGCCTTCGTCCGCCTTGCCCGGCAGGTTAGACCCGAAAGCGAGCCGTAGGGTGCGCTGACGAAGGAAGCGCACCGTTGCGGCGCAGTCCCCGAAGGTGCGCTTCGCTACACTCAGCAGCACCCTACGCGGCTCGACTCGCCCTACTTCCCACTTCCTGCTCTCCACTTTCGCACCTTCGAGCTTGTCCCAAACCGCGCTACCACCCACAATCACGTTATGAACAAAGACAAAACCATCAACATCAGCGTCAATAGCGAATACGTGGCCGATCAGTCGCGACCGGGCGACAAGCACTTTGTGTTTGCCTACACCGTGACCGTGCGCAACCATGGCGATACGGCCGCCCAGCTTTTGTCCAGACACTGGATCATCACTGACAGCAATGGCCGCACCGAAGAAGTGCGCGGCGCGGGCGTGGTTGGTGAGCAACCCTGGGTACAGCCCGGCGATGGCTTTCAGTACAGTTCCGGAACTGTGCTGGAGACGGCCGTCGGCACCATGCACGGCAGTTATCAAATGCAGAGCGCGTCGGGCGACCGCTTCGACGCCTCCATTCCGGAGTTCGTGCTATCCATACCGCGGACTTTGCATTGACTGACCCGGATTATTCAGTAAAGGAGTTTTGACCCATGGCAACCTGGGCCATTGGCGATCTGCAGGGTTGCAGGCCGGAGTTCGAGCGACTACTGGAGCGCATCGCATTCGATCCGGCGGCTGACAAGCTCTGGTTATGTGGTGACCTGGTCAATCGCGGCGGTGAATCCCTGGCCGTGCTCCGACTGCTGTATTCGATGCGCGAGTCGCTCGTAGTGACGCTAGGAAACCACGACCTCAGCCTGCTTGCAATTGCTTTGCGCGATGAAGCGGCGCAGGCACGAGTCAATCCGGACCTGCGTGAAGTCCTGTTCGCCGAGGACCGCGATGTCCTTCTGGGCTGGCTACGCCAGTGTCCGCTTTTGCATCTCGACGAGGATCGCAACATCTGCATGATCCACGCCGGCCTGGCACCAAGCTGGAGCATCGGCCAGGCGCGGCACGAAGCGCATGCCGTCGAGCGATCGCTACGGGGCCCGGACCATCACAAACTGCTGTCGCACATGTTCGGCAACAAACCGGCGCGCTGGACACCGAGCCTGCGTGGTCTGGAGCGACAGCGCGCCAGCATCAACGTGCTTACGCGCATGCGCTATTGCGACATGCATGGCCGCATCGATTTTCATGCCAAGGACAGGCCCGGCAGTCAGCGCAACGGCTTGTATCCGTGGTTTGCAGTACCGGGCATGAAACTACGTGACACGCGTATTGTCTGTGGCCACTGGTCTGCGCTCGGGCGCTTTGCAGGCCTGGGCATCTACGCGCTGGATACCGGCTGCGTATGGGGTGGCCAACTCACTGCGTTATGCCTTGAGGAAGACGAGCCACGTTACGTCACGGTGGATGCCGAGCCGAACCGCAAGCCCGCACCCGAGAAACCTGCCCGCACCAGCCGCCCCAGGCGCAACCGCGAGCCCGCCAACCCGCGTCCTGATGCGGGCAGGCCGTGAATGTGGAAGTGAATGCTGAACGGGACAGCTGGCAACCTTCCGTTTACTGCTGACTACTGATGGAACATCGGTCCTGCTCGCGGCCACGGGCCACTCTTGCAGTTCAATCAGGCCAGAAAGGCAGAACGACTTCATGCAGCAGTCACCGCCGGACTGGCAGGGTACACTATCGGCATGTGTGGACGTTTTGTGGCTCCCGAGGCAGCGGCAGTAGAACGTTTCTGGCACATCGATCGCCAGAACTGGCATGAGTCCGCCACGCCACGCTTCAACGTGGCACCTACAGCCTGTGTGCCGATGCTGTATGCGGACAGCGAAGGTGCCCGTGTGCTTGATGGCGCACGCTGGGGCCTGATACCCCCATGGTGGAAGAAGGACGCGGCCCCCACGCATAGTTTCAATGCACGCTCGGAGGAAGCGGCACAAAAGCCGATGTGGCGGCACGCTATGCGCCACGCACGCTGTCTCCTGCCCGCCCGGGGCTGGTATGAGTGGAGTGCCAGCGAGCAGGTACCCGGAACGTCGGGACGGATGGTCAAGCAACCCTGGTTCATTCACGCGCAAGATGCGCCGGTGCTGGCGTTCGCCGGACTGTGGTCTTTGTGGGAGCGCGGCGGCGACCCTACCGTACTGTCCTGCGCGATACTGACCCGAGCCGCCAGCGGTGAAGTCGCCTCCATCCACGATCGCATGCCGGTGGTACTGGAACCTGGGCAGCACGCCAGTTGGCTGGATCCAACATCGTCCCCTGAAGCTGTAGGCGCGCTGATGGCACAATCACGAGCGAGTTTTGAAGCCAAGCGCGTCAGCACCCGCGTCAACAACGTACGTAACAACGATGCGGATCTGCTGGAACCGGTTCGAGGACTTTTTGATTGACCCCGGAATCAACGCGGAGAAAACCGTGAACGGTCAGCGTTACGCGATGCAGGGTTGCCCGTTCACTGCTTTCTGCTGACCGCCCATTGTTGGCATCGTGGCATGGCCCGCTCCTGCAAGAAGCCATACCACGCAAGTAGGGTTTGACCCGGTCTTATCCCAGCTTGCCGTGGCACTGCTTGTACTTTTTGCCAGAGCCACAGGGACACGGCTCGTTGCGTCCGACCTTGGGTGCGTCGCGGTACACAGGCGTGGTGGGCCCTGAAGAGGCTCCGTCGCCAGCACCGCCGGCCGCAGCCGGTTCGGGCTGCATGGCGCTAGTGCCTGCATGCTGGAAATCCATCGCCAAGACTGCTGCAGCCTGCTGGCGCTGCTGCGCGGCTTCCATCTCGGCTACTTCTTCCTCACTGCGCACGCGGATGCGCGCCAAGACCTGGGTCACTTCGGCTTTGATCTTTTCCAGCATCATGGTGAACAGGCGGAAGGCCTCGCGTTTGAACTCCTGTTTGGGCTGAACCTGGGCGTAGCTGCGCAGAAAAATACCTTGGCGCATATAGTCCATGTTGGCCAAGTGCTCTTTCCACGCGTTGTCCAGAACCGACAGCATGATGTGCTGCTCCAATTGGCGCATCACTTCACTACCGACCATGGTTTCCTTTTCACGGAATAGCCGTTCGGCATAATCTTGGACGTGCTCTTCGATATCAACGCTGCCGACATCCTTTTGGCTCTCGACCCATTCGACGAGCTTGATGGGAATGCCGAATTCGCTCTCCAGCTCACGCTCCAGCCCCGGCAGGTCCCACTGATCTTCGATGGTGTCAGGCGCAACGTAACGATGTGAAATTTCCTGAAACACATCATGACGGATGTCTTCGATAATATCCTTGACGTCGGCGCTGCTCAACAACTCATCGCGTTGATCGTAGACGACCTTGCGCTGGTCGTTGGCAGTATCGTCAAACTCCAGCAGCTGTTTGCGGATGTCGAAGTTGTGCTGCTCGACCTTGCGTTGCGCCTTTTCGATCTGACGACTGACCCGCTTGTCTTCAAGCGCGTCGTCGTCCTTCATGCCGAAGCGCTGCATCCAGCGAACCAGGTTTTCACCACCGAAGATACGCATCAGATTATCTTCAAGTGACAGATAGAAGCGCGAAGAGCCAGGATCGCCCTGGCGCCCGGAACGGCCGCGCAGCTGGTTGTCGATACGGCGTGACTCGTGTCGTTCCGTACCGACGATATGCAGGCCACCGGACTCGAGCACCTGCTCGTGACGCTTTTGCCATTCGGCGCGAACCTTCTTTCGCTCAAGGTCGCTGGCATCCTTGGGCAGACGGGCCAGTTCGGCCTCACGGTTCCCACCAAGCACGATATCGGTACCGCGGCCTGCCATGTTGGTGGCGATGGTCACGGAACCCGGCGCACCGGCATGCTCGACGATCTGCGCCTCGCGCTCATGCTGCTTGGCATTGAGCACTTCGTGCGGAACCTCGAGCTTGTCCAGCAGGTCGCCGATGTATTCGGAGACTTCGATCGAGGTGGTGCCCACTAGCACCGGCTGCTTGCGCTTGTAGCAGTCCTGGATGTCCTCGACAATGGCATCGTACTTGTGTTTGCCCTTGAGGAATATCAGGTCTGGGGCATCGTTGCGCAGCATCGGCTTGTGGGTGGGAATCACCACCACTTCCAGACCGTAGATCGAGTCAAACTCGAACGCCTCGGTATCGGCAGTGCCGGTCATGCCGGACAACTTGTCATACATGCGGAACAGGTTCTGGAAGGTAATGGTGGCCAGTGTCTGGTTGTCGCGCTGGATGGGTACGCCTTCTTTGGCTTCGACGGCCTGGTGCAGGCCATCTGACCAGCGCCGGCCGGCGAGGGTACGGCCAGTAAATTCATCGACAATCACGACTTCGCCATCGCGCACGATGTAGTCGACATCGCGTTGATACAGCGCATGTGCCCGGACACATGCATTGAGGTGATGCACGACCGCCAGATTCCCGGCATCGTAGAGGTTGGTATCCGGCTCAAGAATGTCTGCGGCGCGCAGCAATTCCTCGATGTGCTCCATGCCCTCTTCGGACAAATGCACTTGCTTCTGCTTTTCATCGGGCCAGAAGTCGCCAGGTCCGTCTTCTTTTTCCTGCACTTTGAGCTCAGGCACCAGGTCGTTGATCTTCTTGTACAGCTCCGGCGATTCCTCGGCCGGACCGGAAATGATCAGTGGCGTACGCGCTTCGTCGATGAGAATCGAGTCGACTTCGTCGATGATGGCGTAGTGCAGGCCGCGCTGCACGCGCTGATCAGCCGACAGCGCCATGTTGTCACGCAGATAATCAAAGCCGAACTCATTGTTGGTGCCGTAAGTGATGTCCGCGTCATAGGCGGTTTTCTTTTCGCTCGCATCCATGCCGGGCCAGACCACGCCCACGCTCATGCCCAGGTACTCGTATACCTGACCCATCCAGGCTGCATCACGACGAGCCAGATAATCATTGACCGTGATCACGTGTACGCCTTTGCCTTCCAGCGCATTGAGGTACACCGCAAGGGTGGCGACCAGAGTCTTGCCCTCACCTGTACGCATCTCGGCGATCTTGCCGCTATGCAGCACCATGCCGCCAATCATCTGCACGTCGTAGTGGCGCAACTCCAACACGCGTTGCGACGCTTCGCGCACGGTGGCAAAAGCCTCAGGCAAAAGATTATCCAGCTTTTCGCCATTTTCCAGGCGTTGCCTGAACTCTATAGTCTTGCCGGCAAGGCCCTCATCATCGAGCGCCTTGAACTCCTCTTCCAGCGCATTGATGCGCGCAACACTGCGCGATAAAGTCTTTAGCACCCGCTCATTACGGCTGCCGAACACACCTGTCATAACACGATTAAACATCAGAATGATCTTGGTTGGGAAAGGGAATACCACCGCGCAGGCACGACAGCAAGCCGACAATCATACGATTGTTGTCAGCCATGGGCAAAGCGTGGTGACGAAAGAACGAACTTTCAAGGCCGGCGCGAGCTCCACGTGCGGTTCTCAACACCCGGTTCCAGGCGCAGGAGAAACCCATGCCCATGATTCTGCAATATTGAGCGGTGGACTGTCAGTAAAAAAGCTGGCCGCTCCTTTCTGCTCATCGCTCAACGATCGCATCGTGGCCATGGGCCGCTCATGCAGCGTAAACGTCGCGCCAGCCGCACTGGAGTAAATCAACCCCTGTGGCTGCGCACGTACGCCAGAGGATTTACCGAGCGACCGTGGTTCCAGACTTCGAAGTGAGAGTGTGGGCCGGTCGAGCGACCAGTTGAACCGACCACGGCAATTTCCTGTCCCACGCGTACGCGCTGTCCGACGTGAGCCAGAATTTTGCTGTTATGCGCGTAGCGCGTCGCGTAGCCATTGCCATGATCGATCTCGACAACGTTGCCATAGCCATTGCGTACCCCGGCAAAGGTGACTATGCCTTCAGCGACTGTGTGTACCGGGGTGCCACGTTTGGCGGCGAAGTCGATGCCACGATGGAACGTGCTGTGGCCGTCGAATGGGTCGATGCGTTTGCCGTAGTAAGACGATATGTATCCACTGTTGACTGGCATGCCGGTGGGGCGCTGGTTGGATGCAACCTTGTGGTCAATCAGCAGATCCTGGAGTACTTGCAACTGCTGCTGCTGGCTTTCAAACCGCTGGCTGAGAGCACTGATGCCAGCATTCAGACTGGTAGGCAGCAAATAGGCGTCCCCGGCATCGTCTTCGGCACCACCGACGGCTGGATCCTGGTCAAAATTGAATTCGCCATCGTCGAGCTTGCCAAGCTTGGTGAGGCGCTCGCCCAGAGCATTGATTCGCAAGGATTGTGCTTCAAGCTCGCCCAGCTTCACCGCCAGCGCGTTGACCTGGCGCTGCGCGTCGGATTGCACAGCAACCAACTGGCTGTTCTGGGTATGCAGTTGGCTGCGTAATTGATCCAGCTGCGCAATTGCCGCATCGGCCGGGCTGGCCAGGAAGAGCGCCAGGGCGGCGCCCAAGGCGGCGCACGTCCCAACCACCAGGGTCGCAACGCCTGCCAGCGCGAGCGCAGTGCGTGGTTTGGCCAGATCGAGGCTACGTGACCACCGAGCCAAAAAAGCGAAACCGCAGCGGCTGTGACCAGCCCGTGCCGATTACCGACTACCTGCGCGAGTTGCCTTTTGGCAAGCACGCGGCGCAGCTCGCTGAATTGAATCGACAGCTCCAACAAACGCTGTCCCCGACTCTAGCCGGGCATCTTGTGTTGGCCGATGTCCATGCCGACCGGGCAATATTTTTGACGACAAGCTCTGCCTGGGCCGCGCGTGCGCGACTGCAACAGGCACAACTTCGCCAAAATCTGCAGGCGCTTGGCCAGCAGGTTCGATCCATTGACGTGAAAGTAGTTCAACCGGAGCGTGCTTCCCCCACAACGCCGGTCAAGAAACCCCTCACTCACACCGCTGCCGACCATCTACGCTCAGCTGCGGTGTCCACTTCAGACCCCGAATTGCGAGCCCGCTTTCTGGCACTGGCCTCCCTTGCCGACGATACTCCCGATGACCGCTGATGGCGATCAATCAAAGCCGCACTATACAGCCTGCGCGGGATGTGCGTAGGAAATCGGCGCATCGGCCGGATCTTCGAACACGACCTCTTCCCAGGCATCAGCGTCAGCCAACACTTTGCGCAGCAGGCGATTGTTCAATGAATGGCCCGATTTGTGGCCATAGAACGCACCAATCAGACTGTGACCCAGCAGGTACAGATCTCCGATGGCGTCAAGAATCTTGTGTTTGACGAACTCGTCTTCATAGCGAAGTCCGTCCTCGTTCAACACGCGATAGTCGTCGAGTACGATGGCGTTATCCATCGAGCCGCCGAGTACCAGATTCTGCTCACGCAACATCTCGATATCGCGCATGAACCCGAAGGTGCGCGCCCGACTGACTTCTTTCACAAATGATGTGGTGGAAAAATCAATTTCCGCGCTCGATGCACGGCGCGTAAAAATGGGGTGCTTGAAGTCGATGGAAAAACCGACTTTGAAGCCATCGAAAGGCTCGAAGCGTGCCCATTTGTCGCCTTCTTCAACCCGCACCGCCTTCTTGATGCGGATGAACCGTTTGGGCGCTTCCTGTTCAGCGATACCGGCTGACTGCAACAAGAACACAAAGGGACCAGCGCTGCCGTCCATGATCGGGACTTCACTAGCCGACAGATCGATAAGGGCATTGTCGATGCCCAGCCCAGCCATGGCCGAAAGCAGGTGTTCGACGGTTGCTATGCGCACCCCGTCCTTGACCAGCGTGCTGGACAAACTGGTGTCGCCGACATTTTCCGCGTGCGCGGCAATTTCCCGTGGTGGATCCATGTCCACCCGGCGGAACACGATGCCGCTGTCGACCGGTGCCGGCCGCAACGTCATGTAGACTTTTTCCCCGGTGTGAATGCCGACGCCTGTGGCGCGGATGACATTCTTCAGCGTACGCTGTTTGATCATTTTGGTTCCTGAGGCCCAGGAGCATGAGGCGCAGCGAATGCTATCACGTTAAAACCGCTTAGAAAAGCAGCACGTCGGCACGCAAGCAACATTGTGGCGAAATAGCAACACTTTTCCCGCATCGTCAGAATCCCTCGCCCACGAGAATCCCGGCCGGCATCGCACACCCGATGCCGGCCGGAAGAGGACTCGCAAACAACACCACTACCTGACCCTGTCAGTCAGCTTGGCGGCGTAGAAACGAAGGAATGTCCAGATAGTCGGGCGTGCTGTGGCTGGGCTGAGCCCTATCACTCTCATCTGTCTTTTCGATCTGACGCACTGGGCGTGAGCCTGCTGTCGGGACACGCCGAGCCACACGGCTTTCTGTGTCCATGGGGACAGCATGATCGTCAGTACCTGTTCGCGCTACCAGTTTCGGGCGAGCCACACGCTCGGGCTTGCGTACGCTACCTTGCGCGCCGGCACGATTGATTCCGGTCGCCACCACCGTGACGCGTATGTCATCCTTGAGCTCGGGATCCATCGAGGTGCCCATCACCACCGTTGCATCTTCGCTGGCAAAATCATGTATCACGCGGCCGATCTCATCGAACTCACGCATGGTCAGATTGGGGCCTGCAGTGACGTTGACCAGAATACCGCAGGCGCCAGCCAGATCAATATCCTCCAACAACGGATTGTTGATCGCCGCCTCGGCTGCAGCCTGTGCACGGTCATCGCCCTTGGCACTACCCGTACCCATCATGGCCATACCCATTTCACTCATCACGGTACGCACATCGGCAAAGTCGACGTTGATCAGGCCTGGACTGGTGATCAGGTCGGCAATACCCTGCACTGCCCCCTGAAGGACCTCATTGGCGGCCTTGAAGGCCGACAACAACGTTACTTCACGGCCGAGCACCGTCAGCAACTTTTCATTGGGCACGGTGATCAGGGAATCGACGTGCTGTTGCAGATCGTCGATGCCTTTCAGCGCCACCTGCATGCGCCGGCGGCCCTCGAATGGAAATGGCTTGGTCACTACGGCCACAGTGAGGATGCCCTTCTCCTTCGCCAGTTGTGCCACCACCGGCGCTGCGCCAGTACCGGTGCCACCACCCATGCCAGCGGTGATGAACACCATGTCGGTGCCTTCCAGCATTTCTTCGATGCGCTCACGATCTTCCAAAGCAGCCTGGCGACCGACTTCAGGATTCGCGCCTGCGCCCAGGCCCTTGGTGACATTGGTGCCCAAAGGTAGCTGCGTTTTGGCACCGGTACTTCTCACGCCACCGCCTACGCCAAAGACCTTGATGACTGCATTGGGTGTGTTTTGTTCGACTAGTTCAAACATTTTGTAGTCCTCCAGTTAAAGCAATTCAACGTGTAATGTGGTTCCACCGACGCATTTGGCGCCAGCGGCCCGGGTGTCGATGACCGGTGTGGGTCACCACGTCGCCGCCCGGGGCAGCGTTTTCAGACGGCGTGTGCGAGCCCGCCATCAAAAATTTGTCTCGATCCAGCCGCGAATGCGCGCCACGGCGTGGCCGACACCGCCTGCCATTGCCCCTGGCGCAGCCTGCATCCCGCCCATGCTCGCGCCGTGCAGGAGCAGGCCAACGCTGGTCGCGTGTTGTTCAGTAGCGACCACATCAGCCATGCCACCGACATGCTGCGGTCTGCCAATACGTACCATCTTGTGGAAGATTTCTTCAGCCAGCGGTTGCGCGCCTTCCATGCGCGACGCGCCACCGGTGAGGACGATGCCGGCGGCCACCAGCGACTCGTAACCGGAGCGCTGCAGCTCACGCTGGACCTCTTCAAAAATCTCTTCGTAGCGCGCCTGTGCTACCTGTGCCAGCTCTTGCCGCGCCCAACGACGTGACTCGCGATCGCCGACGCTGGGGACCTGCACGGTTTCCTCACTGTGCGCCAGTTGCGCCAAGGCACAGGCGTACTTCACCTTCAGATCCTCGGCGTGCATGGTGGGTGTATGCACGGCGTAGGCAATATCGCTGGTGACCAGGTCGCCGCCCAAAGGCAGCGAGCGGGTGAAGCGGATGGCGCCCTGAGCGTAGATCGCGATGTCGGTGGTACCTGCGCCGATATCCACCAGACACACGCCCAGATCACGCTCATCATCAGTCAGCACCGCGCGTGCAGATGCCAGTGCCGCCGGCACCAGTTCATCGACATTCAGCCCACAGCGGCGGATGCACTTGCTGATGTTCTGTGCCGCACTGGCCGCCGCCGTCACCATGTGTACGTTGGCCTCCAGGCGCACACCGCTCATGCCGATCGGGCGGCGGATGCCGTCCTGGCCATCGATGAGGTATTCCTGGGCCTCGGTGAACAGTACTTGTCGATCGGCCGGGATGGCGACCGCGCGCGCTGCCGCCAGCACTTGTTCCATGTCATTCCGGGTCACCTCACCATCACGGATGGCCGCCGTACCCTGGGAATTGCGCGTCTCCAGATGGCTGCCCGAGATAGATGCATAGACCGAGCGGATATCACAGCCGACCATCAGCTCGGCCTCTTCAACGGCGCGCTGGATTGAGCTGACGGTGGCCTCGATGTCCACCACCACGCCGCGCTTGAGGCCCCGCGACACATGCGAGCCAATACCGATCACCTCGACTGGCTCACCGGCTTCATATTCGCCCACGATCGCGACGACCTTTGCGGTGCCAATGTCCAGGCCGACGACCAATTGTTTGTCACTCTTGCGATTCATGCCGGGGGTGGACCTCCAGTCGAGTCTTCAGGTTCGGGCCAGCGCACGGCAAAGCCGTTGCTGTAGCGCAGATCGGCGCTGACGAGTGGACGCTGGGGCGACGCGCCTAGTTGCAGATAGCCGGCGATAAAACGCGCAAGCCGGAGTTCCGGCCGTTCTTTGCCGATTATCACGACGGCACCTCCGGCCAGCTGTACCTGCCAGCTTCCGCGCGGATTGAGGCTCAAGCCGGTGACGTGCAGATCCACACTGGCCAGGTGCTTGCGAGCGTCCAGATAGAAGCGCAGCACCTGCCCGGAGGTGCCCTCCGGACCCCGCAGATCGGGCAAACCGGCCAAACGGCCGGCATCAGGCACCACAAACACTCCACCGTGACGATTGATCAGCGCATCGCCGTTCCAGTTTGCAAACGGCTGGTGCTCGGTGAAGCGAATGCGCAGTTGGTCCGGCCAGTGCTTGCGAACCTCGACCCGTTCGACCCACGGCAATGCCGCGACCGCCTGCTGGATTTGGGCCGGATCCACGGCAAAGAAACCTGGCGTCAACAGTGGCGTGGCTGCACTGCGAACCTGTTGCGCGGACACATGCTGAAAGGTTCCATCGACGCGCAGACTGCGCACTGGCCAATGCGAGGACGCAAACCAGCCCATGAACAGGCCCACCAGCGGCAGGGCCAGCAGCCCCAGCGCCAGAGTCCAGGTCAGAATACGTACGGATAGTCGGCCGCTCATCGGTCACCTCCGGCAACTTCGGTTTTTGCGCGCGGGACACTGGTGGCCAGAACGCGCATGCACAGTTCGGGAAAGTCCATACCCTCAGCGGCGGCCGCCATCGGCACCAGCGAGTGACTGGTCATACCCGGTGCAGTATTGACTTCCAGCAACCAGCATTGACCGTCCGCATCACGCATGATGTCGACCCGGCCCCAACCCGAACAGGCCAGCGCCTCAAATGCCTGGCGCGCCAACACCCGCACATCGGCCTCCGCCTCGCCATCCAGACCCGGACAGACATAGTGCGTATCTTCGGCCTCGTATTTGGCGTGATAGTCGTAATACTCACCCGCCGCCTCGATACGGATGGACGGCAGTACCCGGTCGCCCAAAATGGAGACGGTGAGCTCTTCACCCTCTATGAGTTGCTCGACCAGCAGTTCGCCCGGTTGCTGCGCAGCCAATGCCGCCGCAGCCTCAAGCTCGCTCTCCCGGAACACGCGTGTCACGCCTACACTGGAACCCTCCCACGCCGGCTTGATCACCACCGGCAGACCGACCTCGCGTGCCACAGCGTACACATCTCCACCACGCGGCAGAACCGCATAGCGCGGCGTCGGCAGGCCTACGCTCAGCCACACCTGTTTGGCGCGAATCTTGTCCAGCGACAGGGCCGCGCCCAGAATCCCCGAACCGGTATACGGCACGCCCAGCGCGTCCAGCGCACCTTGCAGCTCACCGTTCTCACCGCCACCCCCGTGAAGAATATTGAACACGCGCGCGAAATGCCCGGCACGCAATGCATCCAACAGCGCCGGAATACCATCGATGGCATGCGCCTCCACGCCGCGCGACTTCAAGGCCTCCAGCACGTTGCGCCCGGAGTTCAAGGACACTTCGCGTTCGGCACTGTGACCGCCCATCACCACGGCAACACGACCGAAAGCGGCAGGGCTGGGGATCTGGGAATGGGAATTCGACTGCATCATGCGGCACCTCCACGCCGAAGCTCGCCTGCTTCCGCCAGCTCAACGGCGGTGCGGCCAATGTCGCCGGCACCGAGCAGAACCAGAACATCGCCATCCTCGAGCAAGGCCGGCAGTACGCCGGCAAAGTCGCGCGGATGATCAACCAACACCGGATCGACCTTGCCGCGGGCACGTACGGCGCGTGCCAGAACGCGCGCATCAGCACCCGCAATCGGGGCTTCGCCAGCCGGATACACATCGGTCAGAATCAGCACGTCGACTTCGCACAGGATCTGCGCAAAGTCGTCCATCAAATCACGCGTGCGGGTATAGCGGTGTGGCTGGAAGGCTACTACCAGTCGGCGATCGGGCCAGCCGCCGCGCACTGCTTCAAACACTGCCCCCAATTCACTGGGATGATGACCGTAGTCGTCAATCAGCAACACGCTGCCCTGATCGAGTCGCAAGTTGCCGCGACGGTGGAATCGTCGACCCACGCCCTCGAACTTCTTCAGCGCCGCGACGATGTGATGGGCTTCCGCGCCCAGCTGCCAACCGATGGCGGCGGCGGCCAGCGCATTGAGTACATTGTGGCGACCGGGCAGGTTAAGACAGATCGGCACCAGTTCCTCGCGGCCGGGCAGTTGCAGATCGAAGCGCATTTCGAAACCTTGCTGGCGCAGGTTCAAGGCGCGCACGTCGGCATCCGGACTGTCAATGCCGTAGCGAATGATCCTGCGACCCGCGCGTTCAGCCAGCGCCCTGACCTCAGGGTCGTCCACACACAGCACCGCAAGACCATAAAACGGCAATCGGCGCAGGAACTGATCGAAGGCCTGACGGACACGCGCAAAGTCACCGCCGTAGTTCTCCAGATGGTCGGCGTCGATATTGGTGATAGCCGCGACCACCGGCGACAGCAGCAGAAACGAGCCATCCGATTCATCGGCCTCAGCGACAAGGTATTCGCCGGTGCCCAAACGCGCATTGGAGCCAGCCGAAGTGAGCTGGCCACCGATGACGAAGGTGGGGTCGTAGCCCGCTTCGGCCAGCACGCTGGCGACCAGACTGGTGGTGGTGGTTTTGCCGTGAGTGCCGGCGATGGCAATGCCACGACGGAAACGCATCAGTTCACCCAGCATTTCGGCACGTGGTACGACCGGAATGCCGCGCTCGTGGGCAGCGACCAGTTCGGGATTGTCCGGCTTGATGGCGCTGGAAGTGACGATGACATCCACGCCGTGCAGATTCTCTGCCGAATGACCCATCGCCACCTGGATACCCAGATCGACCAAGCGATTGGTTGTCATCGACTGTGCCTGGTCCGAACCCGAAACTTGATAGCCGAGGTTATTGAGCACTTCGGCGATACCGCTCATGCCGACACCGCCAATGCCGATGAAGTGCACCCGACGGAAGATACTCATGATGTCTTCGTGTGCCGTGAGACGATGTGTAGTCATAGCGTCTCCCCGATGCAGTAATCGGCAATCTGCTCTGCCGCATTCGGCCGCGCGAGTTGTCGCGCCGCACTGGCCATGGCCAGCAGATGGTCACGATTTCCCAACAACACTTTCAGGCTTGCACCCAGCGCGCCCTGCTCGAGCATGTTCTCGGGAATAATTTCGGCAGCACCCACATCGCACAGCGCCTCGGCGTTGCGGGTCTGGTGATCATCCACCGCGTAAGGGTAGGGAACCAGCAAGGCTCCGAGTCCGGCGGCACACAGCTCGGCGATGGTGAGCGCGCCCGCACGACATACGCACAGATCAGCCCAGGCATAGGCCTCGGCCATGTCCTCAATGAAGGCGTCTACACGCGCGTCCACATCCGCATCAGCGTAGGCATCCAGCGCCTCGGATAAACCACGGACACCACTTTGATGCCATACCTCCGGGCGTACCGCTGGGTCGCATCCGGCCAAAGCAATTGGCATGATTCGGTTTAGACTGCTCGCACCCAGACTGCCTCCCAACACGAGCACCCGGATCGCGCCGTTGCGGCCGGCCAGGCGCTGTCCGGGCTCGGTGATGGCGGCTATCGCGGTGCGCACAGGATTGCCGGTCCACTGCTGGCGTGCATGGCCTTTAAAGCTGTCTGCGAAGCCGGTCAGCACATGGCGGGCCAAGTGCGACAACAGCCGGTTGGTGAAGCCCGGCACGCGGTTTTGCTCATGCACCAGCAGTGGACGCCTCTGTAACCAGGCCACCAGGCCACCGGGGCCCGCGGCAAAGCCGCCCATCGACAACACACTGCGTGGGCGCTGGCGGCGCACGATCCGCCACGCCTGATACACAGCACGTATCAACATCCAGGGTGCCTTGATGCGCGCAGCCCAGCCCTTGCCACGCAAGCCGCTGACCGCAATGGTCTCCAGCTCGATGCCGTGCTGCGGTACCAGCCGCGTTTCCATGGCACCGGATGCACCCAGCCAGGTCACCGGAACGCCACGAGCGGTCAGAACTTCAGCCACTGCGAGCCCAGGGAAAATGTGCCCACCGGTACCGCCGGCCATGATCATTACGGGGGCCGCGGTGTTCATGCAATGGCCTCCACTGCCGTGGCCTGGTGCTTGCGCGATCCGCTACGCGAGCGTTGCTGCTCCGCACGACTTATTTCGTAACTCGAGCGCAGCAGCACACCCAGCATGAGGCAAGTAATGACCACGCTTGAGCCCCCGGAACTGATCAGCGGCAGGGTCAGACCCTTGGTCGGCAACACGCCTAAGTTGACGCCTACCGACACCATGGCCTGCAGCCCGATGGTGAGTGAAATGCCGAAGGCCAGATAACCGGCGAACTGCTGACCGATGGCGACTCCGCGCATACCCAGCAACAAACCGCGCGATACCAGCAGTGCATACAAGCCCAGTACCACCAGCACACCCGCCAGCCCCAGCTCTTCGGCAATCACGGCAAGAATGAAATCGGTATGTGCTTCAGGCAGGTAGAAAAGCTTCTGCACACTGGCACCAAGGCCGACGCCGAACCACTCGCCGCGCCCGATCGCGATCAGCGCCTGTGTCAGCTGGAAGCCATTATCAAAAGGATCTTTCCATGGGTCGAGGAAAGACGTGAGCCGCTGGATGCGGTAGTTCTCGCTGAAGGCCAGCCATACTCCGACCGGGACCAGCGAAGCCGCCATCATCATCAGATAGCGCATGCGAGCACCACCCAGCCAGATCATGCCAACGCTGACCGCCAGTATCAGCGCCGCCGAGCCGAAATCGGGTTGTGCCAGCAGCAAGCCAGCAAACAGCAAGGCGACTATGATTGGTTTGAATGCACCAAAAAATTTCTCTTCGACGCCATCACGATGGCGTACCAGATAGCTGGCAATGTAGATCACTACCACCAGCTTCACGGCTTCGACCGGTTGGAACCCGGTCACACCCAGGTTCAGCCAACGCCGCGCACCATTGATGCGCATACCGACGCCCGGCAGATACACGGCCAGCAACAGCAGAACGGCACCTAGCACCAGCAACACGTGAAATTTTTCAATGAAGCGTAGTTCGATACGCGCAGCCAGCCACATCAATCCACCACCGATCACCAGAAATGCCAGATGGCGGCGCAGATAATAGAAGGCACCGATATGCTCGCCTTCGGCCACAGCGATGGAACTGGAGGTGACCATCACCACGCCAAAGCAGGCCAATGCCACGATCGCCAGCAGCAGCCAGCGGTCGTAGACACCGCGCGCCGTATCATGGCGCCGCGCCTGATCTTTCCGAGTTGTGGTTTTACTCACCAAAGTCCAAATCCCTGCTTGTTTGTTCGTGTGCGCTTGCTCTATTGCTCTTAATGCTTTTGCCTTTCCGAGCCCCGGCTCTTAGCGCACCTTCAAGGTCGCCAGGCCCACCAATACCAACACCACCGAAATGATCCAGAAACGCACGATAATGCGCGGTTCCGGCCAACCCTTGAGTTCGAAGTGATGGTGGATCGGTGCCATTCGAAACAGACGTTTCCCGGTCAGTTTGAAGCTGGCTACCTGCAACATTACCGAGGCGGTTTCGACCACGAACACACCGCCCATCACCAGCAAGACAATTTCCTGGCGCACGATGACCGCCACACAGCCAAGCGCTGCTCCGATTGACAGGGCGCCGATATCGCCCATGAACACCTGCGCCGGATACGTGTTGAACCAGAGAAAGCCCAGGCCCGCACCGGCTATTGCGCCGGTGAATATCGCCAGCTCACCGGCACCGGGAATCGCGGGAATACTGAGGTACGCAGAAAACACGGCGTTGCCGGACAGATAAGCAAACACGCCCAAGGCTCCGGCGACCAGCACGCTGGGCATGATGGCCAGACCATCCAGGCCGTCGGTGAGATTCACCGCGTTGGAGAAACCAACAATCATCAGATAGGTGGTCAGTACGAACATCAAGCCCAGTGGCAGGACCACATGTTTGAACAAGGGCACAAACAATGCCGTTTCCACCGGCAACTGCGCGGTGTAGTAGAGAATCAGGCCGGCAGCCAACCCGAATATTGACTGCAGCAGATATTTCCAGCGCGAGGCCAGACCGCGGCTGTTCTGGTAGGCCAGCTTGCGATAATCGTCCCAGAACCCGATTGCACCAAAACTGGTAGTAACGCCCAGAACAATCCACACGTAACGATTGTGCAAGTCACCCCATAACAAGGTCGCAATCAGGATCGCCAGCAAAATGAGCACCCCGCCCATGGTCGGGGTGCCGGCCTTGCTGAGATGGGACTGCGGACCATCTTGGCGCACTACCTGCCCTGCCTTGAGGCGGGTCAATCGGCGGATCAACGCCGGCCCAGCCAGCAGCGATACTGTCAGTGCCGTCAAGGCACTCATGATCGAGCGAAGGGTGATGTACTGAAACAGGTGGAAGGCATTGACATGCCCCTGCAACCATTTGGCCAGTTCAAGCAGCATTCGAGTCCCCCACGAGATGATTGCCAGACAGGCTGGTGGTATCAGCAAAATGTCGGCTGCCATCGCCAAAGGCCTCGCTGGTGGCCGCGCTCAATGGGCCCACGGTCCACAAACGCTTTATGCCAGATTTGCGCGCCATCAAACCGGCGTCGGTATGCAAGCTGCGTGCGGCTTCACCCAACTCGCCCATGTCACCCAGTACCAGCCAGGCTTCACCGGGCAGCCCCACCAGTGTGTCGACGGCCGCCGCAAGCGAGGCCGGGTTGGCGTTGTAGCTGTCATCAATCAAGCGCCAGCCGCCCGCCATTTCCCTGACCTGCAGTCGCCCAGGTACCGCAGCGGTTGCCGCCAGCCCCGCAGCAATCACGTCCAACGGGACATCCAGGGCTACGGCAATCGTGGCCGCAGCCAGGGCGTTGGCGACATTGTGTCGGCCCGGCAGCGGCAGGTCGATGGTTAGCGCGCCTTGTGTCGTGTGCAATGTAAAGTGGCTTCCTCCTGCCGTGATTTGCACGTTGCTGGCGCGGATATCGGCAGTAGCATCAGCATCGAGGCTGAAGCGCAATACCGCACGCTTTCCGGCCAGACTGGCAAAATAGTCGGCAAAATGATCATCGGCGTTGATGACCGCAGTGCCGTCAGCAGGCAGCGCTGTGTACATCGCGCCCTTGGTTTCGGCAATGCCCTCGACACTTTTCATGCGTTCAAGGTGCGCCGGGGCGATGTTGTTGACGAGGCCAATATGTGGCCGTGCGATGGCCGCCAGATATTCGATATCACCGGGTTTGCCGGCGCCCATCTCGAACACGGCATACTGGCTGTCGATGGGCATCGCCAACACGCTCAAGGGCAGGCCGATTTCATTGTTGCGGTTGCCTTCATTGACGTGCGTAATGGCATGGCGAGACAGGATGCTCGCTGTCAGCGTCTTGACGGTGGTTTTGCCATTGGAGCCAGTGATGCCAATGACTTGTGCATGGCGGCGCGCGCGCACGGCGCTGGCCAGATCGCCCAAGGCAATTTGCGTATCGGGCACCTCGATTTGGCTCAGCGGTGAGTCAACCCGGCGCGACACCATGGCGGCACAGGCCCCGTGAGCTGCCGCATCCGCCAGATGATCGTGTCCATCACTGTGTACCCCGGGCAGTGCCACAAACAGATCACCCGGCGAGAGCTTGCGGCTGTCGATGCCGACGCCCGTTACCACGACGTCATCTCCGCGCAGGGTTCCCTGAGTCCACAAGGCCATTTCGGAAAGGGGCATGTTCAGCATGTCAACCTCCCGGCCAGTAGCCCAGCGGCAACTTCAAGGTCATTGAACGGACGCTTGCCGTCGGCATTTTCCTGGGTGGTTTCATGTCCTTTGCCGGCGATCAGGATCACATCATCAGAACCGGCCTCATGGATTGCCGCCGCAATGGCATTGGCACGATCGCGTATGATCCGGACGCTCTGCTCTTCGGTGAGCCCCCTGACGATATCTGCGACGATCACGTCACCGTCTTCACTACGCGGATTGTCGTCGGTGACGATCATGCTATCTGCCAGGCGCTCGACCACCGCACCCATCTGCGGGCGCTTGCCGGTATCGCGCTCACCGCCGGCGCCAAACACGCAAATCAGGCGGCCACGCGTATGCGGGCGCAGGCTTTCGAGAGCCACCTCCAGTGCCTGTGGCGTATGCGCATAGTCAACCACCACAAGCGGTTGATCACCGCCACCGATGCGGTTCATGCGCCCGGCGATCGGCTCGAGTTGGCCGAGCACCGCACACAGGTCGGCAAAGGCTACGCCGCTGGCACCGAGGCACGCTGCCACAGCTAGCAGGTTGGCAACATTGAAGCGGCCCAGTAGCGGCGTATGCACGAACGCCTGCCCCCACGGGGTATGCAGATCGAAGTCAAAACCGTCGGCATGACTGTGCAGTTTTTGTGCACGCACATCAGCCTCGGTCGATTCGATGCCGATACCCAAACATTTCACCCGCTCAGGCATCCGTGCGGCAAACTCGCGGCCGTAATCATCATCGATATTGATCAGCGCCGTTTCCAGCGTGGGCCAGGCAAAAAGGCGTGCCTTGGCGTCGGCGTAGGCCTGCATGCTATCGTGATAATCAAGATGATCACGGCTGAGATTGGTGAATACAGCCAAGCGAAAAGGTACTGCATTGACGCGCCCTTGCATCAGGGCATGCGAGGACACTTCCATCAGGACTTCCTGCGCACCTTGGTCGCGGAATCCAGCCAGCATCGCTTGCACGCTGATGGCATCGGGTGTCGTGCGCTCACCGCTGTCCAGCGCGCCGTGCATACCCGCACCCAGCGTTCCGATACTGGCCGTTGCATGTCCCAATCGGGACCATGCCTCGGCCAGCAACTGCACCACTGAGGTCTTTCCATTGGTACCGGTGACACCGGTGATGCGCATCGCAGCACCGGGATTTTGGTAGAAACGCGCGGCCAGATCGCCGAGTCTTTCAGCCAAATTGATGATCCACACCGTAATGCCTGCATCGGTGTGGTGCGCAGGCTCGGGGGCTTCTGCCAGAACCACACTGGCCCCACGTTCGCGAGCGGCCGGAGCAAACTCGATACCGTGATGGTTGAGGCCCTGCAGTGCTACAAAGGCCTCGCCTCGTCTGACCCGGCGCGAGTCCAGGCACAGACCGCTGACTGCGATGGTCGCGGCATTACCGGCATCGCCTGCGCCAGACAGTAGCTGTTCGACCGTCATGACGGCACTCATGGGAGAGTGTCCTCTTGATAGTTGGTTTGCCCAGGTTGATAGTCCGGTGGGGGACTGGCGGCGTTGATAGGGCGTCCGGATTCAGGGCTTCCGGTGTACCAGTGCTGGACGTTGTCGGGCGGAATATCCAGCAGACGCAATGTATTGCCCATCACGCGACTGAACAATGGTGCCGCCACCAGACCTCCGAAGTAGGTGCCCCCGCTTGGGTCGTCGACGATCACCACCACCACCAGGCGCGGGTGACTGGCCGGAGCAATGCCGATAAAAGCGCTGACGTAGCGGTCCGAGTAACCGCCACCGGCCGCAATGTGCGAGGTGCCTGTCTTGCCCGCAACCCGGTAGTTGGCGACGGCCGCTCTTAGCGCCGTACCCTGGGGGCTGACCACCGTCTCCAGCATATCCAGCAGTTCCCGCGCCAGCGCCGGGTCGATCACCGCGTCAGCCTTGCTATGTTGGTCGCGCACAAAGCTGGGCACGTACATCAAGCCGTCGTTTGCCAGGGCGGCATAAGCGCGCGCCAATTGTAGCGGCGTTGCGCTAATACCGTACCCATAGGAAATGGTGGCTTTGCGCAAGTTGCTCCATTCATTGCCCGGTGGCAACACGCCCGCAGCCTCACCTGGAAAGCCGCTGCCGGAACGCTCGCCGAAGCCGAAACGATCCAATAGCTCGTACATGTGTTTGGCGTCGAGCGTTTGTGAAATTTCCGCAGCGCCCACGTTGCTCGATTTGGTCAGCACACCGGTCAGGTCGAGCAGGCCGTGATTGTGTACGTCGTGGATCGTGTAGCCGGACATGGCGAGCCAGCCAGGATTGGTGTCCACCGGCGAGGTCGGTGTCCACTTGCCGCTCTCCAGAGCTGCGGCAATTGTGAACGGCTTCATCACCGAACCCGGCTCGATCACGTCTGTGAGGGCACGGTTACGGCGCTGATCCGGTTGCGAATGGCCGACTGCATTGGGGTTGAACGAAGGCTGGTTGACCATCGCCAGGATCTCACCGTTGCGCACATCCATGACGATGATCGAGCCGGCACGGGCGCCGTGCTTGAGAACCGCAGACTTCAACTCACGATAGGCCAGATACTGGATCCGCCGGTCAATGCTCAGTGTCAGGTCGCGGCCCGGTTGCGGCTCGCGCACCAGATTGACGTTCTCCACGATGTGCCCCAGCCGATCACGTATGACCTGCTTGCTGCCATCGCGCCCGGACAACCAATCGTTGTAGGTCCGCTCCAGCCCTTCGGCACCGTTGTCGTCGATGTTGGTAAAGCCCAATACATGCGCCATCACCTCCCCTGATGGATAAAAACGCTTGTACTCACGCTGTTGGTTGACGCCCGGAATATCGAGACCCAGAACCTTGTTGGCGGCTGAAGGGCTGATGCGGCGTTTCAGATAGAGGAACTCGCGATGACTGTTCTTTTTCAGACGTTGGCCCAGCACCGGCGCGGTGATATCAAGGGCGCGCGCCAGCTCCGGAATGCGCTCTGGGTGTTCCTGCAACTGGTCCGGATCGACCCATAGCGATTCGACCGGGGTCGACACCGCCAGCGGCACGCCATTACGATCAAAGATCGCCCCCCGCGACACACGCATCGGGATCGTGCGCAGATACCGGGCATCACCCTGGCTCTTCAGAAAACCCTTGCGCACCACCTGCAAATCAACCGCGCGCAAGGCTAGCCCGGCGGTCGCCATGCCCAACAACAAGAACATCACCACCATGCGCAAACGCGTGCTTGGCCGGCGGCGATTGCGTGGTTCGGTTTCTCGGCGTTGGCGGGGGGCCATATTCATCAGCGCAACAACCGAATGGCATCGGCTGGCGGATCAATCAGGCCCAGCTGCTCGCGCGCAATGCGCTCGATGCGGCTCGGCTCGGCCCAGGTAGCCTGCTCGATTTCCTGACGACCAAACTCGACATTCAACGCATCGCGCTGTTTTTGCAGTTGCGTCAGCTCAACAAACAACACGCGATTCTGATGGCGGGTCCAGACCACGCCGATTGCGCTGGCCAGCACGAGCGCAAGTAACAGGCCCATGATTGTCGTCTTCGCCAAACTCATACCGGCACCTCGGCGATTCGCAACACAGCCGAGCGCGCACGCGGATTGTCAGCCAGTTCGTCGGCGTCGGCGAAACGGGCCTTGCCTACCGCGAGCAAGCGAGCCGCTTCAGGCTCGCTGGGCGGTCGTCGACGGTCAACTGCGGCTTTACCCGATTGATCGCGGATGAAACGTTTGACCATCCGATCTTCCAGTGAGTGAAAGCTGATCACCACCAGACGTGCGCCGGGATTAAGAAAATCAAGCACCGCTGACAATCCCTGCTGCACCGCATCAAGCTCGCCATTAACGTGGATGCGCAGAGCCTGAAAACTTCGCGTTGCCGGGTGTTTGCCTTTCTCACGGCGGCCAACCACAGCAGCGATCAGATCAGCCAGTTCACCTGTCCGCTGGATTGCCTGTTGCTCACGGCGCGCCACGATCGCCCGCGCAATACGGCGGCTCATGCGTTCCTCGCCATAGCGCCATAAAACATCGGCAATGGCGTGTTCATCTGCACTGGCAAGGAAGTCGGCGACATTCTCTCCCTGGCTGGTATCCATACGCATATCCAGAGGTGCATCGGCCCGAAAGCTGAATCCGCGCTCGGCTGTATCCAGTTGCGGCGAGGACACGCCAAGATCAAACAAGGCGCCATCCAGACCCTGACGAACCTCACTCCAATCCGCGAGATCAGCGAAATTTGCATGTCTGATATGGACTCGCGCGTCGCTTTCGTAACGACGGCACGCCTCTGCAATGGCTTCGGGGTCGCGATCCATCAGCAGCAGACTGCCCGTTGCATCCAGGGTCGACAACATACCCGCGGCGTGCCCGCCACGGCCGAAAGTGGCATCGAGGTAGCGTCCTTGCGGTTTCAGTTCCAGCGCCGCAAGCACCGCATCCCTCATTACCGGGATGTGTTCGAGCTGATCCTGCTTCATCGCTGCCATCCCTTTCATAAGTGCCGCTGCTCGTCTACAACCTCAGATTCGTCATGTCCTCACTGATCTCGTCCTCGCCGATGGTCTGTCTGATCTTGGCAAGGTGGGCCTGCTCACTCCACAACTCGAATTTGTTGCCCATTCCGAGAAGCACCGCGTGCTTTTCAATGCCTGCAGCCGCGCGCTGGCTGGATGGCAACAACACGCGGTGATTGCCGTCCGGCTCCAGCGGTGCCGCCGCACCCACCAGCTTCATCTGCAGATTGCGGTGCACGGCCTTGACGCTACTGAGTTTATTGATCTGGTCACGGACGCTTTCCCATTCAGCCTTGGGAAACAACCACAGGCAGCCGTGTTCAAAAGGGTTGTAGGTCACTACCAGCTGATTGCCACACTCACGGATGAGCTGTTCGCGATACGCTGTCGGTATCGCAAGGCGCCCTTTGTCGTCAACGCTAATGGCGGTCTCACCTTGGAACATCAGTCTGGCCTACCCACAAATTCCCACAAATATACACGAAAACCCACGATAGTCTCACCAGGTGAGACTGTCAAGGAATTTTTGCTTGCAGATCAATAACAAAGCGAACACTCGGCTGGGTTTCGAGCCACTTATGAAGAACATGCCAAAGGTCGTTGAAATTGGTGGATTTTTGCTTTCAAATCTGACCGGTGAGGGTGGATTTCCGGGTTTGAGTTCCGGGCTTGGCAAGAGGTGAGGGACCTCTGAGTAGGGTGCTGCTGAGCGAAGCGCACCATCGGAAACTCATCGCCGCAGTAAGCTTCATTCCACGCAGGGTGGTGCTGAACGAAGTAAAGCGCACCGTTGAGACTCCTCGCCACGGTGCGCTTGGTTCCTCAGAAGCGCTCTACGGCGCAATGAAGCGGCACCATCGGAAGCGCCACGCCTGAATGGCAAGCAACCATCCCTGGTGTCGGGCGCCGGCCCGGCCATCCATGGCCGGTCGTTCGGCGGCTGCGAACTGCCACTGGCAGTTCGGTCCGCCTCACCCTGCAAGCAAGGGAGGGGATTGGGAAGATTGTGCTGCGCACAATGACTTGAATTAATTGAGTCGGCCTGTAAGCCGGGTTCTGTGCGCCCGAAGGCGTGACAGTCATTCCTCTGGACCTGATGTCGCCACCAGGCCTCAAGCGACCTACCCGGGAACGACGCGGGCCGCGCCAAAGTTCCCCTATTCGGTCTTGCTTCAGGTGGGGTTTACCGTGCCGTGCGGCGTTGGCCCCGCACGCGGTGCGCTCTTACCGCACCCTTTCACCCTTGCCACGCACACCTTGCGGTGCCGTTCGGCGGTCTGCTCTCTGTTGCACTTTCCGTCGGCTCACGCCGCCCAGGCGTTACCTGGCACCCTGCCCTATGAAGCCCGGACTTTCCTCGACATGCAAAACATGCCGCGACTGTCTGGCCGACTCCCGTACAGAATAGCGCAAACAGGCGGCATCGAACAGGGCTCGGTAACCTGAAAACAGTCATTTAAACCTTCACGAACTTATATCGTACAGATCCTTGCGCGGCGCACCGGTGATGGCAGCGGCGAGCTTGGCGGCCTTGGCCGGGGACAAATGCGGGGCGAGCAAGCCCAGTACGCGACGACCATCTGCCAGCCTGGCATCGGCGCCGGTTTCGCTCCCGGCTACCAACAGCACAATTTCACCACGTTGCTGGTTGCGGTCCGCTGCCACACGTTCTGCCAGCTGCGCCAGTGGCAAAGCCAACACGGTCTCGTACAGCTTGGTCAGCTCCCGAGCCATTACGGCCTCTCGGCCGCCGCCGAAGATATCGGCCAGATCGACCAGAGTGGCGGCAATGCGGTGGCTGGATTCATACAGGACCAGAGTGCGCGACTCGTCCACCAAGGCTTCGAGTCGATCCCGCCGTGCGCCCTGCTTCGATGGCAAAAACCCCTCAAACACAAAGCGATCCGTAGGCAGGCCCGCCACAGAAAGTGCCGCAATCGCCGCACAAGCGCCTGGCACTGCGGCCACCGTGTAGCCACCCTCTCGCGCTGCGCGCACCAGCCGAAAGCCCGGGTCACTGATCAAGGGCGTGCCGGCATCAGATACCAGCGCCACATCAGCACCAGCACGCAAGCGCTCGCACAGTTTGTCGAGCATCTGATCTTCATTGTGCTCATGCAAGGACAGCATGGCGGTGCGAATGCCATGGTGGGAAAGCAAGGTATGCGTATGGCGCGTGTCCTCAGCAGCGATTACGTCCACGCGACGCAAGACATCCAGGGCTCGCAAGGTGATGTCGTCAAGATTTCCGATGGGCGTGGCCACCACCCAAAGGGTCCCACTGTCGCTTTCACGCGTCACATCGGCACTCCACTCGAGTTGATCAGGTCTTTCGCGGGCAGTGTACGTCCTGCCCGGTGCACTGTCCTCAAGCAGCCTGGCGAATTCACCCCTAATCGCTTGCGAATCCCGGGTTATGTATGGTTTCTCTGATGAAATGATCACGGCTATCTTATTCAAGCGATCGAGAAGCCGTCACAGACAGGTGAAACGCCATTCGATCGCCACAAACCCGACAGGTTTCCTGCGGTCGGTTATGATCGAGCCAAGCCCAATGGAACATGTCGATGCATCTGCACAGAAAACCCGTTTTCCCAATGTACCTGATCATGGCGCTAGTGCTCGGACTGGCTGGCTGCGCGGGCATGGACAGCAAGCCATCCGTTGCCCAGCAGGCTGCGGTCGAGCACGCCAGTTCTCTGCAATTTAGCGGTGAGATGACGCAGGCTGCGCAGGCCTGGAAGACTCTGGCTGCACAGTATCCGCACTGGGGCGACGAATATCTGCTGAACGCTGCCGAGAGCTATCGTCAACTCGACGATTGGTCATCAGCAAGTACGCTGTTGCCTCAAATCCGTCGAAGCCGACTGGATGCCGATGGCGCCATCCAGTACGACCTGCTGCGCGCCAGCGCCGCGCTAGCTCGAAATGACACCGCAAGCGCGCTGCAGTTGACGGGCAATGCCAACACGCTACCCAAAAAGTGGCGTCTGCGTGCATTGGAAACGCGCGCTCGCGCCCAGGCCGCCGCAGATCAGCCGCTGGCGGCTGCCCGCTCGCGCCTGACTATGAATGGCTCGCTGGACGGCTATGCTCGCAGCCAGAACGAACAGGAAGTCATCAAGCTTCTTGAAAGCATCGACAACGCCGAATTGCAGAGCACCGCAGCCACACTGGATGCTCAGGATCCGATGCGTGTATGGATTGCCGAAGCGCTGAAAAACAAAGGCAGCGCCCTGGCCAGCACCCTGCCACAACTGGAAAGCCCGGTGGGTACCTTGTTGCCGCAAACCGGTAATGCCGTCAGCGCCGAGGGCTACGCTCCGCCGCGCAAAGTGGCACTGATACTGCCCACCAGCGGCCCACTGTCGGCCCCCGGCCTGGCCGTCCAGGACGGCTTCAACACGGCATGGAAACAGCACCCAGACCAGAGTGCGCAGATGCAAGTGGACATCCTGGATACCACCGGCACCCAGACCGGCGCCATTCAGGCATATCAGCAGGCCGTCGCTGGCGGTGCAGACCTGGTTGTCGGCCCCCTGTCTCCTGCGGCCGTTGCAGCCTTGTTTCAGCATGGGCAACTACCGGTGCCGCTGCTGGCACTCAATCACCCAGATCAGGGGCTGCCCCCCGACGGTAGCGCCGAGTTCGCGCTGCCACCTGAAGCGGACGGCGTGCAAATCGCCGCACGCATGACTGAGCAAGGCCTGACCGAAGCGATATTGTTCCTTGCCGATGCCAGTGCTGCCGAACGTGCAGCGCGCGCATTCCGCGCCCAATTCGAAAGTCATGGCGGGACCATCCTCGGTACCGCAACGCTGGCGCGCAACGAGGTCAACTATGCGGAAGCCATCAACGCATTGATGCCGCAAGCGGGGCCGTCAACCGGCATATTCATTGCCATGACGCCGCCGCAAGGCCGCCTGCTGGTACCCCAGTTGCGCATCGCTCGTGTCACCCAACCGTTGTTTGCAACATCGCACATCTACGACGTCGAGAGCAATCCTGGCCTGGACCGCGACCTTGATGGCGTGGTGTTCTGTGATGTGCCCTGGCTGTTCGGTGCCCAGCCCGGCTTGCCCATGCGCAGCACCCTGGCTAAAACCGACCCCAATGCGCAGGGACCAGCCGCCCGTCTGTTTGCCTTCGGCATGGATGCCTGGTCGCTGATGCCCTACCTGGCATGGTTGCGCGCGCATCCGGGCAGTTATCTGTCAGGCGCTACCGGTCAGCTGACCATGGACACATTCGGACGTATCCACCGCACCCCGATATGGGCGCGATTTGTCAATGGTATTGCCGTGCCGGTCACCGGCGGGCTGGATGTCGAGGACGGGTATCAGTAGCCTCCGACTGCACGGTCGCTGGATTCAGGCAGAGGTTCACTATGACATGGCGACGGGCAACGGGTGACAGTTTCGAGACGCGCGCATTGCGGCAGCTCGAACAGGCCGGGTTGACGTTGATCGAACGCAACTTCAATACTCGCTACGGCGAGATTGATTTGATCATGCGCGACACAGACACAGTGGTGTTTGTTGAAGTCCGCTACCGCCGGGGCGAAGACTTCGGCGGCGCATTGGCGTCCGTGACGGCCGGCAAGCGCAAGCGGCTGGTGCTGGCTGCCAGACTGTATCTCCAATCTCATCCGCAACTCGCACAGCAACTGTGCAGGTTTGATGTGATAGCGTTCGCCGGCAGCGAGCAGCAGCCCGACTCAAAGTGGTTGCGCAACGCTTTTGACGCTTACTGAAACGATTACGAGCCCGGACCAAATTGCCATGACACACTTTCGAAAACTACTCATTCTGCTTTGCGCCCCTGTGTTGCTATCCGGTTGTGTAGCCGCTGTTGTCGGCGGCGCTGCAGTTGCCACCGGAGCCAGTGTCGCCCACGACCGCCGCGACGCGAGCACGGTACTCAACGACCGCAACCTGCAACTGTCGGTACGCAATGCCATCAACAGCGACAAGGCCTTGGCAAGCCATAATCGTATCCGCGTAGTCGTTTATAACCGCGTCATTTTGCTGGTTGGTGAAGTGGCCAACGAAGACGCGCGCGAACGGGCGGGAGAACTGGCCAGTGGCTTCATCGGTGCACGTCGTCTGGTCAACCAGTTGGACATCATGCCGGCACAGGGCTTTTGGGCGCGTCGCGGGGATAACGCCCTGGGCGCGCGCATCAAAACCGGCCTGCTGGATATCACCTCCCTGCCCGGCTTTGACCCTAGCCGCGTATTCATGACCGTGGCCCACAGCAAGGTTTACCTGATGGGTCTGGTCACCCACACCGAAGCCGAGGCGGTCATCAGCAACGCCCGCAACACCAGAAGCCGGCAACGATGACACCGAACAGGATTCCTCGTCCCCGGCAAGTTGAGCTGCTCGGGGCATGGCCACTCCTACAGCACGTCCGGCCGGCCCGTAGGCCGGATCAAGGAGCGGAGCGACGGATCCGGCGTTATCAGATGCGTTGTTTTCACCGGCTCCAGCCTTCGGCCTTGAGCTGGCCTACAACGAGACTGCAGGCTTGACCGACAACTTATGGAGTCTCCTGCGTGGGGCGATCATTCATGCGGTAACCGCCTACTCGGGTTCGAGTACGGCGCGCAACTGGCGGCCGGTGACTGGCTTGCGCAAAAATGCATCCGCACCGGCTTCGCGTGCCCGAGTTTCATCATCGCGGTTGGAACGTGCGGTGACCACCACAATGCGCCACATGCGACCATCGGGCCGCGCGCGCAACATGCGAATCAGCTCAAAGCCATCGAGGTCGGGCAAGTCGATATCAACCAAAAGAGTATCGAAACTCTGGTTATCGATTTCGGCCAATGCCTGCAGCGCATTGGGTACATGGCTGACCTGATGCCCCTGTTCTCGCAATAGGCCGGTAACCACACGCGCAACGGTGTCATCGTCCTCGACCAGCAACAGCTGCTGCGTCTGACTGGGCTCGTGAACTTCATGCTCGGCGTGCTTGCGTGTGTCGGCACACGGGGGCAGGGGTAGAGTCACCGTGAACGTGCTCCCGACTCCGAGTTCGGAGTCGACCGCGATGCTGCCGTCCATCAAGGTACACAACTCTTTGCATATGGCCAGGCCAAGCCCACTGCCACCGCTGTCGGAGGTCGGTTCGCCCTGCTCGAATCGATGGAACAGCCGTTGACAAAGCTCCGCATCCATACCCTGACCTGTGTCGCTGACCCGATATTGAAGCCTGCCATCGTGCATTTCCAGGGCAAGGGTGACATCACCCTGATCAGAAAATTTCAGTGCATTACTGAGCAGGTTCAGGAGAATCTGACGCAACCTTATGGCATCACCCAGAACCCGTGCGGGTAAACCCTCGCCGTGTTCGACTTTGATGTTGATGCGCTTGCTGCTTGCAAGGCCGGACTCCAGTGCAGCCACCTCGTGCATCAGGCCTACCGGGTCAAGCGCCCGCTTCTCCAGCTCGAACCGGCCAGCCTCGATCCGCGCCAGATCGAGTGCATCATTGACCAGTTTCAAGAGCACTTCACCCGAATGCCGTATGGTGCGGACCATGTCGGCCTGATCAAAATCAAGCTCGGTGTGGGTGAGTAGCTCGGCCATGCCCAACACCCCCGTCATCGGGGTACGAATTTCGTGGCCCATGGTGGCCAGAAAGCGTGTTTTGGCCGCATTGGCATCCTCGGCCAGCCGGCGTTGCTCGTCAAGCAAACGTAGCTCCATGCGCCTTTGCAGGCGTGTTTTCAGCATCCGCGACACGAGCAAAACCAACATCAACGTAGCCAGCACATACAACAGCCACGCCAGCGGTGTATTCCACGGTGGTGCGGCGACATGAAATTCAATGGGCTTGGGTAATGACGACCATGCGCCACTGGCGCCGGCAGCCTGGATTTTCAGCGCGTAGGAGCCGGCAGGTAATCCGGTGAATTCTCGCGAACCCTGGGCCGCTGTCGAAACCCAGTCCGTATCGAAATCGTGCATCCGGAAGCGGTAGTGGTTGCGTGCAGGATTGATATACGACAGTGCCTTGACGGTAACGCGCAGATTGCTGTCATTCCATGCCAGTTGCACTTGTCCATCCTGGACCTGCAAAAATGTGCGTTGACCATTGCGCAGCACACTGATGCCCTCCAGCGCGAGCGCTGGCTTGCGTTCATGATCCCGCAACAAGTCGGGCCGAAAGCCGACAACTCCTCCGAGTGTTCCGGCATAGACAGTTCCATCGCCGAGGCGTACAAGCGTGTCGGTGAATTCCGGGCTGGGCAAACCGTCTTCTACGCCGTAGCGCCGGAATGTGTCACTGTGTGGATCAAAGCGCCACAGGCCCACACGGCTGGTCATCCAGATACGGCCGCCTGCATCGACAAAGATACGGTTTATGTTGATTGCCGGAAAGCCGTCGCGAACGCCTACTGATTGCTGCAAAACCAGTGCGCCGTTTTCAAGGCGATACCGCTCCAGCGCATCTGGCCGCGCCAGCCATACTTCGCCGTCATGGGCAGCAAAGGCATTTATGCGCCCAGGCCGGACATGGGAAATCGGCTCGAACACCATCCCATCTGGTGACAATCGGGCCAGACCGGCATTGCTGGCGCGCCATACCTCGTCACCAACCCGCGCAAGCCCACGGGTTTCTGTTGCACCCGGATCGTCGAAAGCCAGTTTGACCGGGCTTACCGCCAAAGTCTGCGGGTGTACCCGATCAATACCAGTGCCCAGAGGCGCCGCCAGCAACGTGTGATCATCCAATACCAGCAGATCTCGGATACCCGATTTCGCATGCAGACCCGCTACTTCACGGATTTTGCCCCGGTCATGCAAAAACAGGTGACCTTGCATGCCGATCCAGATTCTGTCCCCACCATCCATGGCTACGCTCAACACCGAGGTAGATGGCAGCTTGCCGGCAGAACCCGGATGTTTGGCCTGTCCGCTGACCGGGTCGAGAATATCCAGTTGCCCGCCAAGGCCTCCGACCAGAAGTTGGCCATCCTCCGTTTCTGCCAGTGCCATTACCTTGCTGCTGCGCAGGCTGTTGTCGTCTTCCGGGATGTGCGCAAAGCGGCTGAAGTCACGCCAGTCAGGGCTGAGGTAAAGCAGACCGGCATCAGCGCTGGCAAACCACAATCCGCCTTCACGATCCATGTCGATGTCATCGACAATACGACCGGGTAGCCCGCCCGGCAGCATCGGCCGCGTCTTGAACCGATAATCATGGCCATTGGTCAACAACAAACGCAGGCTTCCGCGCTCACCAACCCACAAATCACCATTGCGATCAAGCAGGCTGGCAAACACATCAGTGCGCGACGTGCTCTGTGCCGGCCAGCGTCGGGCTACATTGTCTTTATCCACCCGGAACAGCCCGGCACTGGTAGCCAGACGGATGTCACCCTCGTCACCTGTAATCTGCCAGATCCACGGTATCAACTCCGCGCCAGCCATGGCGATATGTCTGATATGACCCCCGGGCTCTATTACGTCCAGCCCCTTGTCAGTGCCTACCCAAACGCGTCCAGTCTGGCTGGCATGCAGCGCCACTACATTGTCGGAAACCAGACTGGCCGGGTCATCGTCGCTGTGCCGCCAATGCTCAAAACCGCTGCCATCCGGCTTCAGGCGATTCAATCCGCCTGCATAAACGCCCACCCAGATCCGACCATCGGCATCCTGTGCCAGGCCCATTACATCGTTGCCGGACAAACTGTCAGAATCTTGCGGGTCGTGCAACCAGTGTCGAAACCCGGAACGGTCTGCATCAAGCAGGTTCAGGCCATTGCCTTCCCCGCCCACCCAGAGCTGATCGTGATCATCAATCAGCAGCACCGACACATCGTTGCCGGGCAGGCTGCCAGCATCTTCGGGATCATGGCGATACAGGCGAAATTGTTGCCCATCAAAACGTGCCAGGCCATCCCCAGTACCAATCCAGATGTAGCCAGTCTGGTCCTGAGTGGTCGTGTAGACGCGGCTGGAGGGCAAACCTTCGCTGACACCGTAGTGCCGGAAGTGAGGTGTCGGCGGCAAAGCCGGCGTCGGCACAGCGGCAGACATCAATGTCCCAGCCAGTAACAAAGCACTCAACATGCGTGATCCCCGATCCCCGAACGGTTGTCAGTCTACAATGCCGGCATGAGTACACGCATCCGAACGCTGGTGTCGGTGGTGTCACTGGTTGCACTATTGCTGCTGTTGCTGATTGCAGCCGAACGCACAGTGGCCCTGGCGCAGCGCCTTGCCGACCTCCCCGATTGGCTGCAATGGCTGGTGGCCGGCCTGTTGCTGCTGTTTGCGCTGGCGGCTGTGTGGTTTGCATGGATCTGGCTGCGGCCACGTCAGAAAAAGGCCGTGACCGAGGTGGACCGCACCAGCATCGACCAGCGTGTGGATCAGCTGGATCAGCGTGGCGCTGATACCACCACGCTGCGGGCGGAACTTCGAGAACTGGATGCACGCCGCAATCTGGGCTTGCTGCAAGTAGCCCTTTTTGGTGAAATCTCCAGCGGCAAATCCAGCCTGATCGCGGCCCTGGTACCCGGTACCGCGCCGCACACGGATGTGCTCGGTGGCAGCACCCGCAGCGTCACTCACTATCAGGGCGAGCTACCGGGTGGCCGTCCCTTGCAACTTGCCGACGTGCCTGGAAGCCGCGAAAGTGGCGGCGAAGAGCGGGAAGCCATGGCCCGCGACGAAGCTTTGCGCGCCCATGTGGTGGTGTACATCGCCACCGGAGATCTCAGCCGAAGCCAGGCCGAAGAATTGCGCTGGTTGGGAGAATTTGGCAAACCGATGCTGTTGGTGCTGAACAAGGCCGACCAGTGGCAAGACGACGAACGTGTGCAACTGCTCGCAAGCTTGCGTCAGCATGCTGGCAACCTGGTCGATGCGGTGGTCGCCAGCCGTGCCGGTGGCAACGAGCGCTTTCAACGCGTACTGGCCGATGGCCGCACAGAGAAAGTCGAACGCAATGTCGGCACCGACATTACCGATCTGCAACAAGCATTACAGCGCATCACCGCGCCGGGCGCCGAAGCACTGGAGACAGCTCGCGAGCGCGCGGTTCTGGCGGGCCTGCACGAACGTACCGGCAAACTGGAAGCAATCCAGCGTGCAGCCGAATCCGAACGCGTAGTGGCACGCTATACACGCCGCGCAATCGTCGGTGCAATGGCTGCCGTTGCGCCCGGAAGTGACCTGGTCATCCAGGGTGCGTTGGCCACGGCCATGGCACGCGCACTGGGCAAGCTGTATGACACCCGCATCAGTGACCTGGAGATGGACAACTTCCTCAAACAGGCACGCATGACACTGCGCACCAGCGCATCGATCGTACTGGCCATCGCGGGCAACGCACTCAAGGCCTTTCCAGGCTTGGGGACACTCGGCGGCGGCATCCTGCATGCTTTTGCCTACGCGCTGATCTTCGACAGTCTGGGCAAAGCACTGGCCGCGACACTGGCAGAGCACCACGGGCTCGACCAGCAAGTTGCCGCTGAGAAACTCAAAGATCTGCTCAAAGAGTCGAGCAGCAAACGCATCAAGCGTCTGGCAGCACTGACCGTGGATGCCATCCGCGCCAGCGACGACGCCAGCAATTCCAACTAGCACCGTTGAACAGGCTGCCGTTCGGGAGGGCCAGCCATACGGCTCCCCCCGACAAAAGCCATGGCAACCCCGCACAAACACGGATAGGTCGGAGATTGATCTACAATCAAGGGACGCTCGCGGGAGATTTCATGAGTCGTTTCATCTATTCGTTGACCGCAGGCCTACTTCTCGCCTGCGCAGGCACGGCAACAGCGGCGGCCGATCTGTACCGCATCGACACAGTGCATTCGCAGGTACTGTTTTCGGTCAGCCACAATGGCTTCTCCGATCCGGTCGGACGGTTGCCTTTGACCCGTGGCTGGTTACGCGTAGACACCGATGACTTCAATACCGGCGCGGTCAAGCTGGACATCGACCTGGCAGGAGTTGACATGGGCGACGCCGATTGGAACAAGGCCGTACGCGGATCGCGCCTGTTAGATACCAACAAGTACCACCATGCGCATTACGTCAGCACTTCGGTCGACATCATCAATGCCAAACAGGGCCGGATACACGGGAAATTGACTTTGCATGGCAAGACCCTGCCCGTAGACGTCGCGTTCACACTCAACCGCGAAGGCACCACGATATTCGGTATGGAACAGCGAATCGGATTTTCGGCCCGGGCGCAACTGGACCGCCGCCGCTTCGACATCACGGCCTTTCCCGGCTCAGTCGGCCAATGGGTGAAGATCCGCCTGGAAATAGAAGCGGTGGCCGACCCGCAGGCGATTGAGAAATATCAGGCTATGGGCAAGCAGAATGGTCAAAAAAATGACTAAACCCGAGGTTTGGAGTCGCAGCGCGCGCCTGTTTCACTGGCTGATCGCCGGGCTGATTCTGGTCCAGGGCAGCATCGGCCTGATCATGGTGGAACTACCCAAGCGACCCAATATCATTCCGGTCTTCACGCTACACAAGTCGATCGGGCTGACCATTCTGCTGCTGGCCGTGCTGCGCCTGGGCTTTCGCCTGATCCAGCGGAGCCCGAACAAACTGCCGCTGCCCGGCTGGCAGGATGCACTGGCCAAAACCACCCACGTGGCATTGTACGTGCTGATTTTTGCCATGCCGCTGAGCGGATGGTTGTTCGATTCGGCCAGCAGCCTGAGGCCGCTGTATTGGTGGGGATGGTTACATATTCCCAGTCTTACCGGCGGGCCGGACCCGCAGCTTGCTGATACAGTCAGAAACGTACATGAAACGCTGTTCTGGATTCTTGTTGCGATCACCGCCTTGCATGTCGCGGGTGCCCTGAAGCACCACTTCCTTGACCGCGATGACACACTCCGGCGTATGCTGCCGTGGACCAAGCGCAACCGAGACAATCGATCATGAAAACTTCTCTGCTACTCACCATCGCGACACTTCTGGTGGCCATACCGCTGACTTCTGCAGCACGCGACTGGCAGGTCGTCACGGATCAAAGCACGCTGAAATTCACGGCCAGCTACCAGAGCGACCCCTTCACCGGGCAATTCAATGATTTCGACGCCACGATTGTCTACGATGCCGATTCGCTGCAAAGTTCCCGCTTCGATGTCACGGTCAAACTGGGAAGCGTCGACACCCGTTCGCGCGAGCGTGATCAGACACTGACTGGGTCCGACTTTTTCGATTCCGGCGCCCACCCCACCGCACGCTTCGTGACAACGTCGTTTGAACGCGGCGATGACGGCACGGTACAGGCATTCGGCACATTGAAATTGCATGGAATCGAGAAGCCGGTGAGCTTGAGCGTCGACTTCAAGTCGATTGGAGCCGGCGCCACACTGGATGTTCACACCACCCTGAACAGGCTCGACTTCGGCCTTGGCGCGGGGGATGACTGGGTTGATATCGGCAAATCAGTGCCGGTACACGCGCATCTGGTCTTGCGCTGATCGCGCTGCCAATGAATCTTGCCAAGGCATGGCAAAAGCTGTTGGCGCGGATGCATCGCAGCGATGAGGGCCACGACAGCACTCGCACTCACGCAGACCAGGCCTCCGCCGACCCAGTCACCGGCAGTCTGCGCAGCCTGCTCGATGACGAGCAGATTCCGCCAAGCGTGCGTGAAGAGCTGGCCGACGAGTTCGCCGACATCGAGCGGATGCTGGCGCGCCTGGAAAAGGGCGAACTGCACGTAGCAGTATTTGGCCGCGTATCGACGGGCAAATCGGCGCTGTGCAATGCCCTGCTCGGTCGCGAGGCGTTTGAGGTCGGCGTGTTGCACGGCACCACCGTTCAATCCGGACAGCGGACACTCGATGAAGCCAGGAGTACGTCGGGTCTGGTGCTGATCGATACACCCGGTATCAACGAGCTCGACGGTGAGGAACGCGAGAAACTGGCTTTTGAAGTGGCTGAAGTCAGCGATCTGGTGGTGTTCGTGGTTGACGGCGATTTCACGCGTGAAGAACTGGACGCCCTGCGTACCTTGGCTGAAACACATCGCCCGCTGCTGATAGCCTTGAACAAAAGTGATCGCTACAACGACGAAGAGCTTGATCGCCTGCTTGCCCATCTGCGTCAACAAAGTGCCGGCATGGTTCAGGCCGAGAATGTGGTCGCGGTCGCAGCACTGCCGGCGCCGATGCGCACAACGCATGTAGACATGCGGGGGCACGAAACCCACGAGACACATGCCCAGAGCCCCGACGTCGACGCCTTGCGTCAACGACTGTTGCAAATCGCAGAGCGCGAAGGTAAATCACTTGCGGCCATAAACGCCGGCCTGTTTGCGGGACGCCTGACCGACCGAGTCAGCCAGCGCATCGCTGAAACTCGGCGGCAACTGGCCAACAAGCTGATCCGCCAGTACTGCATCGCCAAAGGGGTGATGGTGGCGCTGAATCCAATTCCGGTAGCCGATCTGCTGGCCGCGGCGGGCCTTGATGCCGCCATGGTCGTGCAACTGTCACGGGTTTACGGTCTGCCACTAACACGCAGCGAATCTGGCCGCCTGGTCGCCACCATCAGCGCTCAACTTGCCGCGCTGATGGGCGCCATCTGGGGCGTACATCTGGTCTCCTCCGCGCTCAAAGGCGTCAGCGTCGGCCTTTCCACCGTGGTCACAGCCGGCTTTCAGGGCGCGCTGGCCTGGTACGCCACCACCCTGATCGGCCGCGCTGCCGAGCAATACCTCGTGCACGGCAAGTCCTGGGGTGACAAGGGCGCCAAACGCGCAGTCCGCAACGTGATGGACAATCTCGACCGCGACTCCATCCTGCGCGAGGCACGCGAAGAAATCCTCAAGCGCCTGTAGGAGCCCGCGTGCAGGCGGTCCTGAATCGGTGAGCGCTAACCGGTGTATATCGTCGATCAGAGATTTTGTAAATCAAATCCATCGATAAAAATCACGTCGCCCTGCACTTCCACCGCGCCGATATCGCAACCACTACCTTGCGGGCGACTGACACCGCGCTGGTCAAGCTTGTTCACATAGGCATTGGCGCAAGTGACAGCGTTGCCGACGTCGATGGCTGAGCTGCCCGCTCCCGGCAACATGGTTTGCGTCAAGCCGCCATTGTCAGCCAGCACGCCCAGTTTGGGGTCGCCAGCAATATTGCCGCTGCCGCAAACGGCACCGCTGATCGAAGCGCAACCACCGGCAATGACGCTGTGGCCGATA